>Ga0182027_10000390_pt1 | contig 75415 bp, 75 predicted proteins | sample 712E1DmetaG_FD_121300 | JGI IMG/M metagenome (GOLD analysis project Ga0182027, IMG submission 121300) | Permafrost microbial communities from Stordalen Mire, Sweden - 712E1D metaG (Illumina Assembly) | ecosystem: Environmental > Terrestrial > Soil > Wetlands > Permafrost | place: Sweden...
ACTCGCTCGTACTATTGCCGACTTGGGCGGAAGTGAAAATATTACATCCACGCATATATTAGAGGCACTACAATATAGACCTAGGGAAAATTAAATAAATATAAAAGAGCGGGTTGGCGAAGCCAACCCGCTCTTTCTTTTGTATTTTTCAATTCTTAATTATCTCAAACCGGAGGTCTCATTGTTGACCCATTACTGTTTCTGATTTCAAAGTGAACGTGTGGACCGGTTGAATTTCCGGTACTACCCAAAGTACCAATTTCTTCGCCTTGAGTGACAGATTGCCCGACACTAACGATTGCCATTGTCATGTGTCCATACCTTGTCATTGTTCCATTTGGGTGTGCGATATCAACATGGTTTCCGTATCCACCACCACAACTTCTTCGCCCTTCAACACAACCATTTACTGATGCGATTACAATTCCAGATGCCGCTGCTTCTATAGGTGTACCTCTTGCTCCTCCAAGATCTACTCCAGGGTGGAAGCTTCCATGTCTTGAACCATAAGGAGAAGTCACAGGACCAGGCACCGGTCTGATATAGTATCCTGATTGTACTTTTGTTGTATTAGATGCAAACACACTGCCAGCACCGGATGATGGTTTTGTTATAACTGGCTTAATAATTCCGTTCGGAACAAAAACGATGTCTCCTTGATTGAGGGCGTCTCCTTTTGAGATACCATTAAATATTAAGATATCCTGCGGATCAGCTTCGTATTTATCGGCAATTTTGCTGACAGTATCACCCTTCTTGACGATATGTTTGACTCCAGTCATGGGAAGAATGTTAAGTTTCTGTCCAATTGAAATAGTTTGACCGGAAATATTGTTTTCCCAACGAATAGTGTTGGTAGAAATACCGAAGGTATCGGCTATTTCAGACAATGTATCTCCTTCCTTCACCGTATAAACACCAATTTGGTCTGATATTGGACTTTTTTCTAGACCAAGTGCTTTAACATCAGTTTCAGATAGTCCATCATTATAAATAAAGGAGCCACCTTGTTCTATTATTGGATCAGTCTGAGTATCTGAATTTTTGATATCAGGGTTAACGGATTCCGTTGCAAGAAGGTCTACGTTTTGGGAATTGTCATTATTGACCGGAGTGATAGAAGCCGAATCATCTGCTTGAGCTTGTCCTCCACCAAAGAGGTCAGAAAAAAAGCTCGCATTCGCCATTAAAGGAGTGCCAGCTATAAATGAAGATATGATGAAGAAAGAACAAACCCCAGTCATGCAGGGCTTGGAAAATAAGGATATTTTCATCTTAAGAGGTTCTGTTTTACGAGAACTGTCAAAAGAATCTTTTGATTTTAGTTTAATAGGCCTAATTAATAACTACACCACCTTACCCCTTAACTAGGAATCACAGTACGACCGCTAAATGCGAGGGCTGTAATTGTAAGTAAAATAAGCGTAATTGTTACGATCGTCTCAGGAATGCTTGAAATATAAAGCTTTTTAGGAATTTTCTGTTTAATGAAATCTTCATTAAAGACCTCACTACTATAGGGTAGCCCATAGGTGAGCCATAGTCAACGAGGTTATACACAGATAAAAATTAGGACATAAACCCTAAATTAGACAAGAAATTATATTAAATGTTACAATACAAATACATATGGAAAAACTCAATAAAAATATGGAGCGCATGACTCCAGAGACCAGTAAGATAAAAAGAAAGACGACGAAAAGATTAAAAGATATTAGTAGACTGATGGAAGAAATGGAAGAGCAAGAGTATACTCACTCGGAAGTAGACAAAGAAAGTAAAAACTATAGAAAAAAGCTTTATCCCTTAGCCCTCGCTAGGGAAGAAAGAGGCAAAAATATAACAATAAAACCAGAAAAAGACCAAAATAAAGAGAGGCCAGAATCTACTAAGGAAACAATAAACTCTACTAATGAAGAAGAAGAAGAATGGACTGACGAAGATGAAAAAGTTTTAAATGGCCTTTTGGTTGTGATTGAAAATACTAAAAAAAGAATTGCAGAAATAGATGAGGAGATAGAAAAAATCAATCAGAAAGAAAACCAAACTAAATTAATAAACGAAGAACAAACAACCTTAAATTCTATTACTAAAGAGCAAGAAAACGAATCCATCAAAAATTTGAAAGAAATGGCTGAAAAAGAAATAGAAAAATCTAAAGCATCCGAAGCTAAAGAAGGAAAAACATATTCTGTTAAAGATATTAAAGAAAAAGTAATATTAATTTTACAAGGAATAAAACAGGTAAAAGAAATTAAAAGTTTGAAAATTGAAGATGGAAAAAATACTATATTTATGGAAGCGAAGATAAATGTTAAAAAAGGCTTTTTAACGCAAGATGTAGAAATTAACGCAACTTTAGTAAATGACAATGAAGAGAACAAAGTTATCGTAGCTGGGTATGATGTAGATGCTGGATTACTAACTTCATTTATCAAACCACTAATTTCTAAAAATCTCAATGAAGTTGGAAATTTACTAAAAGAATATATTGAAAAAGAGGAAAATAAAAAAGTCGAAAAAATCTGGATTGAAAACGGAGAATTAAAAGCTTTATAATTAACTCAAATTAATATAAATATGGAACAACCAGAAAAAACAAAAGGCGAATTAGAAATTGAGAAAGCAGAGCAGCTCAAAATTCTTCAAGGGGCAACAGAAGCCGCAAATGCTTTATTAACAAGAAAAAATAAAGTAACAGGTGTTGAGATTACAAAAGAGGAAACACAAACTAAAAATAAAGAACCGCTTAAAAAAATAGGAAATCTTACTTTTGGAAGTGAAGAGGAGTTGTATAAATATCTAGATGAAAATGCTGTGGATAAAGAAAACAATCTTAACATGGAGTTTTTTGACTATAAAGAAAATATTTGGCCTGAAGCTGCAACAATTGCTTCGATTAATAAATGGACAAAGAATTTTAAAGACAAGAAAAGAGAAATGAATCAATCAAATGAGGCAAGCGCAAAAGAAGCCACAAATGATAATGTGGAAGAAAAAATTTCTGAGGAAGAATATAAGGAATTTGTTGATAAGAATAATGTATCGACTGAAATACTAAACCGGATTGCCGAAAAAGGGAGAAATGGCGAAAAACTTTCATTAAGAGAACAGGATATCCTTTCTAATAAGATAAAAGAGATTGAAGAAATACAGAAAAATCACAGTGAGTCAAACAAGGTTAAAATCGAAAAAGAAGACGAGGGAAAGGAAATCAAAGTTGAAGTAGGAGTAGAAAAAAGTTCAGAAAATACTGAGAATAAAATTTCTCCTGAAAAAATAGAGAACCTGAAAGAAATTCTTGAGAGTCTCGAAAAAAATGCAAAAGAAAAATTAGAAAGTGGTCCCTTGTCCTCAAAAATGAAAGGATTGGCAATAAAAACAATCGACAAAATAGAAAATTTTGGAAAAGGGGAAGAGGGAGCAAAAGGTTTTGCAAAAAGATTTGCAAAAATGGCTATTAACTTGGCTTTGATTGGATTAATTTCTTCTGGTTCTGTAAAATGGCTATCCGAACTCGGGGTTGGTACTGCATCAGCATTATCTGGTGGAGTGACATCATATTTAGGAAGAAAAATGGTAATCGGACTTGGAATTGGAGGTGCAATGGAACTTAGTGCAAACAAAATACCAGATAAAATAAAAAAATGGATGCCTCTCATATTAACTGGGGTTTTGAGTGGAGCAAGTATTGGCGTTTCTTTCGCAACAGGAGGAATCGCACCAGCAGCGATGGTTGGATTATCATCTGCTGCAGGTTATGCATCTTCAAAATTTATTAAAAATAGATTTACGAACGAACAAATAATTAAAAAAGAGGAAGCGGCTAAACAAAAATTCAGAGAACGAATAGGGAGCGGCGACACATTCGGCGTTGAAGAAATTGAAAAAGAATATAATAAAATATTAAAAAAATATGAAAACCAAAGAATTTGGGGAAAGGTATTGGATGGTGCCACAAAACTAAGTGTTGGTTCTCTTGTGAGCGGACTTTCTCTTGAAGCTTCTGGTTTTACACACAATCTTTCACATCACCATAATGTTGCAACAGAAAATCAAAAAGAAACAGAAATAAAACATGATAATCATACCAATGAAAAGACAGAACATATTCAACCAAAGATTGAACATAAAGCAGAAACAGTAGTTTTAATTGAACACAAACCTACAAGTGTTGAATTTAGCTCTAAAGGAGGAATACAAACTATTTTAGATTTGAGAGGTAAAATTCGTAATGATTATCCAGATTTAACAAAAGCTCCAGCAAGTGTTCAAGAGTTCATGAACGCAAATCCAACACAAGAAGCAATCAAACTTGGTTTCTATAATCCAAGCGACCCAAGTGGAGCAGAAAGTATTATGATCCTAAAAGGTTCAACTCTCGAGTTTGATGATCATGGTAATTTAAGTTTCCACGATATAAAAACAGGACAAGAACATTCATTGATTGAGATGAAAGATAATGCAGAAACAATTGAAAAGTATCATGGAAAAATGTTTGACTCGGATCATTCGGGAGCTAAAGCCGAACATATTGTCTACAAAGTACCGGAGCAAGTTGACCCAGTAACAGGACAACACATAATTCATACTAGTCCCGACAACTTATCTGACAATAATTATCCATTGATGCATCAAGTCGATCCTGTAATAGGACAACATGTCACACACACAGAAACATCCGCCACTGACCAATATAAACTTCAACACCAAGTTGACCCAGTAACTGGCAAACCGGTGGTAGGAGAGAATACAAATCATAATAATTCAAACACAGATGGAAAAGTAGAACATGGTGCAGCTTTATCTCCTCGTGAACTTGAGAAAGTAAATACGACATATAAAGAAAATGTTACCCATTTGTTCCACAATAATAAAGATAAGTACGCATGGGAAAGAGTAAAAGAGAAAACTCCGGAAGATTTACTTAAGCTAGAAAAAGAAAATGTTTCAATGTATGAAACTTATAAGCCATTAACATCATATATTCATAAGCTAGAAGAACTGACAGGTCTGCGACCAGAGACAAAGTCTTTGTTGGTTCCAATAGATGAAACAAATAGTCAGTTTATCGTAAGAGCTATGCAAAAAGCCCAAGAAATGGGACAATTAGATAAGGTTAAATTATAATTAAATTAAATTAAATATATGAATACAATAAAAAAAGATTTGTTTGATTTATTCCAAATAGATAAGATGCCAATAGATAAAGGCGAAGAAATGCTCAACCGTCTTGCTAACTTGGTTTTTCAGGCGGTTTTAGTACGCGCTTTACCACTTCTTTCGGAAGAAGACCTTGCAAAATATGAGGAAATCGTTAATGGAAACGAAGGTGGAGATGTATTATTTAACTTCTTAAACGAAAAAGTTCCAGAATTTAATAAGATAATTACCGAGGAGGTAGGAGCACTAAGAAGGGAAACAGAAGGTAAAATGGAAGAAACTGCATAAATTTATTGATATATACAGAGAAAACACCGTGAATAATACATATTCTCGGTGTTCTTAATTTGTTGGAATAAATGATACAATACGAATCATGCAATATCTTGATTCATTAAATGAAAAGCAAAAAGAAGCTGTTTTATACACAGATGGACCACTTTTGATAGTGGCTGGGGCTGGGGCTGGAAAAACAAAAACCATAACTCATCGAATAATTCATCTTATCCACAAAGGAGTTGACCCAAAGTCAATTTTGGCTGTGACTTTCACAAATAAGGCAGCAAAAGAAATGCGTGACCGGGTGCTAGCAATGCTCGATGAGCCGATTCATGGCAATAAAGTAAAAACCGACAATTTTGGAAATATAGAAAGTACACCATTCATTTCTACTTTCCATTCTCTCGGGGTTTATATCATAAAAGAAAATTCACACCTAATAGGTTTGAATAAATATTTCACCATCATAGATGAGAGTGATGCTCTTAGTATCATAAAAAATATAATGAAAGAACGAGACATCGACCCAAAGCAACACGAGCCAAGAAAAATTAAATCAATTATTTCCAAATCAAAAGGAGATTTTATTACTGCAGAAAAATTTAACGAAAATGTTAATGGTGCATTTCAAAGTATTGTCGCAATGATTTGGCGTGATTATGAATCAAGATTAAAAAAAGAAAAAGCTTTGGACTTCGATGATTTGCTACTTGAAACGGTTTTGATTTTGAAAAAGTACCCGGAAGTAAAAAAGCGCTATCAAGAGAAATGGAAATACCTTCATATTGATGAGTATCAGGATACAAATGAAGTGCAGTATGAGATGACAAAACTTCTGGTTGGGAAAGAAGAAAATATTTGTGTGGTTGGCGATACAGACCAAAACATTTACAGCTGGCGGGGAGCAAATATAAAAAATATGCTTCACTTTGAAAAAGATTTTCCAACTGCAAAAATTGTAATGCTTGAGCAAAATTATCGTTCAACGAAAAATATTATAGAAGCGGCTAATAGTGTCATAGAAAAGAACGTGTATCGTGTACCAAAAATTTTGTTTACAGAAAATGTAAAAGGTGAGGAGATTAGTATTTGTGAAGCATATGATGAACAGAGTGAAGCAATGTTTGTAGCGAGTAAAATTGACGAACTTCTGAAAAAAAATAAACCGGAAGAAATTGCAGTTCTTTATCGTGCAAACTTCCAGTCTAGAGTCTTAGAAGAAGCATTACTCAATAAACAAATTCCATATCAAGTTCTTGGTGTAAAATTCTTTGAACGAAAAGAAATTAAAGATTTACTTTCTTATGTAAGAGCTGCTTACAACAAAGAAAGTTTATCAGACATAAAAAGAATTATAAATATTCCAACTCGTGGAATTGGTAAAACAACAATTGCAAAACTTTTTGCAAATCAAGTTAATGATTTACCAGTGGCAATGCAAATAAAAATCAAAAAATTTTATGAATTTATTGACGAACTTCGAGTATATATTGATTCGCATAAACCTTCGGAATCCATAAAGTATTTAATCGAAAAAAGTGGGATAAAAGACGAGCTATCTCATGGCACAAGCGATGAACAAGAACGCTTGGAAAATATGATGGAATTGGTAACATTAGCCATTAAATACGACAACATTCCGGATGGAATTGGCATGGAAAAATTGCTCGAAGATGCGTCACTTTCGAGTGACCAAGATACTCTGATTCACAACAGCGGAAAGGGTGTTAAACTAATGACAGTTCACGCTTCAAAGGGACTTGAATTCAAATACGTTTTCATCACCGGACTTGAACAGGATCTTTTCCCACACATCGATGATCGTTCGAAAAAGAAAGAAGACACGGAAGAAGAGAGAAGATTATTTTATGTTGCAGTTACGCGTGCAAGAGAAAAATTATTTTTGACTTATGCAACACTGCGAACAATTTTTGGAATGAAACAAGTAAATATGCCAAGTGAATTCATTTACGATATTCCTGCTCACCTGACAATGTTCGAACAAGCTCAATCATCAGGTGGAGAAAAAATTGTATATTTGTAATTAAAAAAGTTCCGCAGGGTTATTAAAATTATTCGCGCTTTACCCTAAAGGGCTCCGACGCGACTTATAATTTCAATAACCCTGCTTCACTCATCTCAAGGTCGAAAACGAAATAGTCTTATCAAAAGGGCTTTTGAGTTTGTCGAAACGAAAACTGAGCAAATTTTTAGCAAAAAATTTTCGTACCCTTTGAGAAGAGCTATTTCGTGAACGACCGTTTTTAAAAGTAAAGATAAATGCTAATATGTCATTATGATTCACAAAGCGAAAAAATCAATGGGTCAAAATTTTCTGAAATCCCAAGAAGCACTGAGAAAAATGTGTGAGGTTGGAGAAGTGAATGGTAAAGATACAATTCTTGAAATCGGGCCCGGGAAGGGAGCACTGACGGAAAAACTATTGGAAAAAGCCGGGTGTGTAATTGCGGTAGAGAAAGACCGCGAACTTTTGGAAATTCTGAAAGAAAAATTCGCGAATGAAATAAAAAATAAAAAACTTATTCTGATGGAAGATGATATTTTAGATTTTGAAATAAAAAATTATTCTCTTAAAAAAGGAGAATATAAAATAATTGCAAACATTCCTTATAATATTACCGGCGCGATATTTAAAAAATTTTTATCAAGTGACATTCAACCGGAGAGAATGGTTCTACTAATTCAAAAAGAAGTAGAGGAGAGAATAGTTGCCTCCAATAGCAAAGAAAGTATTTTATCTTTAAGTGTGAAAGTTTACGGAACACCAAAGTATATAATGAAAGTTCACAAAAGATTTTTCTCACCTGAACCTAAGGTAGACTCGGCGATTATTTCAATCACAAATATTTCTAAGGAAAATTTTAAAACGGAAGTAGAAGAAAAAAACTTTTTCGATATTATTAAAGCCGGCTTTGCTCATAAAAGGAAAGTTCTTCGCAAAAATCTGGAAACCGAACAAAAAACACTTAAAAATATAGATAATATTTTCAAAAAACTAAATATTAACCCAAAGGCACGGGCCGAGGACGTAAAACTGGAAACTTGGCTCGAAATATCCCATAATTTGTCCACAGATATCTAGGATATTTAAATAATAAGTTGTATAATTAAGGAATAATATTTCTGGAAATAGAGTATTGTGCAGGTTTTTAGTTTCCTATTGGGCTAACCTATGAATAATTTTAAAAAATATCTTCCAAGTAAAAAATTTATAACCGTTCTTCTTGTTATCGTCGTATTTATAATACTTTTTTTCACAATCAGAGGAGTTGTGTCTTTGTTCAGGAGTAAAATAGCAAGCAAGGGCCAACAAACCAAGTTAACCATTGAGACCCCAACCAGTATTTCCCAAAAAGATAGTAATAATAATGGTGTTCCCGACTGGGAAGAGTATATGTGGGGCCTTGATCCAACCAAAAATGGTCCGTCAAATAAAGAATATATAGCAACAAAGCGACAAGCCTTAATGGATAGTGGAGCTATTATTCCCGATGATTCCAAGGCAATAACAGATAATGAGCGACTTTCTCAAGAGTTTCTTGCTACAATCGTGTCCCTACAACAAACAGGCAGTTTGGACCAAGATTCAATGAACTCGGTTTCCGAAGCTATTGGTAAAAATGTCGTAGCCACTCCCATCGCCGATATATATACAAGCAGTATGTTGATGGTAAAAAGTGATTCCACTATTGCAAATAATGCTTATAGTGACGCACTAACTGCACTTATAACTAAATACAAGGATGCTGATATTGGAAGTGAATTAACCTTTATTATTCAAGGCCTGGAGAATAAAGACCCCCAGGCACTTTATGCTGCAAGCACCGTTGGTGATGCATATCAATCCTTTGGTAAAGACTTTATGAAGATACCGGTTCCAAAGTCTTTGGCAGTTGCACATTTAAGTGCAGCAAACGACTATGAAAAAACCGGAGAAACTATAAAAGATTTATCAAAGATGTTATCCGACCCAATCATTGGAATGAAAGCGCTCATCAATTATAAAAAATATAATGATGCGTTGGCTTCCGACCTAGAAAAAATCTCGGAAATTTTGCAATAGATGACAATAAAATGATATAATTAAAGTAATTATTTATGAAAAAACAAACTACCACAAAAATAATTCTAGGAATGATTATTTTTGCGTTTGTGGTTTTCATTTTTCATTTTTCTTCCCCAACACAAGCCGCAACCACCAGTAGTATTTCAAGCCTTTATGCTAACCCAAACCAAGGTGGTAATAATACATACAAATTTAAAGTTAGCGATGTTATAAATTCAAGTCTATTAACAAATATCGTTGGATGTACTGGTGTTGTAAACAAAGTTGCCACTTGGATGACAAATTTTTTACAATCACCTGCAAAACAATTATTAATAAAGACTGCAAATGCACAAAAAGTAAGAGATCAACTAAAATCTGCATGTGCCAGTACAAAGGCTGGAGTCCAGGGGGGGGTTGGTACAGTTATTAACGTAAACGACTTGGTTAGTGCAATAACAACAATGTTTTCAAAAATAAATATGAAGGTTGATGGAATGACCGTAAAAGCTTGTCAAGATCAGGTCAGTACAACAAATGATGACGCTCTCTTATTAGCACAACAATCAGCACAGCAAGATACCGAAACAAATTTAAGAACACAATGCTTTGATGGTATTGCTATTACTCTCGCCAAGAATCAACTAACTTCAATGACAAAAAGTATGATGAACTGGGTAAACACCGGATATGGGGGCAATCCTTTCTTTGTCAGAAATATGCAGGACCTTGCAAATAACATAAACAGAAATGTTCTGACAACCGGTATTGATATACTTCTTTCACCTGGAACTCAGAGCCCTTATGCTCAGGACTTTGCAACTTCAGCAATGAAAAGTAATAGTTTATTGAGTTCACCAACTGGATTACTCAGTAGCCTTCAATCAAGTCTGGAGAATTTTATCACAGACCCAAAGTCTTATTACACCAATGGCCAACTTGATTTGGCACAAGAAACAAGAACTGCTCTTCAAAGAGCTCAAGATGCAAACAATGCTTTTGCTAAAGACTTTTCTGTTGGTGGCTGGGATGGATGGCTCGCTTTAACGCAAATAGATCAAAACAATCCGCTCGGATACACAATGCAAGCAAGCGATTATGTGGCAAATCAGCAGGCAGCACAACTCAAGGGTACTCAAGATGAAGTAATGCAAAATGGTGGTTTTTTAAGTCAGAAAACTTGTATAAAGTGGGACAAATACGACGCAAAAGGACCTATTGCATTAACTACAGAGTTAGCAACTATGGGAGTTTTTGAAACTTCAAAAACTAAAACTTCCATTTATGACCAATGTGATCCCGATGGTTGGCAAACAATAACTCCAGGGAGCCTCATAAAAGATAAGGCCTCAAATTATTTAAATTCCCCGGAGCGTCAACTTGAGCTTGCAAAAACTATAAATGACTCATTAAATGCTTTGTTCTCAGTTCTGATTGATAAATTAGAAGGTGGTGGTCTTGCTGGACTTTCTGATTCCGCTCAAAATAACACAAACTGGACAGACAACAACAATATGAACGTTGTTGCCGACTTGACTAGTTCTGATGGAAATTCCACTTACAGCAATAATGGAGCATACGATGGTTTTAATTTAACTAAAGATTTAGGAAATACTTATTTACATGTTACCCCTGTATCACTAGGAACTTGGGACGCAAAAAATAATTCAACATCTGATGGACAAAAACTATATCCTGACACTGGACCAACAGTACTTGATGCATCTGGTAATCCTGCTTCAAACGATAATACTTATTACACAGTCAACACGGAAGGACAAACCAAACTTATAGTTGATGGTTATAATGGTTGGGCAGTAGGAGACAGAGCATTCTGGGACGGCACAAAATGGCAAAATTGGAAATGTGGAGGATTAGATGCACAGGGTCAATGTACTGGCCAAGCCAATCCAATTAAGAATAGAGGTGTCATTCAAATTCAACAGGACTACATTGTAGCAGCCAAAGAAATATTAAAAGTACTACCAAATGTAATGCCGAAACTTGGCGAACTCGATTATTGTATTCCGGGACCAAATCCAAGTTATAAAATAAATTCTACTGATGCTCAGGCCGCATATCAAGATTGGACTGGCTCAATGTATGTCGGTGTTATGGATAGTACTGGTGAAAGATATGGGGTAAAAATAGATGACGTTGGAAGTCGAACATATGAAAATTTACACAGTATTCATATGGAAAATTCTGCAGTCTGGACCGAAATACAAAAAAGTATGGAGTTTTTAATGTCTACTTTTTCAAATATTTGTAATGATGATAATGGATGGCTTGCTAATCTTTTTGGTGGAAGCTCAAATTGTAGTGGTGATTATTTTTATGCAAAAAATGGAAATTTATCAAAGGGGGACAGTATTCATCTACAAGAAAAAACGGATATTATGGATGCAAACATGGACTATGTAAATAGCAACTTGTTCCAAAACTTTTATGAATTATTTGATAAAATGATGAATAAACTTTACTTCAACAATATTACTCAAAAATATCTTAGTACAGAAACATCAACAGATTTAGTACCAAATCCAGATTATGTTCCAATGGCCGAAAGCGGTTATAATCTGACAAAAGATATGGTGTATTACAATGACGATAATACAAAAGCAATACAAGACTACAGTGATGCAATAAAACAGGCAAAAGTAAATATCGCCGCACTTAATCCAATTGAAGCCGAAGTAAGCAGTATTATTAAAGCAGCTCAAGACCGTCGTAACCAAAGATTAGTAGGCACACTTGGTCTTACCTTGGCTCAAATTCAAGATAAATACAAAGATTGTTTTGCTGAAGAAAATATACAATTCTACGATGCAGATACAGTAACAAATACTGGTAGTACCGCAGTAGAAAACTGCAATGATGGTATTGATAATGATATGAATGGATTAATAGATGCGAAAGACCCAGCTTGTCAGAGTGTAATTGGAACAACAAACACCGGTAATACTGGAACAGTTCTCCCTTCATATTATTATGAAATAAAGAGTTGTAGTGGTAATCAAACATATGAAACTGGTCCTTATCCAATTGGAACATACAGCTCTGGTTCGAGAGTACAAGGAGCAACAAATGCTTATTACGTTGTTACAAATTTCGGAACTTCTCCAATCACGGGGATTACTAATATTGAAACAACAAGCACTGAAACATTAGGTTGCCCTCAGTAAAATTATTAAGAGGATAAATTAAAAGATTAAATTATTATATGGAAGAAGAAAGAAAACATAAAAAAAGTAAAGCACTCATTATAACAATCATTTGTATAATATTACTTTTGATAATAGGTTATTTGCTTTTCCAAAACCGAGATGCTTTTGGAGTAAAAACTTCATCAGTTATTGCTAAAATATTTTCTCCACTTTCTCCCTCAAATAATTCAACAAATCTAAACAAGATTGATAATTCAAAAAAGACACTGGTTCAAGCACTTGCAGATATAAAAAAAGACGATAACGTATCCGTCTTCGGAACAGGTGCAAATAATATACCATTAGCTAAAACAACAGTAAAAGGAAATAATAATATATACGGTTATGCAGACCAAGATATAGCAAGTGGTGATATTGGAGAAGTTACAATAACAGGTAACGGTACAAATACTTTCTGGAATTCTTTCTCCAACTTTTTAGGTAACTTATTCAATACAAATAAAACCACTCCGACACCACCTGCCGGTGGTTGGGCAATGGATTCAAATAGTAACTGGTCTTTCAATCCAAATGGAACAGGAGGTTGGGTATATAATTCTACGAATGGTACGTGGGCACCACCAGGAGGAATATCAAATCCACCTGCAGGTGGTTGGGTGTTTAATTACAATACCGGCACGTGGGACTTTGATTCAAGTGGAACAGGAGGTTGGGTATATGATACGGGAACAGGAGGTTGGGTAGCACCAGGAGGAAATAACGGAGTACTTGTTTGGATATTTAATCCTGGTGTAGGAAACTGGACATTTAATCCAAGTACAGGATATTGGACTTATGATAACAATGCGGGGAATTGGATAGTACCAATAGGAGCGCCAGCACAACCGGCTGGAGGTTGGACATACAATACCACTACAAATACTTGGGTTTTTGATGCCAATGGTTCAGGCGGATGGGTATACAATCCAGGAACAGGTACTTGGGTTTCTCCCGGTTCAATACCACAACCACCTTCAGGTGGTTGGATATATGATTCTTCAACTCAGACCTGGACTTTTGATCCTACTGGAGGAGAATGGATTTACAACCCAAATACAGGTGGGTGGATATCGCCAGGAGGAAATAATGGGGCAGGAAATTTAAATCAATGTTCAAATGGCGCAAGTAATCCACCAGCCTGTACTACAAATAATGGAGTCTGTATAAATGCCGCTATGAATCCACCACTATGTACTGTATCTGCGGGTAACATCTGTGTTAATGGAGCAAATAATCCTCCAGCATGTACAACTTCAGCTAATGGCACATGTATAAATGGTGCCACAAACCCACCGGATTGTACTACCAATACTGACAACTCGTGTGTAAACGGAGCGACAAATCCACCTGATTGTACAGTCCTTCCCGATGGAACATGTGCAAATGAAGCAAGCAATCCTCCATTATGTACAATTTTCAATACTCCAACTCCCGGTCTACCTGATTTAATAGCAGGTAGCATAACACCAACAAGTGCACTTATTAACACATCTACAACTTTATCTTCCACTATTACAAATATTGGGACAAGTAGTACAGGAAGTAGCTTCTCAAGTTTCTTTGCTATAACTACAGTTGCTACAGGAGATAGTGTTGAGACAAGTGCAACCATTCCATCTTTAGGACCAAGTATTGGAAGTATAGCAACAGTTACTCATACTTTTGCTACAGTTGGAGAATATTCTATTCGCGCTTGTGCTGATAAAAGCTCTTCCTCTGATACTGGAACAATTGCAGAATCAGATGAAGATAATAACTGCGGACCATGGACTACTTTCACTGTGACAAATTCGATTCCAATAGAAGGTGATGTTTGTTTAAATGGCGCAGATAATCCTACATTATGTACAACTGTTAATGGCTTATGTGTAAATGGAGCAAATAATCCACCAGGTTGTGATAGCCTCATATGCGCAAACGGAGCAACTGATTATCCAACTTGTACAAATTTCACTACAACAACCGCGCCAAAATGTTTGGATATAGAAAACAATCCATTAACATTTACAGACGAAGAAAAAGCAAGATTGGCTGTATTGCTTCGTAAATTTTATTTAATCTCTTCGACGCTTAGAACAGCTGATGATATATCCACTACATATAATGAACTAGACCAACAAAATAATTTTATAAGTCAGATTGAAGATTTAACAAGTCAATGTTATGCACAAGTTGGAGCAACAGATGAAGAAAGTTTAATGGCAAAACACAGTATCTCAACTGGAGATGGAACTTGGGCAAGACACGGAAACCCTTGGTACTTTACACCAAATGCAGGTGGTTCGTTCCCTTATACAACTGAAGATACTGGATATTTGAAACCTGTTTTATTGCCAGGAGTAAGAACATTAACTAATAATACGACTATAGCTATCCCTCCTTGTGAAGTTGTCTCTGGATATTATTATGGAACATTATCGAAAGATGTAACTTTATATCTTGATCCTCCAAGTCCTTATGATAATAAACAACATGAAGATGTAGCAAGCGGAAGTGCAGGAAATGATTGCCAAGTATTAAACACTCCGGCCTGGGGATATGGAATATGTATTCCAGAACAAGCAATGCGATTTCAAAAAATTTCCGGTTATCCATATGGCGAACCAGCTGACAATGTATTAAACGCAGGTTGTAAATGGAAAGCAGGTATTGATTTACAAAATACTGAGAGAATTTTGAATATTTGGTAGTCCCGTTAGAAGCCGCGGTCACGGTGGATAATGGGAAAATAAGATTAAGTTAGTTGTTTAAATTAGTTATGTAGGTCAACGTCAGATAGATAACGACCGCGACCTGCTTCTAACGGGATGAAAAAATTGTTTCCATACATTCTAATAGTTCTCATTGTCGTGCAAATGCTTATGCCATTTACTATTGGAAGTGGAACAAAAAATAATTTAGAAGTTAGAAGTAATAAAGCAGAAGCAGAAGAAGGTATTAAAGTAACAAGCAATGCATCAGCTACTAATAATACAATAGCTGTCTCAGTAAGAGTTGTTTGGAGTACAGCAAATTTAAGAACTCTAGGTGGAGTGACCGTAACCTTATTAGACTATTCTGGTAAAGTTATTCAAAGCCAAGAAGTAAGTCCTCTCTCAGATGTCTCCCCTAATAGTGATGAAACAGGAGCTGCTTCGGTACAAGTAGGTTCTGTCTCTTTTTCAGGATTAAATCCTAGCACTGCATATAAAATTCAAACAATAGGAACAGAAGCACTTTTAAAATGGTGGACTATATTAACTTCAAGTTCACCAATAGGTGGAGGAATGATGACTCCGGATATAAGTTATACAGCGTCAGCAAATCCATTAGTAGTAACAACAAACGCAACGGGAAACACTACAACCAATAATAATGCTGGAACCCAAGTGGTTGTAAATGATGCAGCATTATTACCACAGTGTGTTCTGATGGATGCAACAACTTGGCTTGGTTGTATTGGTAGGGTTACTTATTGGGCTCTATTTACACCTACATCATATATATTCGGTTTAACAGGTAGACTTTTGGATATTTCAGTTGATTATTCAACAAAAGATACATCTTATCGTTCACCATTTGTTGTGGAAGGATGGGGAGTAATAAGAGATTTTTGTAATATGTTTTTCATCTTCGTTTTACTCTATATAGCATTCGGAACTATTTTAAATCTTCATGGAGTTAAAACAAAAGAGATGATTATTAATGTCGTTATAATTGGACTCCTGATAAATTTCAGTCTTTTCGCTGTACAAGTTATTATTGATGCTTCAAATATATTGACGAGAATATTTTACAATCAACAAACTATAGTAGTTGGACCAATGATTAACGGGGTAGTACAAAATGAAACTGGATCTCAGGGTGAAATTCAATTATCAGCTGCTCTTGTTGCAAAAATAAATCCTCAAAAATTAATTATTGATGCCTCGAAGGTAGGTAATATTCAAAACAAAGAAACAATGGGAGGAAACGGCCAAGTAGCATCAAACGGTGTATCAGCGAAAACTTTTCTTTTAGTCACGATTCTTGCAGTGATTGTAAATGTAGTAGGTTTAGTAACTTTTTTATTCTCAAGTCTTATATTTATAAGTCGAGTTATTGGATTATGGCTTGCAATGATATTTGCTCCTTTTGCTTTCTTTAGTTATACGGTTCCAGCTTTACAAGATATGGACATGGTTGGTTGGAAAAAATGGTGGCCAGAAACAATAAAGTTGGCATTTCTTGCTCCTGTATTCGTTTTCTTCATTTATTTAATTATTAAATTCTTAGATACAGGGTTAGGTCTTGTAATAAATGATAGCAAAGGCGGTTTAGATTTTATATTGGGTATATTTGTACCATTTATTTTTATAATGATACTTCTAACCAAAGCAAAAGATATTGCTAAAGATATGTCTGGCAAAATTGGACAATCCATCACAAATGGTCTGGCAAAAGTTGGAGGAATGGCTCTTGGAGTGGCAGGTGGAGCAGCTCTTGGTTTGGGGGCTACTGCATTAAGAGGAACAGTTGGTAGAGCTGGAAGTGCTATTGCAAATTCAGAAACATTAAAGAAAGCAGAATCAAGAGGTGTATTTGGGGCAAAGACATTGAGAAACATAGGAAACACCGCTGGTAAAGGAAGTATGGATATTCGTGGAGTAAAAATTGCCGGTAAAGATATTGGAGCTGCCACTGGGTTAAATGTTGGCAGAGCAAAAGAAGGGGGATTTGATAAGATACGCGCAGATAAGACTGCAGAAAGAAAGAAGAGAGCAGATGAACTTAAGGTTGGAGAAGATTCAGCTCTAAAGCAAAACTTAAATAAAACAGAAACTGATTTACAAAAACTATTAAATGCAAACAAGTTTGATTTGGATCGCATAGATAAAACAATTGAAATAAAGAGGCAAGCATTAAATGACATTAATGCCCAATACGGGGGAGGTAGTGATGAATCCAAGAAAGCTGGTCTAGAATTAAGTAACGCAAAGAGAGAAAAGGAAGCACTAAGAAAGGGACAGGCATATACTGGTGATGAAAAAATTGTAACAGATAAAAGAATCGTTCAAAAAGAAATTGATACCGGTCTTGTGGATGCATCAGGAAAGAAAATAATGAAAACGGAATCTACTGAAGAAGAATATACCAAGAAAGAAACTGATGCTTCTACTGCTCATAATAAATATGTGAATGTTAACGCTGGAATGGGCAAATACTTTAATAAAGTAACAGGTTTAATGGAAACAAAGGCAAGAACAATAGATCAACTAGAAAATACAGAAGTTAAAGAAGCAAAACATAGGATTGAAGATGAAAACAAGGCAAGAAATTGGAATTATGCCAAATATATATCAAGTAATAGAAATAAAATAATGAATCTTATATCAAGTGGTGGACAGCACAGTTCAGCTGGAGCAGATGAGGCTGCACATAAAATAAGAATGGATATAAAAGTAGATAGTGGAGATAAAGGGCATCAAGGTGGTGGTCATGGACCTGAAAAAGCGCCTCCCCCACCTCTAGCACCACATGCACCAAAGGCGGAAGCAGCACATGATAGTGGAGGAGATGGACATGATGAACATTCACATTAAGAATAAATTATATGACTGAACAATTAAAACAAAAAATGGAAGAAGAAATCATAAAATTGCCTAAAGAAAGACAAGGTGCTATTAATGCTTTTGGTTGGGTAAAAGTTACTGAAGAAATAGGAAAGAAACATTTACTTACAGAAAGTGAATTAAATGATTTTCAATTAGAAACCGGTTTAGTTTTAATTGGTCTTGTTGATTTTTCTTCATACGCATTAAATATTGAAAATAATGTCGGAACTACAGAAGAAGAATCAACAAAAATAGCCGATGAAGTTTTTGATGAAGTTTTTACTCCAATAAGTAAATCAATAGAATCATTTGTAAAGAGTAAAGATCCAAATTGGGCCCAAACAGTCAACTTTATTATATCAGGTGGTGATTACTCAACTTTTATAGAACAATAAAATGGAGAATTTAACAGATACATTACAAACAAAAATAAACGAAGCAAGAAATCTACTGTCTAAAGAAAGTAGGGAAGCTATTGATAATGTAAACTGGAAATTAACTGTTTTGGGAATGAATAAAAAATATACTCAGGAACAGTTAGAAAATCTCGAAACAGAAACTGAATTACTGCTTTGCGGACTTTTAACTCCAGAAAACTATTCAAAAGAATTGGAAAATAGAATGCATATAACAAAAGATGAAGTAGACTTATTAATAGGGGAAATGGATAGACTTATTTTCAAAAAAATACAAGATAATTTAGAAAAAATACTTGTTTTAAATAATTCAAATAATAAATCCACAAAAACAAATCAACCAGTAATATTAGACTCTGCATTTTCAAGTTTGCCTAGAAAAGTGCAAGAGGCAGTTGCACGTTCAAACTGGAAAGAAAAACTCTATAAGATAGCGGAAAAATACAAACTCTCTATCGAGCAAATGGGTATTTTGGAAGAAATTACTATAAAAGTAATGACAAATGAGATACCTTCATATGAATACGAGAATAAAATAATTTCCAGAATGTCACTTCCAAAAGAAGACATATCAAATTTGGTAAATGATGTGAATAATGATGTCTTAAAGGCAATAAGAGAATTATTAAAAGAAAATTGGGATGTAGATGAACAAACTGAAACAGAAGAAGTTCCTCTTCCGCCGTATGCGAAAGCTGAAATAAAGACTGAAATACCAAAGGTTGTAGAAGCTCCAAAATCTTTCAAGTCAGTAGAAGAAATCACTCCTTTACCACCACAAAATATAATTGAAGAGAAATTGAAGAGTGCAACGGCAAGTACCAACACTGTATCAAATTATTCTGTTCCACCTGTAGTTGAGAATAAAGGCGATGAAGTACCACAATCACACGACCCATATCGTGAGCCGATTAAATAATTACTGATTACTAATTAATAATGAAAGAAAATGCAATTTAAAGTTCCACAATTTATCGATGTAGAAGACAAACTTTTTGGTCCTTTTACTTTCAAACAATTCGCATACCTTGTAGGAGGAGCCGGAATTGCCTTTGTTTTATATAAAGTTCTTCCTATTTGGATTAGTATTTTCCTAATTCTCCCTGTAATCGGACTTTCCGCTCTACTTGTTTTTTATAAAGTAAACGGGAAACCTTTTATTTTTATTCTTCAGGCTGGAATTAACTACTATGTTTCAAGTAAATTATATCTATGGAAACAAAGATTAGTAAAACCAAACAGTAAGGCAAAAGAAGAAGAGCCATCCGCGTTACCGTTGACTAGCGTTGTTCCAATGACTACAACAAACAAATTGAAGGACCTTTCTTGGAGTTTGGACGTACAAGATAAAGAAGAGGAAAATAACAAATTATGATCCCGTTAGAGATTACATATGTTTTATTATAATTATTTATTAAAAAGTAAAAAAGATGGTAGAATGTATACAGGAATTACGAATAATTTACGGAAGCGCCTTTGGGAACATAACAATGGTGTATCAATCTACACGAAAGGAAGAGATCCTTTTATTCTTATTTATTACGAAGCATGTTTATTAAAAGAAAAGGCTAGGTCGAGAGAATTATATTTAAAATCGGGTATGGGTAAGCGTTATCTTAAAAATAGATTAGGCGCTTCCTATCTCTAACGGGATGGCAATTAGTGCAAAAAGTTCTCAAGAATTTGTTCCAATAAAAGAAGTCAGAAACGGTATTATTATACTCAAAGATGGTGGGCTTCGAGCTGTTTTATTGGCATCTTCTCTAAATCTTTCTCTAAAGTCTACTGAGGAACAACAAGCAATCATCAATGAATTTCAAAATTTTTTAAATGGATTGGATTTTCCTACACAAATATGTATGCAATCACGTAGATTGGATATCCGTCCTTATCTTTTAATGCTTGAAGGCAGACTTAAAGAGCAAGTTGAGCCACTTTTAAAAATACAAACCAAAGAATATATAGACTTTATTAAGTCTTTCACCGACGAAGTGAATATAATGACAAAAACTTTCTTTATCGTTGTTCCTTATAGTCCTACAATCATAAAATCCGGTAATAAAATAATGGATAATATCCTTGGTGGAAGTACTCCAAAAGCACAGGTTGATGATTCAAAAAAAGCAGTAGATTTGGCTTCTTTTGAGGAAAAGCGTTCTCAGCTTGATCAACGTGTCGGAGTTATTATGAACGGACTTGGAAGAGTTGGAATAAGAACTTCTGAATTGAAGACGGACCAAATCGTTGAGTTATTTTATAAAACATTTAATCCAGGCGACATTAGTCAAGGAATTAAATTACAATAATATGGGTCCCGTTAGAAGTCGCGATCGCAATAATATACAAATAAAATGGTAAAATTATATATGATTAAATTTAATAGACTAACCAAGCAGACTCGCGGACAGATCGCGATCTACTTCTAAACGGGATGGGGATATTTTCATCAATATTAGGAAAAGGAGATAGCAACGCTAAAAATAAAAGCGCTATTATGCCTATCTTACCAAGTGAAATTTATCAAGCAGCTACGCTTGAACTTCAAGATATTATTGCACCTTCTGCTCTTCAAATAACTCCTAAGTCTTTAAATCTTGGTGATAAAATAGCAAGAACATTTTTTGTTATATCATATCCACGTTATCTTAGTGATAACTGGTTCTCACCAATAATAAACTTGGATAAAGTTTTTGATGTTTCTATTTTTATACATCCTATAGAGACAGCAGAAATACTGAGGTCATTCCAGAAAAAAGTAGCCGAAGTTCAAAGTCAGATTTCTATCCGTGAAGGGAAGGGCTTAGTTCGTGATCCGATGCTGGACACTGCATACAGAGACCTTGAGGATTTACGAGATAATTTGATGCAAGCTCAAGAAAAAATGTTTGATGTCGGACTTTATATTACAATTTATGCCGACAACGATAATGATTTATTTAAAATTGAAAATGAAATTAAATCTCTCCTTGAGTCAAAGCTTATTTACTTAAAACCCGCATTATTCCAGCAAAATGAAGGGTTTAAGAGTGTTATTCCACTGGGAACAGATATATTAGGTATCCATCAAAAGTTGAATACCGAACCACTTTCAAGTATTTTTCCATTCGTTTCTTTTGACTTAACAGAAGATAAAGGAATACTTTATGGGGTTAATCGTCACAATTCCAGTCTGATTCTTTTTGATAGATTTTCTTTACCAAACTATAATTCAATTACTTTCGCTACAGCCGGTGCAGGTAAATCTTATGCTACAAAGTTGGAAATTATTCGTACCTTGATGTTTGATACTGAAGTTATTGTTATCGACCCTGAGCGTGAGTATGAATATTTAGCTGAAGCAATCGGAGGAAGATGTTTTAATATTGCTCTTTCTTCCGACCACCATATAAATCCTTTTGATTTACCAATTCCAACAGGAGAGGAGACAGGTGCAGACGTACTACGTGCAAACACTATAAGTCTAGTCGGGTTGTTCCGCATAATGCTAGGTGGTCTTACCCCGGAAGAAGATTCTATTATAGATAGTGCCATCACAGAAACATACGCATTAAAAGATATCACTATTGATTCAGATTTTAGAAATGTTGAACCTCCTATGCTCTCAGACTTTGAAGTAATTCTTTCCGGAATGGAAGGAAGCGAATCTTTAATGCAACGCTTAATTAAGTATACTCACGGTTCTTGGTCTTCATTCTTAAACCAGCCATCAAATATAGATATCAATCGTAAGTTTATAGTTTTCTCTGTTCGAGATATGGAGGACGAACTCAAACCGGTAGCAATGTATATCATTACTCATTATATTTGGAATGTTATTCGTAAAAATATCAAGAAGAGATTGCTTGTGGTAGATGAGGCATGGTGGATGATGAAATCGGAAGATACTGCATCATTCTTGTATTCTATCGCCAAGCGTGGAAGAAAATATTATTTAGGACTTGCAACTATTACTCAAGACGTCGGCGACTTTATGAAGAGTGCTTATGGAATTCCTATCGTCACAAACTCTTCTATTCAGTTACTATTAAAACAATCTCCGGCTACGATTGATGTCCTTCAAAAAACATTTAATCTAACCGAGGAAGAAAAATATCTTTTGCTTGAAGCAAATGTTGGAGAAGGAATATTCTTTGCTGGATTAAAACACGTCGCAATTAAAACAATTGCTTCTTATACTGAGGACCAAATTATAACTTCGGATCCTTCTCAAATTCTTGCGATTAAAAAGGCAAAAGGAGATTTGTTGGCCTCAAACAGTGGTAATCAGGCTTAAAAGACGAGTGGTTGTTTAGTAAATAGGGTTATTATATAATGTATAAAGTGAAATTTACAAAAATAAAATTTTTTCTCCTTGGGTTATTTATCTTGGGAATAATTAATATACCTAATATTTCTTTTGCCGACACACAGGTTCAGGTACAAGAAGGAGATATTAATGTTGAAACAGTTCCAAATAATCCTCAGCCGTATGACGATGTAACAATAAATATTTCAAGTTACGCAACTGATTTAAACAGCGCAATAATAACATGGCAAGGGAATGGAAGTACTTTACTCTCAGGAATTGGAAAGACAAGTTATTCTTTTAAAGCGGGAGGACCAAATACTACACAAACTATAACTATCAACATCACTCCTGTCGGCTCTTTGAGTTCAATAACCAAAAGCGTTACTATCGCTCCGTCAGAAATTGATGTTATGTGGGAATCTGTTGATGGATATACTCCGCCGTTTTATAAAGGGAAAGATTTGCCTTCCAAGGGTAGCACTATTAGAGTAGTCGCAATTCCTAATACAGACACTATAAAGTCCGGTAATGGTAGCCTCACTTACACTTGGCAAAATGGGGGAAATGCTGTTCCCGACGCTTCCGGATATAATAAAAACTCTTATGATTTTAAAAATAGTCTTTTTGATGACGTAAATGAGATAACGGTAATAGCTTCATCGGTTAGCGGAGATTACACAGCAGAAAATACGGCAGAAATACCAGTCTATGATCCTAAAATAATTTTTTACAAAAGATCCCCAACGGAAGGTGTTCTTTATAATAATGCACTTAATGTGGAAACAACAATGACAGAAGATGAGATGACAGTCGTCGCTGAGCCATATTTCCTTGCCTTAAAAGGTAATGAGGATAATTTTACATATAATTGGCAAATAAATGGTAATAGTATTGAAACACCTTCTAAAAAATCAGAACTAACAGTAAGACCAACATCACACGGTGGTTATGCAACGATTGATATAATGATTGAAAACGCAAATGCTTTATTCCAAAAAGTTAGTAATGAGTTAAAGCTTAATTTATAATATGAAAAAATTAAATAAAACAATAAATATTTTCCTTTTTGCACTAATATTTTTTTCTGTTGTCATAAATTTTGCTTCTGCTGTAGTAGAAGTTTGGAGTTATACAGATAGTGCTTCTGGTTATACATCTGCCTTTTTCCAAACGGCAGATGCATGTAATGCTAGCCTTACCCAATATAGAACTACCCATACCCTTGCTAATCTTACTTGTGTAGCTTCTTTAACTGCGGCAGTAGGAACATGGAGTTACACAAATAGTGCTTCTGGTTATACATCTGCCTCTTTTCAAACAGTAGATGCTTGTAATACAGACCGCGCTCAATACATAGTTGCTCATATTGGTTTTAATCCCACGTCATGTTCTATCAGTTCGGATATTCCCGTTAGTGTAACAGGTATAGGCACAACAAGTAATAGTACATATACTCTTTTGGCACCTATAGGTGGAATGACTACCGCTCCAACAAATATCGGAGATTATTTCAATAAAATTTTTCTTATTGCTATAGGTCTCTGTGGAGCTCTTGCTGTTGTAATGATTATTATCAGTGGAGTTCAATATATGGGAGATGAATCTATCTTTGGTAAAACCGAAGCTAAAGCTGGAATAAGGAATGCATTGCTTGGTTTATTAATTGCTCTTGCTGCTTATGTATTACTAAACACAATTAATCCTGATTTATTAGGAAAAGGTGGAGTTAATATTCAACAGGTTACTGCAAATATCGAAGAAGAAAATATAACTACTGTTGGTGCTGGTGCAACTGTTAATGGAACACTTGTTAAAATTACTCCAGGCCCAGCTGTAGCATGTACAGGTGGATTAACTAACATTCCTTCCTCTATGGGGTCAGGACAAATTTGCCAAGATTTATTGACCAAGTTATTAGCTGTAAAAGCATTAACCGATGCTAAGGGTGTCAGTTGGACAATTTCTTCATCAATACGAGGTACCGGCACTTTGAGTTCTTGTCATATAGGTGGAAATGCAACATCCGGAAACTGTGTTGATGTTGTAACAAATGGAGATTATTCTAATCTTTGCGTCGCTATCGCACAAGTCGGTGGACTTAACTTCGCAAACGAGGCGACAAGTACCGGCAGCTGCCAGAGTATAAAACCATACCAAACATATCCAACTACAACTGGCGCTAATTTACATATTAATTTTATTGGTTAAGATAATTAAACAAATTCTATTTTATGCCTAAAAAAACAATTATCATTTTTATAACAGTATTCATAATCGTTGGAGCGATAATTTTCGGAGTCTTTTCTTGGTTGAATAAAAGCAGTACTACAACAAACACCACAACTCCTTGGTATCAAAATTTCAATCCTTTTGGTGTTGGCGGAAATAGTGCAACAAACAACACTGGCACAAATACCGGAAATAATCAGAATCAAACACAACCAGGAACGACACCAACTTCAAAATTTTATCAAATAACAGATTTTGCTGTGTCTGGAGCTACATTTTTAAATGATACAAGGCCTATAACTAATACAAATAATGATACAACTCCTCAACCAGAACAAATTAAAACAATAATATCAGCAAGCACTCAAGAGGGAAGAAAAGAAATTCAGAATATTCTAAATACAACACTTTCCCTTAAACCACCACTTAAGGTTGATGGAAATTTTGGTAAACTAGCAACACAAGCGATAAAAGATTTTCAAAAATTAAATAATTTAACTGTAACCGGTATAGTTGATGTAAATACCGCTCCGTATTTTACTAAAACAACACAAGCGACAAACCTTGCTCCAAAAAGTCAGTTCGAACAAGCTCCCTCCATAAGATTTGTCGAAAGAATGAACGGGCATATTTATAAAATGTTTCTTGACACAAAAATCAAAGAAGAAATTTCAAATTCAACTATTCCAAGTATCTATGAAGCATTTTTTGATTCTACCGCCCAAACAGTTGTTTATAGATATTTATCTGTTGATAAAATAATAAATAGTTTTATCGCAACACTCGGGGCAGCTAAAGGAGAATTTCTTCCACAAAATATTTCTGATTTAAGTACATCTTTGAATAAAACAAAGTTTTTCTACATAACAGAAAATAGTAATGGGGCAACGGGAACCGTAGGTACATTTGGTGATACAAAAAGGAATATTGTTTTTAATTCTCCGTTTACCGAATGGTTATCACAATGGGACGCAAATGGAAAAATATACTTAACAACAAAGGCATCTTATAGTGTTACCGGCAGTATGTTTCAATTAAATACAACCAATAAAACTATAAATAAAATATTCGGTGGAGTACAAGGACTTACGACTTTAATAAGCCCAAATGGTTCTTCTGTTTTATATAGTTCCTCGACAAATACAGGTCCTAAATTAGGAGTTTTTAATATCGCTAAACATACTACAAATGACTTGAATTCATATGGTCTGCCAGAAAAATGTGTTTGGAGTAGTGATAGTATCAATATTTACTGCGCAATACCAAGTGTTATTACAGGGAATCAATACCCTGATTCTTGGTATCAAGGATTAACTTCTTTCACTGACTATTTTGTAAAATTTAATACCAATACCGGAGACAAGACAACCATAGCAAGTGAGATGGATAAATCACAAGTTGATGGTACTAATTTATTTTTTAATGACAAAGAAGATTTATTGTTCTTCATAAACAAAAAAGATTCAACATTGTGGGATTTGAGTTTAAAATAATTAAAACAGAAAGCGCACGGACTACGTCCGTGCGCTTTTTTTAAATTTATTTGTCTTTAATTATATTGAATTATCTACATACTTAATAACAACCCTTCTGTTCGGGCCATATCCTTCCGATTCTGTTCTGACATCCTTGGCTCCTTCCAAAAACATATGAATAATTCTTCTTTCATATGCGGGCATTGGATCAACTTCAATATTACTTTTGAAATAACGAGCACGTTCCGCCATCATGTGCGCAATATTTTTTAAATTTTCAAAACGCTTTTTTTGGTAACCATTAATATCAATAAAAAGACTTGGACTTCTTTCTTTGGAGTCTGTACTGATAGGGAAATCTTTCTCCACTATTTTTTGAACAAGGTGATTTAAAGAACGAAGTGTTTCGCCATCTCTACCAATCATAAAACTGGAATCCGGAGTTTCTATCATACACCAAAGCATTCCGCCATCTTCGGAAAATTCACACTTCGAAAGAGTACATGCTGTGTGTTTGAATATTTGTTCTATTGTTTCCTTGATTTTATCTTGATTCATATGTTTAAATTACATTACGTGACAATTGTCGACGGATATACCACTCTTGAACAATAGTGAATATATTACTCACAATCCAATATAATGCAACTGCTGCCGATATTTTCCACGCTATAAAAGCGATAAACACAGGAAGTATATACCTGACATTCATTTGCATACTATCCGAAAGCTGATCTTGAAATGTTTTTGGTTCATCAATTGCCCCTTCTTTTACAATTTCAACTTTCTTTGCTTTTACCGGTGAAGATAAATATCCTTGAATAAATTGTGTAACTCCGGCAAAAATAGCAAGGAAAATACTGTGACTGGACATTTCAATCAAACCCAAGAAGTTGGTGTGCAAAATTGTCGGTATTTGTATAAATGAATATATTATTTTTGGATTTACCGCTAGACCCCTATAAAAAACATAATATAGGGCAAAAATAACCGGCAGTTGAAGTATAACTACCAAACAACCGGAGAATGGGTTTGTCCCGTATTTTTTATAAAGTTCAAAAGTTTTTTTGGCTTGTTCTTCTTTTTCAGGAAAATTTTTCTTTATTTGTTTAAGTTCCGGTTCCATCCTCTTCATCAATATTTGACTCTTAATTGATTTCTTTGTAAGAGGGGAAAGAGCTAATTTAACAATAACTGTCACTAAAATAATAGCAAAGCCAACATCCCCGAAGGTGATGTTGTTTATTATAAAGATAAGAATGTTATATATTGGCTGATAGAATACGGTATTCCATAATGCTGACATTGTTCCATTGTATCCTAAAAAACCCAAAAATCAAAGTTAGAAAATTTTTCACTTTATTTAAGAGGATCATAATGATTTTTCTGCCATGGATGACAACGACAAATTCTTATAAAGCCTCTTCCTAGGCCACCAATGACTCCATATTTCATTACTGCTTGTTTGGTATATTCGGAACAAGTTGGTAAAAACACACACGATGAATGTGCTCTTAAAGGTGTTTTTTGATAAGCATTTATAAACCAGATAATTATTTTAGCCATATTTTCAATGACTTTTTGGATTTTATTGCAAAAAGCCAGCTTTTTTAAGAATAAATAATATATTTTCTTTTACTTCCTCCGATTTAGCAGAAATCGATTGTTTTTTATAGATAAAGACGCCGTTTCCGGATTTTATAGATATAGAACGCAGTATATTATAACCAATTCTTCTAAATTTGTTCCTTTTTACCGCATTTTTGAAGATATTTTTAGGAGCAACGAAAGCATATTGAGGAGAGTCGTTTTTAATGAAATAAAACAAAAAAAGCTGGGTCGAAAGAGTTTTTCCTTCCTTCATTAAGACTTGAAAGACTCCTTTTGTAACCCGCTTTTTCTTTGGAAGCATATTTATTTCTTTATTGATACTTTAGCGCGTCCTTTTTGGCGACGACGAGTATTTACCTTCCTTCCGTTATGTGTTTTAGTACGAACAAGAAAGCCGTGTGTTTTTGCTCTCTTCCTTCTATTTGGTTGATATGTTTGAGACATACTGGGTAATATACCTTATATCAAACAACAATGCAAGATTTGTCAAAAACATATCCACATGATATTAACACGTTAATTAAGATATTTGAATTGCCGTCAAATTAAAAAAGAGTGTATAATACGCACCATGGAAACAAAAGAACTCTGGAGTAAATGCTTGTTGGAAATCGAATTAAATATCTCAAAAGCCAATTTTACGACTTGGTTTAAAAATACTTCAATAATTAAGGAAGATGGCGGCATTATTCAGGTTGGAGTTCCAAATGAGTTCGTAAAAGACTGGCTTTATAACAAATTTCATAAACTTATTTTTAAAACCCTAATTGGAAATAATGATAATATTCGTGGTGTTGAATATATAATACACAAACAAGAGCCTAAAAACGATCAGGATTCCATTAATAAAATGGTAATGAGAGCTCCTATAAATATAAACAAAGAACTTCCTCTTAATGATTTATATATAAATAAAGAAGACAACCTAAACCCAAAATATAATTTTAATTCTTTTATTGTTGGACCATTCAATGAACTCGCTTATGCTGTTGCTCAAGCAATAATTACAAACCCGGGACAAAACTATAATCCATTTTTTGTTTATGGTGGAACCGGACTTGGTAAGACACATATGATTCAAGCAATAGGGAACACTATAAAAATCAAACACCCCGAGAAAAAAGTTTACTATGTTTCACTGGAGCGTTTTGCAATTGATTATATTAATTCAATTCAAAATAAAAATCCTAATTCATTTAAAGAAAAATATCGAAAATATGATGTTATTATCATGGATGATATTCAGTTTATTTCAGGAAAAGATAAAACTCAGGAAGAATTATTCCACTTATTCAATACTTTATATGAAAAAAATAAACAAATAATCTTTTCATCTGATAAGCACCCAAACTTTATCCAAGGCTTGGAAGAAAGACTTCAATCAAGATTCGCTTCGGGAATGACTGTACAAATAATTGAACCGGATTATGAATCCCGAGTAGCAATTATAAAGGCAAAATTTGAATCCACTAATTGCATTGTTGAACCAGAGGTTGTTTCTGAGCTTGCTGAATCTCTTGATGGTAATATTCGTGAACTTGAAGGTAGTTTAAACACTATCATCTGCCAATCTCAATTAAAAAATAAATCTTTGACTCTTTCCGAGGTTAAAGCTTTAATAAAAAACAATATCAGACCTAAAAAAACAGTTGCAATTAAAGACATTGTAAAGATTGTTGCCGATAGTTATGGACTTTCTGAAGAAGTTATTTATGAAAAAACACGCAGAAGAGAAATTGTTAGAGCTCGTCAGGTAGCAATGTACCTCCTTCGTGAAGATTTTAATATTTCTTATCCTTTAATAGGACAAAAGCTTGGTGACCGCGATCACACCACTGTAATTCACTCTCATTTAAAAATTAAAGATGATTTAAAAACAGATCCATCATTATTACAAGAAATTGAAAAGATAAGAATCATGTTTAAATAGTTATGATAAGTATGTGGAAAAGGTGTGTTTATAAAAAACAATAAAAGTGGAAAACAAATTGTTTTTTAAAAAAGTGAAAGTAATTAACAAATTAAAATATTTTAAAGAAAAATAATTTAGAAAAAAGGTTTTCTTTTATTGGATATTTATAGAATCCACTTATCCACCGCAGTAATAGTAGTAATAAGTATTTATAAGATAATTTATAAGATATTATGAAAATAGAATGTTCAATAGATAAAATAAAAAGGGCACTCGTTTCTGTTGAAAGAATAACTGGAAAAAATTTAACTTTACCGGTTCTTAGTTCTGTTCTTTGGGTTGCTACAGGAAAAACATTAAAACTTAGAGCCACAAATTTAAATATTGGTATTGAGATTGAAATTCCAGCAAAGGTAGAAAAGGAAGGAGTTGTTGCTGTCCGAGGAGATGTTTTATCTTCTTTGTTTTCTATTTTACAAGGAGATGTTCTTGTAAAGATAGAATTAATAAACGGAAATTTATTAGTAAAAACTCCCACAAGCACAATTTTGTTAAAAAGTATTTCACATGAAGATTTTCCAACAATTCCTATCGTTGAGGGGGAGAAAGTTATAATACCGGTTAAGAAATTTATTGAAGGTGTTAAGTCTGTTTATTATAGTTCGTCTATCTCAGACATAAAACCTGAAATTGGAAGTGTTTATATTTATCCGGAGGAAGATATGATAGTTTTTGTTTCCACTGACTCGTTCCGTTTGGCTGAAAAGAAAATAAAAATAAAACAAAAATTATCATTTCAAGGAATATTAATACCATTTAAAAATGTAGTTGAAATAATTAAAGTTTTTGACGGATTGGAAGGGGATGTAAATATAACCCTGCAAAAGAATCAGATATCTTTTTCAACAGAAAACATATATTTAACTTCAAGAGTTGTTAATGGTAGTTTTCCGGACTATAAATTAATCGTTCCTAAAAGTCCAACAACAAAATCAGTTGTTTTAAAACAAGATTTTATATCAGCTTTAAAGATTTCGAATATATTTTCAGATAAATTTAATCAGGTTGTTTTAACTATTAAACCAACCGAAAAAACATTTGAAATAGAATCAAAAAATACAGATATAGGAGAAAATTCATCTTTGATTGGAGGAGCACTATCCGGAGATAACGTCTCGGCTTATTTTAATTACAAATATATTTTGGATTGTTTTCAGTCTGTTTCCGGTGATAGTTTAAGTATTGAATTAACCGGGAATAATCGGGCAATGATAATTAGAGGTGTTGGAGACCCTTCTTTTATGTATTTAGTTATGCCAATGAATAGATAATATGGATTATAATCAAATAACAATTTTCCTCGATAAATTTAAAAAAATAATTTGTCAAAAAGAAGAGACAAAAGAAATTGTTGTTAAGACTATTGGAGATGAAATTCACCACTCTGTTGATAACCAAGCGGTGAAAATAAAAGACAATTGTATTTATATAAAAAGTTCACCAATAATTTGTAGTGAAATTTTAATACATAAACAACAAATTCTAACAAAATTAAAAAACTCTCTACCAAATAATATTTTTTTGAATATTAGATAGTTTATTAATTTGCTACAGAAAAAGAAGTAGTTTGTTCCCCAACATTTCCCAAAGTATCAACCCCTATAATATGGATTGTGTTCGATGATGATATGTCACCGATATCTCCCGGAGTAAAAGAAGTGGTGAACGGATATGTTTTTAGAGATGTTAAGTATGTGTTATTTACAAATACATCTATTTTTTTGATTAGATTTTGATCGGTTGAGTTAAATGAGATTGTAATAGTATCGCTTTTTTTATAGGTTCTATTGTCAATTCCGGTTATTGTAAAAACTGGTTTTGATTGTGCGGTGTGAATACTGTCATAGGTGGTCGGCTTATTTGCCTCGGTCATAATAGGATACTTATAGCTATTAGCTGCCCACCATTTTTGAACACCATATTCCCAATTATTAAATTGGGAATCGGTTGTTTGACCAGATGTTTGAGTGAGAGGATTATCTTTGTTCATCCAATACAAGATTGTGTGGACATTTGTAATTGATGTTTCTTTTTGTAATTCCACTGGGGTATATTGTGTCGCTAGTGTATTAGAAATAGTATCCGTAATAAAAGTATCTCCACCTTGCCAAAAACCACGAAGAATTGGTGGAATAGTTGGATCAATTGGATCAGGTTTTACAAATGTTTCCACCGGCAAAGTTTTTAGAGCCTCGGTTATTACTGCGTTCCAGATAGGGCCAGCAAGGGCAGCACCACCTTTTTTCATTGGTTTGTTGTCATTGTTACCAACCCAAACACCAACAGCTACAGAAGGCGTATATCCAATAGTCCAAGCATCTTTATTGTCGTTCGTCGTTCCTGTTTTAACTGCGACTTCTCTTCCTGGTATATTTAACACTGAATTTGCACCAAAAGTTGGAGTTCTTGCAACATTATCCGAAAGAATACTTGAAAGAATATGAGTCGTGTTTGGTTTAATGATTTGTTGAGGATTACTCTGATACTGTTCCAAAATATTTCCATTACTATCTGCAACCGATAATATTCCCGTATCGGGATTTCTTAATCCATTGTTTGCAAAAACACTATAAACTGAAGTCATATCAAGAAGAGTTGTTTCTCCTCCACCAATAACCAAAGAAAGGCCGTATATATTTGGATCATTTTTTAGAGTAGTAATTCCCAAGTTGTGAGCCATCTTAATAGCATCGGGAACACCAACCAAATACAAAAGTTTTATAGCAATAATGTTTATGGATTGAGCTAGTCCATTACGAAGTGTCATTGGTCCTCGATAATTAGTGTCAAAATCACTTGGGGTATAGCAATTTACTGCAGTAGAAGAACCGTCGGGATTACATGACGCATTAAACTCGGTTTTAACATCAAACAAAGTTGTTTTATCCGTATAACCTTTTTCGAAGGCTAAAGCATAAACAATTGGCTTGAAAGAGGAACCAGGTTGTCTTGCTGCTGTTGACACATTGAAATTACCATCAATTGTTTTATCAAAATAATCTCTTGAACCAACCATTGAAAGTATTTGTCCTGTTTTTGGGTCAATCACAACAATTGCCGCATTATTACCATCCCAATTTTTTTCATTATCTTTTGCGTCGGCAAGTGCCACAGCTTCAGCTTTCTGTTCCAAATTATAATCCAATGTAGTTATTATTTTTAGTCCTCCATTTTGAAGCGTATCAACACCATATCTGTTTTCCAAATAACTCAAAATATAAAAAACAAAATGGGGTGCTGCTATATGTAAAGGTTGCTGTGGTAAAAAGGTAACAACTTCGGCTTTCGCTTTATCATAATCAGCTTGAGTTATAAATTTTAACCCCAACATTCTACCGAGTACCAAGTTTTTACGTTCATCGAGCTTTGTTTTATTTTTACCGTAGGGTGAATAATATGTCGGTCCATTTGGAATTGCCGCTAGATATGCAGACTGAGCGAGTGTTAAATCTTTTGGCTCTATTCCAAAAAATGCTTTTGATGCTTCTTCAATACCATAAATATTTCCTCCATAAGGTGCTTCATTTAAATAAAGAGCCAGGATATCATCCTTACTCATAACTTTTTCAAGTTTAACAGCAAGTATCCATTCTTTTATTTTACGGCTAATAGAAACTTGGGGTGTAAGAAGAGTATTTTTTATCAGTTGTTGAGTTATTGTTGACCCTCCTTGAACCTTACCTCCGGAAATATCGGACCAAATTGCACGGAATATGGAAGAAATACGAATTCCATTGTGTTGGTAAAATTCCGAATCTTCAATCGCTACAGTTGAATTCAAGATATTAGTACCCATTTCTTCATATGGTATAACAGTTCTTTTTATTCCTTGATTTACGTCATATAAAAGTATTGTGCCGGTTCTGTCATATATTTTAGAGGAGCTTTGAATTTTACGGTCAGTAAATGACTTAAAATCCGGAAGTTGTAAAGTACTGACCCAGATCATAAATATACCCGTAAAAAGAAGACCAGCCCCTAAAATAACAAAAATAATACTTTTAAATGAAGGTTTTTTGAAAAATTTTCGCATATTTTATAATCATATCATAATATTTGTTTTTTTGCGGACAAACTCCGATTAATGTGGTAAAGTATAGATATATGAACGAGAAAAACAATGAATTGTTAACCAGAGGTATATCCTCAATTTATCCATCCAGAGAGTTTGTACAAGAAAAATTAAATAAAGGCGAAAAACTAACGTTATATTTGGGTATTGATCCTACTGGTCCTACACTACACCTTGGGCACGCCATTCCAATTAAAAAACTAAGCGAATTTCAAAAACAAGGACATAAAATTATCTTATTAATGGGAGATTTTACAGCTATGATAGGGGATCCGACAGACAAAACTGCTGTTCGTAAGCAACTCACCCATAAAGAAGTAATGGCAAATTTAAAAAATTATAAAAAACAAGCTAGTGCCTTGATATCTTTTAGTGGAAAAAATGCCGCTCAGTTTAAATTTAATTCAAAATGGTTGAAGAAAATGAATTTTGAGGAAGTTCTAACTTTAGCATCACAAATGACAGTACAACAAATGCTTGAACGTGACATGTTTGATAAAAGAATAAAAGAAGGGCGACCGATTTCTTTACATGAATTTATGTATCCACTCATGCAAGGGTATGATTCTGTTGCAATGAACGTAGACGGGGAAATTGGTGGTAATGATCAAACCTTTAATATGCTTTGTGGCCGTAATTTGATGAAGACAATGAAGAACAAAGAAAAATTTGTTATTACCATGAAGCTCCTTGAAGATAATACCGGGAAAAAAATGGGAAAAACCGAAGGGAATATGCTTGCTTTATCCGACACTCCCGACGAAATGTATGGAAAAGTTATGAGCTGGACGGACGAACTAATAATATCTGGTTTTGAATTATGTACAAATATTCCAACGGAAGAGATAAAAAAAATATCGGAAGAATTAAAATCAAATAAAATTAACCCACGAGATTTAAAAATGAGATTAGCGAAAGAAGTTGTTACTATTTTTTGTGGAGAAAGAAAAGCTACACAAGCCGAAGAAAACTGGGAAAAAACATTTTCAAAAAAAGAAATTCCGAAAGATATTGAAACTATTTCCGCAAAACCAGATAAATTATTAGTCGATGTGCTCTTGGCAAATAAAATTGTTTCTTCCAAAAGTGATTTCAGAAGACTGGTTGAAGAAAAAGCAATAACAAATATGGATACAAATAAAAAAATTTCTTCTTATACGGAAAAAGTTGCAAATGGAACATATAGGATAGGGAAGAAAAGATTTTGTAAGATAACTATATTGTAAAAAATAAAATCCCCGATTAATCGGGGATTTTATTTTAGTATTCCGAGTTGGATAATTCTGTCATATCATCATCTATTAAATCGTCATCCAATATTTCATCATCTTCGAGGGGGTCGTTTAATTCTTCGTCGATATTTTTATCATCTACACCTTCATCTTCTTCCTCATCAACATCTATTTTTAATTCTTCGTCGTCAATATAGCTCATATTAAATATAACTAAATATTATAATGCACTATTTGTATCAAAATATAATTTGCTTTGCAATACCTTTGGGGCTGTGGATAACACAAAATCGCTATTCACTAAACAACCCTTTCTAAACAAAGCTTTTCACAGGCTAAACAGGTAAGTCCTATTGCAATAGCGTCCAATTCATCATCAGAATCTATTTTTTCTTTTATGTCTATAAGCTTGGGCACCATCGACATCACCATATCTTTACTCGCTTTACCGTATCCAGTTACTGCAACTTTGATTTGTGGGGGAGTGTATTCGTAGACACGGAGATTATTTTTTGCTGCAACATAAATAATTGCGCCACGTGCTTCCGACACACCCATAACCGTTTTTTGATTTGTCGTAAAGTAAAGTTTTTCGATTGCGAGAGCTTCGGATTTATATTTTTTTATTACACTTTCTACTTCACTACCAATCTTTTCCAATCTCTCACAAAATGGAATTTTGGAAGATGTTTTAAAACACTCTGAATACACCAAAATATCTTTTTTTAAATTTGTTTTTTGTATAATGGCAATTCCCACTCTTTCAAATCCGGGGTCGATTGATAATATTCTCATAATAATTTTACACTATCATAACCCAAATGCTCATATCCTTTTTTTGTCACAATTCTTCCACGAGTTGTTCTGTCGAGAAGTCCAAGTTGAATTAGATATGGTTCGACAACTTCTTCTATTGTCGCTTCCTCTTCACTTGTTGCAGCGCTGATAGTTTTTAGTCCAACAGGGCCGCCGTTGAATTTTGAAATTATAATATCAAGAATTCTTCTATCGGAAGAAGAAAGTCCAAGTTCATCTATCTCAAGAAGGGCCAGAGCTTTTTTTACAGTCTCTTTTGATAGCGGAGTTTTGTTAACTTGAGCGTAATCACGGCAACGCTTTAGTAAATAATTAGCGGTGCGAGGAGTAAAACGAGCTCTCTTTGAAATTTCGTCGAGTGCTTCATCGTCTAGTTCTACACCAAGAATTTTTGCAGAACGGAGAAGAATTTTTTTAATTTCATCATGAGTATAAAATTCAAGTCGGAAAACTCCACCCGAGAATCTTGAACGAAGAGGGGACGAAAGAAGAGCGATACGAGTTGTTGCGGCAATTAGAGTAAATGGAGGAAGTTCAAGTTGAATAGTGCGAGCTGATGGTCCTTTACCGATAATGATATCAAGAACACCCGACTCCATAGCAGGGTATAATATTTCTTCAACCATTTTATTTAAACGATGAATCTCATCAATAAAAACAATATCGCCAGGTGCGAGGTTGGTAAGAATAGAAGCTAGGTCGCCAACTTTTTCGATAGCTGGGCCGGAAGTAATTTTTATTTGTCTACCAGTTTCTTTTGCAATCAGATGGGCCAAGGTTGTCTTACCTAAACCTGGTGGTCCATAGAATAGTATATGCTCGGCAGGGTGAGAGCGTTCTTGCGCTGCAGTAAGGAGTATCTTTAAATTTGCCTTTATGTTTTCTTGTCCAATATACTCATCCCACTCCAACGGGCGGAGTGTTTGGTCCAAGAATCCCTCATCTTTTGTTGTTTTATTTGGGCTTGACATTATATTTTTAATATGATATACTCCTCTCTAGAAGTTCACACAATTCCATTATAGCATTTTAGCTAAGAGGACATAAATCTCTAAGCAATCGGCCCCGTGCTCTATATCTGTGCATAGGACGTTCTGGTTTAGTTAAATTTACTGGGGCTATCCTGTAATCTTATATTACTTTGTAAGTGTATACTCTCAAAGGATTGTTTAGAGATTTATGTTTTTTTAAATAATTTTAAATAAAAACCCTCGCCAGCGCGAGGATTTTTATTTGTGTGTATTTTATTCTTCAAGCAAATCTACAACGCTTTTGACTTCATCCATTGATGTAATACCCCGTAATACTTTTATTATTCCGTCTTCTCTCATACTCAAAGAATTTTGTTTTGCGGCAATCGCTTTTATTTCTCGTTCGCTTGGATTTTTAATTATGATATCTTCTATCTTTGCATCATTTTGTATTGCTTCAAAAATTCCCATTCTTCCTTTATATCCAGTTTTATTACACTTCTCACATCCGACTGCCTCATACATCTTTTTTATTGCATCTACATCGACATCATAATTTCTGAAATCTTTACCGTTTCCTTTCGATGTTTCGCTGATGTTTTTAATAATTTTCATTTCTTCTTCGGTAATATCTTTTTCTCTTTTGCAATTATTACAAAGTTTTCGAACTAAACGCTGAGCGATTGATAAAGACAGAGCAGAGACTAAAATTTTTGGATTTACATCAAGGTCAATCAAGCGGGGAATAACTCCAGCGGCATTATTCGTGTGAAGGGTAGAGAACACCAAATGCCCGGTTAGAGCTGATTCTACTGCGGTTTTTGCTGTTTCGTTATCACGGATTTCTCCCACCATGATTACATCAGGGTCCTGGCGAAGAGCTGAGCGTAATCCTTCCAAAAAAGTATATCCCTTATCGTTATCTGTTTGTGTTTGGGATATTCCGTGCAAGTGATATTCGATTGGGTCTTCAATTGTAATAATTTTTGTTTCTTCGGAATAAATTTTTTGGAGGAAAGAATAAAGAGTTGTCGTTTTACCGGAACCAGTTGGACCAGTAAGAAGAATGAGGCCGTTAGGCTTTTTAATCTCATCCATAAAAATATTATATAAATTTGGTTCTATTCCCATATCCTCCAATTTTACTCGGATAGATTTTGGATTTAAAATACGGAGAACAATTGATTCGCCGTAAGCTCCGGGCATTATCGAAACACGGAGATTTATTTCACTTTGATCCAAGAAAATACTGAAGCGTCCATCCTGGGCAATTGCGGAAGTTGTAATCTTAAGCCCGGAAATAAGTTTAATTCTGGAATTAATAAATTTATGAACAAAAGGAGTTATTTCCATCAACTCATGAAGAACTCCATCAAGTCTAAAGCGTAATCTGACGGTACTTTCTTCCGGCTCAAAGTGAATATCCGAAGCATCAATAGCGATAGCACCAGCCAAAGCAATTTCAAGAATGTGAGAAGTCGTATGTGTTTTATCTTTTTCCGCTTCAGTGATGGCATCCTTAATATCGTCCATATTTTTAATGTTGGACATTATTTTTTTAAGAGCTTCTCCGGAAATTGTTACTGTTCCGATTTTTGATTCCGAAGCATAAGATATTTCTTTATATCTATCCCAAGCTTTTTCAAGGCTTGCAAGAGACGCCATATAATAATGGGGAGTAAGATTTTGTCCTTCGAAGTAAGTATTTAAATTTTCAAGTTTTTCCGGCTGAGGAGACCTGACAGCAATATGTATATTTCTACCTATTAATTTAAAGGGCGCTATCTCCAAAGAAACAGCATCTTTTTCTGGAATAGAACGCAAGGCATTATTATCAATAACCACACTGGATAGGTTTATTGGGGGTATGCCATATTTAGGTTCTGCCAAAGCCTGTATTAAGTCTTCCTCTTCTTGTTTTCTCAAATCTTCCAGATTTTTCTTCTCCTTTTCATCATCAAATTGAATGCTCATATCGCCTTATTATATCGTATTAAGTAGGTAAAGTAGATACTTGACTTAAGGTGACAATTATGATATAATACACTCAAATGTTAAATTTTATTTATTCTTAATTTTAAGAAAATAATAAATTAAAAAATAAATATAGAAATGAGAAAAACAGTAATTTTTTTATTTTTGATCTTAAATTGGTCAATAGTAAACGGGCAGCTGTTCCCGCCAATACAGCCGTACAACGAGTCAGGATATACTGCTTTGCAGTTTGAATTATTCGCTCGTAACCTTGAGCCTGATAAAACTATTAGGACAAAAAACACAGAACTTTCTGTCAGCTACAGGAAAGAGTTACTTTCCATTGTAAATGATTTTTTACAATCAACAGGATTGAATAAAAATTATAACAATGGTGCTCCACTTGGAGAAGACTGGATTTCCTGGATATTTTATTCAGGGCGTACTTCGACAGAACACAGGAAATACCCAAAAGGGTTTTTAAATTCTCACCAAAGCAAATGTGGTAAAAGTGTTTCATTTTACAATGACACGACCGGCTTTGATGGGTCAGTAATGACTCTTCATCTTGAGAATTACGAACTCGACTTAGCAAAGAACTGTTGCATGAATCTGGTAAAAGTTCCATTTATTAAAAAATGGGATAAACCAGTAGTAAAAGAGAAAGTTCCAGAAGTTTCTCAAAATCCTACTCCTCAGACTAATCCTACTCCTCAAAATTTAACTATTGTGATTAATAATTACAACGGAAGAAGTAATGAGAATTGTGGAGATAACCAAGGTCTAATGGTTAATGATGTTGAAAGAGAAAGAATGGAGATGTTGGGCTATGCTCAATATGTTCCAGACTATCCATACTCAGTTAGGTATGCATTCAACGGCGGCAGATATTGTCGTAATTCCTATGGATCAAACAACCGTCAAAATTATTACAGTAGAGTAAATAACCGTACTTCATCTTGTAATACAAGTAGAGTTGTAAATTCTCGGGGAACAAATTATTCTCGTAACTGTACAGTTAATTCTAGATCTGGTAATTGTCCTCGCAGTAATGGAGGTGGTTCAAGGCCTGGTGGTGGATCTTCTAATAGAGGTTCTAATCATCGCTAGGAAGTTAGTAAAATTATTATAGTGGGCCACATTTTATGCGACCCACTATTTTTTTATATAAGGTTGACAATTTTTACCAAGTATGCTATCATTTACGCAAATGTTATGGTATTAATTCTTTGTTTATTTGTGAGTTTTAGCCTTTAAATGAAGTAATAAAGTCCATATAAACCCTTCTTCTTTGAGCCATTTTTTATTAGATGACTCGCTGATGAATGTATAGGGCTTATTTTTTAAAAGATAAGACCTTTTTTGTTTACTTCTTTAAGTCTTTAATTTTTTATAAAGTTGAAGGTTTAAAATTGTAAATTATTTATTAATAATATGAAAAACAATATGAAAAAAATAATAGTCGGAATACTTGGTTTTGTGATACTTTTTACGGCACAAAACGCTTTTGCTAATTACGCTTTTAACCCTTTTTATCAAGTAGGGAATAATTGTCAAATTTGTTCACATCCTCAACCTCAACCACAACCTCAGCCTATCTGTTCAATTATAAATTTCACTACTAATACTACATCTATAACTCAAGGTGATTCCGCTGTACTTAGTTGGAGTACTGGTGATTGTATGAATGTTACAATTTCAAATCTTGCTTCTAGTCTTCCCTCAACAGGTTCACAAGTTGTCTCTCCTACACAAACAACTACTTATATATTAACTGCATATAGTTTGACTGGAGCAATTCAAACCAGAACGGTTACAATTTATGTAAATAATTACAACAACTATAACAATTACAATAATTATAATAATACATATTGTACTATCAACAGTTTTAATGCGGATAACATATATATAAATCCAGGCGACCCTGTTACTTTAAGATGGAGTACAAGTGGTTGTACAAATGTAACTATTTCAAATCTTGGTTACAACATTCCTTATTCCGGCACACAAATAATTTACCCAACAACAACTGCAACTTATGTTTTGAATGCATACGGTAATGGATATGGTAATAATAATCAATCAAGATCTATCCAAATTAATGTGAATTACTATAATCAAATAGTACCTGTTACTCCTGTTTACAATAGTAATGTTGTCACAATGATTGCCACCAACATCTCTCAAACCAGTGCTCAGTTAAATGGTGTTGTTACAAATTCAAATTTTCAAAATGCAAATATTCACTTTGAATATGGTACTACAACCAATCTTGGAACTATAACTCCAACACAATCAGTAAATGGAAATAATAATTTTAATGCAATTATATCCAGCTTAACTCCAAATACTACTTATTATTTTGAAGCAGTTTCAAATTGCCCAACAGGTATTTCTCATGGAGCTATTCAACTCTTTAAAACATATCCTTACGAAACAACCCCTGTAAAGAAAATTATTATTCAAGGGCCAACAATTCCAAGTTCAACTTCTCCGATTGTTCTTAAAATTGAAGACAAGTTTCAAACAGTTGGTATAGGAGATATCATTGATTACACGATTTATTACAAAAATATCGGTAACTCAAAATTAACAAATCCAATGGTACAAGTATTTATTCCAAAAGGTATAACTCTTTTGAATACTTCCAGTGGAACTTATTCGGAAGATGCGAGAACACTCTCGGCTCCAATCGAAGATTTAACACCAGGTGCAGAAGGAACAATATACCTAGAAGGACGAGTAGATTCTTTTGATTCCGGTTTGGCCCAAATGGTTACAACTGCGGTTCTTGTCTATACAAACTCTAGTGGCGCACAAGAAAATGCAATGGCATATGTTCTTAATAATCCCAAAGTAGTTAATATGCTTGGTGCGTCAGCCTTCCTCGGAAATATATTTAATTTTGGTTTGATTGGATGGTTGCTACTCGTAATCATTATTCTGTTACTGGTCCTTGTTGCTCGAACAATCACTGGACGACGTGTAGTAACCACAACAACTCAAAGAACAATCGGTTAAAAATTAAATCAATACATACCCCGGCTTCGTCCGGGGTATGTTAGTATATAGATATGAAAATAAAATTTCATAAAAAAGAAATATCAAAAATATCCAAAAAAATTTTGGATAAAGCGGTTAAAATAAAGAGCAACAAAGCGAGAGTTGTTGCTTTATCCGGTAATCTTGGTGCAGGTAAAACCACTTTAACTCAAGAGTTGGCGAAACTTCTTAAAGTAAAAGAAAATATAGTTTCTCCGACTTTTGTGATAATGAAAATTTATAAAATAAATTCTTCCAAATATAAAAATTATTTTAAACAAATGGTTCACATTGATGCTTACCGATTGGAATCATCAGACGAATTAACAAAAATTGGGTGGGAAGAATTGGAAGGGAATAAAGATAATTTGATTATTATAGAATGGCCAGAGAATGTAAAAAAACATCTGAAAGATGATGCTTACTGGATAAAATTAGAACATAAAGATGACCAAACTAGAGTTGTTGAATTCTGATATAATTAAAGGATGGTGGAAAAGACAACAAATAAAAAACGATTAATTCTCCTTGATTCCCATGCGATTATTCATCGGGCTTATCATGCTTTGCCAGAGTTTATGAACTTAAAAGGTGAACCAACTGGGGCTATTTATGGGCTTGCTACTATGCTTTTCAAGATTATTACTGATTTGAAGCCGGATTATATAATTGCGTGTTTTGATTTACCAAAGAAAACATTTAGACACGAAGCATATGACCAATATAAAGCAGGACGTGCTAAAGCTGATGAAGCACTCGTCGCACAGCTCATTAGTTCTCGAAGTTTTTTCAAAGCACTCTCAATTCCGATGTATGAGTGTGAAGGTTTTGAAGCCGATGATTTACTTGGAACAATTGCCGAACAATTAAAAACAAAAAAGAAAGATATTAATATCATAATTGCTTCAGGCGATATGGATACGCTACAACTTGTAGATGACGACCATGTGCAAGTCTATACTCTCAAGAAGGGAATTAATGACACAATTTTATATAATCAAAAAAAAGTAGAAGAACGTTTTGGTTTCAGCCCTATAAATTTACCAGACTATAAAGGATTACGAGGTGACCCGTCCGATAATATTATCGGTATAAAGGGTATAGGAGAAAAAACTGCCACAACCCTTATTTCAAAATACGGGACAATTGAAAAAATGTATAAATCCCTGGATAAAGATAAAGATGATTTGAAAAAGACTGGAATAACTGACCGCGTATTTACATTATTAAAAGAAGGAGAAGATGAAGCTCTTTTTTCTAAAACTCTTGCAACTATAAGACCGGATGCGCCAATAAAATTTGAATTACCAAAAGACAAATGGAGAGAAACAGTCAATAAAGATAGTGCTGCAGAATTTTTCCGTGCGATGGAATTTAAAAGTTTACAGAGTAGGTTTTTGAAAATACTGGATAATAGTAATGCTAATTTAGAAAAGACTTCACAGGAACAAGAGAATTTTCACAGCTTTACCCTAAAAGGCTCCGACGCTGATAAAAATTCTCTTATTCCTGTTTCGCCGGAACAAAATGAGAAATTAACCAAAGCAAAAATTGCTTACTGGCTACTCAATTCCGAAATGACGGACCCTGACATTGATGATGTTATTCACTATAAAGGAAATAATTCTTTGGATGGAGCAATGAAAATGCTTGAATCGGATATAAAAAAAGAAAATCTTACTTATGTATACGAAAATATTGAAATTCCAATAATCCCTATCATAGACGCAATGGAAAAGAATGGAATAATGGTAGATATTTCTTATTTGAAAAAAATTTCTGATGAATATCATAAGGATTTGGAAGAAATAGAAAAAAATATTTGGAAAGAAGCCGGACAGGAATTTAATATAAATTCTCCAAAACAAATCAGCGATATTATCTTTAATAAACTAGGCCTTTCGGTAAAAGGAATAAAGAAAAGTGCAGGCGGTGCCATCTCAACCAAAGAAAGTGAACTGGAAAAACTTCGCGATATTCATCCAATAATTGGAGAGATTTTAAAACATCGTGAACTTCAAAAATTATTATCTACATACATAGACACTATTCCTGAATCGGTTGGGAAAGATGGAAGACTTCATGCTCATTTTATTCAAGCGGGAACAACAACAGGAAGATTTTCTTCAAACAATCCTAACTTACAAAATATTCCAATAAAATCGGAACGAGGAAAAAATATAAGAAATGCTTTTATTGCACCAACTGGTTATGTGCTTGCATCGTTCGACTATTCTCAAATAGAACTTCGTGTCGCAGCGCTCATGTCTCAGGATTCATATTTTATAAAAGTCTTTAAAGATGGCGGAGATATTCATTCGGCAGTAGCCATGAAAGTTTTTGGTGTTGAGGAAAAAAATGTAACACACGACATGCGCCGACGTGCCAAGGTAATTAACTTTGGAATTCTCTATGGAATGGGAGTGAACGCTCTTAAACAAAATCTCGGAACCGACAGAAAAGATGCGCAGATATTTTATGATAATTATTTTGCTCAATTTCCAACAATTGCCGCATATCTCGAGAGTATTAAAAATTTTGCAAAACAACATGGATATACTGAAACTTTGTTCGGAAGAAAACGCTATTTCCCGGGAATCAAGTCGCCGATTCCTTTTATTAGGGCAATGGCCGAGAGAATGGCAACAAATGCTCCAATACAGGGGACAGCTACGGCAGATATTATAAAGATAGGTATGAAGAAAGCAGATGATGCACTTCGAAAAGCAGGGCTTATAAACGAAGCCAGACTTGTGCTTCAAGTCCATGACGAATTGGTCTATGAAATAAAGGAAAATAAATTAAAGGAAGCTATGGGAATTATTGAAAAGTCGATGAAGGAAGTAATTCCGGATGAGTTTTTGGAAGGTAAAGAGAAAGTCCCGCTTCTGGTATCGTCGTCTTTTGGTAAAACTTGGGGTGATTTGAAATAGTGGTAAAAACCAGCTTCTAGTGATAGGATTAGGATATATGGAAGAAAAAGAAAACAATCATAGAAAAGGCGAAACCCACTTTGTATTGGTGCATTCGTACATAATCTTCTTATTTGCTGTTGTTCTTGGAGTACTTTTTGACCTTCTCCTAAAGAAAAAAATATTTTCCGATAATATTTATCAATATACCGGTTTTCTGATGTTGATAATTAGTTCTATTCTTATTTACTGGGCACAAAGTACTTCATCAAACTATAAAGAAAAAGCTAACAAAAATAATTTGGAATCTCATTTTGAACAAGGTCCGTACAAATATTTACGTAGCCCTACTCACTTTGGACTTTTTATTATGACACTCGGGCTCAGTCTAATAATCAATTCATTGTTCAGTTTTATTTTTACAATCCTTGCTTATATTATTTCAAAGTTTTTCTTCTTAAAGAAAGAAGAAGAAATATTGGAAGGAAAGTATGGAGAAGTTTATACTGAGTATAAAAAGAAAGTGAAAAATTGGGTATGATATATATTCTCTCCGGCAATGATACAAAAAATAAAAACGCTTATCTAAAAAAGTTGTTCAAAAATGACCAGCCTATTTTTGTACCAGAAAAGGAAGCAACAAAAGAAATGCTGTTTGACTATGCACTTTCACGGAATCTTTTCGGAGAAATCTCCGTTGTTGTATTTGAAAACATTCTTAAAAAAGAAGATATTACCCTTTCTACGGAAGATTTACCAAAGCTTCAAGATTCAAAAACTATATTTGTCTTCCTAGAGGAAAAATTACTTGCACCGGATGTTAAAAAATATAAAAAGTATGCGACAATTGAAGATTTTGGTACTGAAGCGATAAAACAAACTCCGAAAATGAATATCTTCAGTATTGCTGACGCTTTCTCGCGTAGGGATAAAATTGGAACCTGGGTTTTATATAGAGAAGCTGTCGCTTTAGGAACCCAACCCGAAGAAATTTCCGGAATAATATTTTGGAAAATAAAATCAATGATATTGACCGGAACAAAAGTTTTTTCTATTGATGAATTAAAAAGACAATCTTCGGAGCTCGTCTCGCTTTATCATAAGGCACATTTGGGGGAAACGGATTTCGTTATCGGACTTGAACAATTTATACTCTCATCTCTTTGCAAGTAAGAATAAAAAAGCCTGCAACAGCAGACGGACAAAAAGAAAAGGCTTGGAAGTCGAACCTCAAATTTTGAGAACCGGCTTCCAAGCCTTTAAGCTTTTTAGAAACAAAGAACGAACTCACTAATAAATGTGTGAGTGAAATGAACTAATTATATATAATGATAATCTTTTCTGATTTAAAGCCCAATACATTTGGGTGAATGTGAAAAGATTTATTACAAAGAAACCTTGCTCATATTATACAACCAAATATTGAAGTGTGCAAAGAAAGTTGTGGATAACTTAGTCCATCCCAATCAAAGTATTGATTTTAAAGCCTAAATGTGTTATTTTTCTAGAATATCCGCTCGTAGCTCAGTCGGTAGAGCAGCTCCCTTTTAAGGAGATGGTCGCAGGTTCGATTCCTGCCGAGCGGACAAATAAAAAAATCCCCGAAAGGGGTATTTTTTTATTTGTCCGCGAGAGCAAGTAAACTGCTTTGCTTGCGTGCAGGAATCGAAAGACTTTTCCATGCTCGCGAAGCGAGACGGAAAAGTACCAGCGACCGTAGGGCGAGATTCCTGCCGGCCCTATAATATAAAAAAGCCCGCTTTTTATGGCGAGCTATAATTATTCCTTTCCAAGGAATTGTTTAATTTGATTTTTTGTCACAGTTATAGACATCATTAGATTGTCTATTTTGCCGGGAGACCACTCGGTATCTACTTTGGGAATAAATAAATCCAAACTCCGTGCAGTAATGTACCTTAAAACAATTTTTGAAACGTCCTGCGAAGAAATTATCAACAATGGTGTTTCCATTTCAAACTCAGGTCCAGTTTGTTTTGCTATTTCTTGCAAAGCACTGATGAATTCTCGTATTAGAGGAACATCTTTACTTGCATGTGGTTTGTCGTAATCACTAACATGAATTACCTTTTCGTTCACACTAACTCTATTTCTGTAATATGCATCTTTTTCCAATGCTTTTACTATTTCATATAAAGCGTGATCACTGAAGCAATGAAGCAGAACCCATTTTTTTTCAGGTCTGCCTGGTGTTGAAATAATTTCATACCCACCAACTTTGTCATTTAGGTGAATAGTAGTTTTTGCGTTGATAAAAGATACCAGGTTATTTTTGAAAAAATACTGACCAGCTTCATTTTTTTCCGCTTTCAGTCTCTTAACATCAGAATCTTCTATTTCTTTCTTGGTCATTTCTAAATACATTTCATGAACATAGATTCTCAATGACACATCATTTCCTGAATAGATTAAAATTTTTTTTCCAAAATTACTTTCTAATTTTTTTCTGATAGCCAAAACATTTTTTTGTTGGCTAATCCCATAATCTGTCATTTTTACCGTATAAATGGGGTAGTCTGGTATGCTACCAGAAAATGAATAATGGATTTTCCTTTTCACAATCCTGAGATTATCAAGGCATCTGGTTAGTTCTTTTCTGATTTTAGCAAGAATCCTTATTTCGTAAGGAATATTAAATGATTCTTCTTTCTTTTTCATATTTTTAAGTATCAATATTTTTTTACCCATACTACTTTTTATATGGGGACTTGTCAAATATCATAAATGTTTTATTATATGATATAATTTATATATGAATTCGGAGATCAAAACCTGTCAGAACTGCAAAAAAGACTTTACTATCGAGCCAGACGATTTTTCTTTTTACGAAAAAATAAAGGTTCCGCCTCCTACTTTTTGTCCTGAATGCAGATATATTCGTCGGCTTTTAGATAGAAACGAATACAATTTATATAAGAGAAAATGTGACGCGACGGGCAAGTCGATTATTTCTATATATAGACCAGAGGCACTATTCCCGGTATACGAACAAGAATATTGGAAGTCAGATGAATTTGATGCTTTACAATATGGCAGAGATTTTGATTTTAGTCGTTCTTTCTTTGAACAATACGAAGAGCTTCGTCGGGTGACACCACACTTGGCAATGGTGAATTCTAATAGTGTTAATAGTGAATATACAAATCAATCCCAAAATAATAAAGACTGCTATATGCTTGTGACAAGTGGTTCAAATGAAAAATGTATGTACGGTAGTTGGTGCCAGAGAAACTGTTATATGTTAAGCGATTGTTATCTCGCGAATAAATGCGAATTCTGTTACGAATGCATGAATATAACAAAATGTTCCCGATGTGCTTGGGTTTATGACTGTTCAGACTGTGTAAATTTATTTTTTTCAAAAGATTGCAAAGGGTGCACGGATTGTTTTGGTTGTGTAGGTCTTCGCAGTAAACAGTATTATTATTTTAACGAAAATATTGGGAAAGAAGAATACGAAAGAAGAGTAAAAAATATTATTTGGAGTCGAGACTTTATTAAAGAAACACTAGAAAAATTCGAAAAATTTTACACAAGACTACCAGTGAAATTTTATCATGGTTTTCAAGTCAAAGATTCAACTGGGGATTATATAGAGAATTCTGAAAACATGAGGTATTCATTTAACTGTAGAAACAATAAAGATACAGCGTATATACAGGACGCCTGGGAACAAATAGTAGATTGTATGGATTGCACGGAGATAATTATAAGTGAGTTGTCGTATGAAGTTCAAGGAGTAGAAATTCCTCATAGATGTATTGCTGTCCGAAGTTGTTTCAATACAATAACCGATTCGTGTTATTGCGATATGTGTTTCGGTGTTCGAGAATGCTTCGGGTGTTTTGGTCTCAAACATAACGAGTTTTGTATTTTAAATAAACAATATTCAAAAGAAGAATATTTCAAATTAAAAGAAAAGATAATTGAGCATATGCGAGAAACGAAAGAGTGGGGAGAATATTTCCCAAGCGAAGTATCACCATTTGCTTATAACGAGTCTATGGCGCAAGATTATTTTCCTTTATCTCGCGAAGAAGCTTTAAAGAAGGGATATAAATGGTATGACCGTCCACAACGTGAATATGGAGCAACTATGTTTACCAAAGATCTACCCGAAACATTTAGTGATATAAAAGAAAATATCGGAGATGAAGTAATCCAATGTTCTTCGCAGAATTCACCCGAAGGAAAGAAAAAATATGTATTATGTGCAACTGCTTTTAAAATAACACCACTTGAACTGACGCTCTATAAGATATTTAATATTCCAATACCAGACAAATGTTTCCCTTGTCGCCGACAAGATAGATTTGCAAAGCGAAACCAACGCAAACTCTGGCGTAGAACTTGTGTGTGTGATAAGAAAAATCATTTTCATGGAGTAAATAAATGCGAAGTAAAATTTGAGACTGCTTACGCAACAGAAAATCCTGCAATAATATATTGTGAAAAGTGTTATCAGCAAGAAATTTATTAATGTGTTAATATCGAAAATATATGGCAAACCAACCGGATTTCTCAAACCTAATAGATAAGGACAAATATCAAGTTTTTCTATTTAAATCACGAGCAATTTTCCCGTTCATTTTTGCAATGCATCCGTGGTTTGTTCTAAACAAGAAAGGGGAGATATCAAGGTGGGAAGTTGAATTTGCGAGTTCATATATAAAACATGGAAGTCGTTGGGGGTATTTGCATGAAAATCTTTGCCCAATATTCCAAGGTACTGAAGTTATAACATATATGGATGATGTCTTTCACCCAGCAACACTACTTGGAAAAGTTGAAGGAGAACTCGCTCAAAAAATGATTGATTTTATAAATAGCTCGCCGGAAATATATAAACATTGGAATAAATATCATGTCTGGGGTCCAAATAGCAATACCTTTGCACAATGGGTGATAAATAAATTTCCTGAATGTAAATGGGAACTTCCAGATAATGCTTACGGGAAAAATTTTAAATTTAAATAATTATGGACTCAAAAAAATCTCGAGCTGTTTTGATTCTTCCTGACATTCGCTCTGCAATAAATATCGGAGCGATTTTTCGTACCGCTGATGCTGTCGGTATTTCAAAAATATATTTAACCGGTTGGACTCCAAGACCGACAGACAAATTCGGAAGAATTCAAAAAGATATTGCAAAGAGTGCACTTGGAGCAGAAACCTGGATTCCATGGGAATATAAAAAGACACTTATTCCACTTATTACTTCTCTTAAAAAACAAGGATATAAAATAATAGCGATTGAGCAAGATAAAAAAGCAATTAATTACAGAAAAGTAAAAGTGGACGGCAAAGTTGCGATAATTATGGGGCCGGAAGTACTTGGTATAGATAAAAAAATTCTGGACAAATGCGATATCATCGCCCAAATACCAATGCACGGTAAAAAAGAATCACTCAATGTATCCGTTGCTTGTGGAATCGCTCTATTTAGAATCTTGAAATCTTAATTTTTTACATCTACTGGTCCGTATTGTGAGCCAAGATTTTGTTGGTAGTTGGTTGGCGTCTCGCCTGGTCCGTATTTCAGACCTGGATTTACCGGATCGGTAAGGGGAGTAATAAATGGTTTAGTATCTGCTGGCTTTTTTGCTCCGCCCATAAGAATCCAGACTACGAATATAGCGATAACAAACAAAAGAACTTCAAGTCCAAAAGGTATTTCTCCTCCACTCATATTTATAAATTTTCTTTTATCAATCATAAATTTTTTGATGAATATTACAAAAATGCGCACTGCGACCATTTATAACTTTCCTTATTATAACACCATGACAACCCTTTTTCACACATTTCGTTCCTTTCTTTTGATAAACATTATGGTGATGTTGGAAATTGCCTTTTTCTCCGAATATATTTCTATAATCTGACATTGAGTCTCCTCCAAAATCAATGCCTTTTGAAAGAACTTCGCCCGTTGATTTATACAGTTTTTGTAATTGTTTTTCCGGAATGTTTTTAGGATTTGATTCTGGGTGAATATCAGCGAGCCAGAGCATTTCATCAGAATAAATATTCCCAATGCCGGCAATTACCATCTGATCCATCAAGACAGTTTTTATTTTCCAGTTTGGTTTTAAAAGTAAACGCCCTTTGAATTTCAGAAATGTAAAAGATTTTTCTAATGGCTCGGGACCGATATTGTTTAAATGAAGTGATTTCTCGATTTCTGATGTTTTAATAATTGTGACTTTTCCAAACTTACGTGAATCACAAAAAGCTAAATGTTTGCCATTTGAGAGTGTGAATATGACATGGATGAATCTATTATATGAATCTGATAAAGAAGCCATCTCACTTTTATCTGGTGTCCATTTATTTTCTTTTTTATTAAAAATATACTTGCCATAGAGGAGGTGTCCGGTCATTTTCAAATGAATCAAAATAGTATATCCACCGGAAATATTTATCAAAATATTCTTTGCTCGTCTCTCTACATTTATTATTTTTTCACCAACAATTTTCTTTTTGAAACTTTTAAAGAACGCATCACTTTTGATTGTGTCTTTATATTGCTTGATAGGTTGGTTCTTTTTGGCTAAATCTGTCCAGACGTCGAGAATAACAAGTTTAGGTAAAACTCGCTGTAATCCATTTACTGTTGTTGTAACTTCAGGTAATTCGGGCATCCCATTAAAAATTTTAATTTATAATAATGAATTTATTCAACCTTTATCTCTAGGGTATTTATTATCTTACCTTAACGTTATCAAAAATTTCTAACGGGACAGGTGGTATTATCTTTTACCTAATACTTTGAGAGCTTCTTTTATACGAGCATTTGTGCCGAGAGTAGTTACTGCCACTTGTTTAAGCGCGTCACGAGCTTCATTCTGAGAGTAACCGAGAGATTTAAGAGCTTCAATGATATCACTTTCATCGCGAAGTTCTCTAGGAGTGGAGCCGTCATCATTCTTGTAATCTTGTAATTTATCTCGCAACTCGATAATTATTTTTTCGGCGGTTTTCTTTCCAATTCCGGAAACTTTATTCAAATAACCCGTGTCACCGGTCGCGATGGCTCTCTTCAATGTATCAATCGGAGCGATAGCGAGAATCGAAAGGGCAGAACGAGGGCCAATTCCTGAGACATCAAGAAGAAGCTCAAAGAAAGACATTTCATTAATACTTTTGAATCCATACAAATCTATTGAGTTCTCACGGACCGCCGTATGAACCCAAAAAGAAGTATGGTCACCCAATTTTGTTGCAGATAAAGATTCAGTTGTAACGTACAACTTATAACCGACGCCAGAAACGTCTATAATTAAGAACTTTTCAGCTGTATGAGCGATAATTCCTTCCAGTTTTGCAATCATGACTAAATAATACCAAATATTGCTCTTTTCGGCTATTTCTGGTATTGTTTAGAAGTCTCAGTCAAAAACATTATTAAATATCGATATATATTATGCCAATTACAAAATCAGCAAAAAAAGCTCTACGTGGATCTTTCACAAAGAAAGCAATGAATGACCGTAGCAAAAAGTTAGTTAAAGAGGCAGTCAAAGAAATTGAAAAATTAGTTAAAGAAAAGAAACAAGCAGAGGCAAAGAAATTACTTCCAAAAGCTTACAGTGTGATAGACAAGGCAGCAAAGAGAGGAGTAATAAAGAAAAATACTGCATCTCGCAACAAAGCCAGACTTTCAAAAATAACAAAACCAACAAAATAAATAAAACCGCCCTCGTGGCGGTTTTATTTTGCTTAAAGAAAAATATAAATAGTCTTATCAAAGGGGCTTTTGAGCGCGACGGCGCGAAAACTGAACGAATTTTCAGCAGAAAATTGGTGTACCCTTTTGGAAGAACTATTTCTAGTTTTTCTCTACATAATGATATAATTGACGTATGAAAGATTTATTATTTTTTTACGGGTTGGAATGTCCGAGCTGTATTATTGTCGAGAAGCATGTAGATAAGCTTAATGCTGAAGGATTTAATATAAAAAAAGTTGAAGTTTGGCATAATAAAGAAAACGACGAATGGCTGATGAAGCTCGATGAGGGCGAGGACGCTTGCGGGGGAGTGCCATTCCTCTTGAATCAAAATACCGGTAAAACTATTTGCGGTGAGGCACCATATAAAGAAATCAAAAAATGGGCCGAAGGGAAATAAAGAGAAAATAAAATATACAAAATAGCCCCGCACGAAGTGCGGGGCTATTTTATTAAACATATTATTGTTTAGTTGGAGGAATAGTCGTACCAACACCAGCGCTTGGTAAAACTTTTACCGTGACAGAACCTGATTCACCATTGAAATCTGTTTTTGTGCCATAACCGTAGTTCATCATTGGTCTAAAATTACCTCTTTCTCCATAACCCCTTAAACTATGACTTCCTACAAAAGTTCCGAGACAGAAAGCAAGAGCGAGTAATATTAATGCGCCAATTATTTTCATTGCGTGGTGACATCCACCGCAACACTTATGACTCTCACAACCATGACCACCGCAACACATTTTCTGATCTTTACATTTATCGCATTCACCATGCCCACAACCCTTATTTTCTTCCATTTTTATTTAGTTAATTAAAATTTTAAATCCCGACTCCTATAGTATAACATAAAAGAAAATCAGACGATTTTTGAATACCCGAACTGCATCATCATCGAAAACAAGTAAAATGAAGCAAACTAAACCCCCGGATTCACGGAGTTTTTTAATTTAGAAAATTATCTTGGAAAATTCATTGTCCCGCCTGTTGTACCTGCTGGAGCAAATGAATTTGGTCTAGCGTTAAAATTGTCATAGTAATTTAGCCCCGCACCATAATGACTTCCTCCCCGAGAACCGCCAAAACCAAAAAGAGTAAAGACCAAGTGAATAATTATTCCGAATACGATTAAATACAAAATTATTCGGAGAATACGGCCGTGCTTGCAATGTCTATAGTAATGATGACGGCAACAGCAACAAACATTTTTATCCTTACAACTATCACACCCTTCGCATTTTTTCTCTTTGTTTTCTTCCATAATTGATAAGTAATTATAATTTATAAGCCCGACTAGTATATTATAGCACGAAGAAAGTAAGTGTATTTTACTTGTAATTACATGCTTTTTAGTGTAGATTTATAACGTAAATAGCACGGTCGTACGTATTGGCCCCGTCGTTCAATGGATAGGACGCAACTTTGCGGAAGTTGCGATGCAGGTTCGATTCCTGCCGGGGTCACAAAAGCGCGAAATCAAAAAGACTCGATGGTTCCAGTCTTTTTCGCTTTTGTGAAAGCACAGGCATAATTTTTGAGTACAAAAATTGCCGAGCTGGGGTCGGCAAACACTTACGTATTTTATGAGCGCACGAAATAAAATACTTAGTGATTTGTGACCACGTTATAATGCACGCCGGGGCGTTCAAAATATTATTTAACTAAAACTTGTCTCAACTTTTCGCAGAATTCAGGCGTGTATTTAATATCTGAAGTAGTATTATCTAAAAACTTTTTTAATGAATCAAATCCGCTCGCGATATATATTCCAGTATTACCTTCAATAATTACACTTTTTTCGTCTATAAGCACTACTGCCTTTAAAATTCGAATATCATTATAACCATTGAACTCAAAATATTTTCTTAAGTAATATGAATGTTTTTTTACTTCTTCACGAGGGTCGAAATTAGGAGGAAGAATAATTTTATTCCCATTTTTAATTTGATAATATTCATCATTCGAATATTGATACTTACCTGTATGATTTTTTACTTCAAGCAAGATAATTCCCTTGGGTCCTATTACTACAAAATCAATATCAAAATGATGTCCCGGTAGGACAAGATTTGGAAGGATAATGTATTCCTTATTATCTAGTATTTGTTTTAACCAATTAGTTACTGTATCTTCTCCTTCAATACCCAATCTTGCATTTTTAGCATCGTTTAAAATTTTATCTTCGACTTTATCCAACTTATTACTTGCTAACATTAGCAAAGGATAAAAGGCAAAACCAGAGGAAAAAACAAAAAGTAATTCAAACGTTCTTATTGTTAAACTATTCCACTTAATACCATACGAGACATTAAAAATTAATATTGCAATCATAAAAAGGAGAATTAGAATCAGTTTAATTCTAGCTGTTAGGTATTTTCTCTTCGAATATGATAATTTTTCCATATTTTCATTATACCAAAATCCTACTTATAATTCTCTCTTTTTCTGTTATAATTCACTCATGAACCCTCAAAAATTAGTAGAAAGAATAGGAAACTTTTGGGGATATGGTAATTTGGAATCTCCCATATGGCTTGTCGGTATGGAGGAAGGATTTCGAAGTACTCATGATAGTGAGGCCGATAAAAAAATGCTGGAAAGACAGTTTTCACTACCAACAGTAAATGGAATGTTTGATGCTCGACGGCCGATTAACCACAGTTTAAGTGATTTGACCAATCTATCTCCTTTTTTGCCAAGTGCCGGACCACGGCCACAATCAACATGGAAATTTCCTATTATGTTATATTTATTTCTCAGAAATGGGAAATACCCAAGTGAAGATGAAATTTTAAATTTTCAACGCTTTGTTCTTGCAGACGGAGAAAAGAACGAAATGGCAACATTGGAGTTATCGCCACTTCCATCACCAGATATTAATTCTTGGCTTTTTGGAGATATTGCTGGATTTGAAACAAGAAAATCATATGAGCGTTCATACCAAAAAGAAAGATCTAAAGGTTTGAGAGATTTGGTACAAAAGTATTCTTCTACTCTTAAGCTAGTTATTTTTTATTCAGCTAATAAAAAAACTCATTTACCGATATGGGCGGAGGCAATTGGTAAAATGCCCAATGAACTTACTGAAATTACTCACCAATTGTATTTTGAAAAAATAAATAAAACATCTATTTGTATTATTCCACAAAATCATCGTGGAAGTATGTCGCCCGACCGTTTATATGAATATGCAAAAAAAATAAAAGGTGAAATAAATATATAAAATTTTAATAACTCAGTTTCTCTTTTTCTGTTATACTATCTTTATGTCTAATTTCATCCTTCGCATCCGCGCTCTCATCGTCCACGACGGCAAACTTCTCGTTATGCGTAACTCCGCAAACGACTTTTACTGTCTTCCCGGTGGCAAACTGGAACTCGGCGAAACCGTTCACGAAGGACTAAAAAGAGAAATCACCGAAGAGCTAGGAATTGCCCCACAAATCGGCAGACTAATATTTACAAACAGTTATATGGAAAAGAATGGCGACCAGTCAGTCGAACTTATTTTTGAAGTTACAAACACGGAAGACTACCTTGATGAGAAAAAATTGAAGGGGACACACAGCTTTGAATTCAATGACATATACTGGATGGAAAAGAATGATAGTAAAACATTTTTACCGAAGCCAATACAAGACTCACTCAACGACGGCACACTTCTCTCAGATACAGTTAGATTTATAGAGGAGAAATAATACTAAAGAAGAGCCCCGGCCGAAGGCCGGGGCTAATTTGACTCTAACCCTTCCTGGTGCTAGTTTAAAGAAAAGAGAAATTTTAAACTTAAATCTACTAAATATGAAAGAACAAAAGACTTTCACTCGAAAGCAGACAAATGCTTTAAAGTACCTTATTTTCAAGTCGAACAAAATTGGCGAAGAAACAAAAAAAGTTTGTTTTGCTCTTATCAACGCCAGTTGTGGACTGGCAGTACCGGTTCTCTATATCGTAAATTCAAGAGAGGTAAACACAGGAATACGCAAACTGATTTCGACAGATTACAATACTCATCTGAATGAAGTCATGAAAGCCATGGGTACAAAATTCCGGTTTAGCTATGAAGATGATTATTACGATATGGGTTTTTTCTCTTCAGAGAGAAAATATACCGTTAAAGTTTGGCTATCTCCGATATTACACGACAAAAGAGCCAGTCGAATTTCTCCAGCACGAGTCAAACGAATTAAACTAACGGGTTCACTTTACAAACATTTGGTTGATTAACTACCAAAAAAGCCAGCTTCTCGCTGGCTTTTCTTTTTATATTTAAAAACCCAACTTCTCCATAAATAGCATTGAAGGAGATTCATCAATCTCTGACCTTGGCAAAACTTTCAAAAGAGTTTCTTTCACTTCATCAATTTTTTCTTTAGGGAAGGGAATAGTATAAATCGGGAGGAAATATTTACTTGTCATAATCAACAACTTTGCGTAAACATCCTTCTCGTTATTTTTAACATTAAAACTTTTTAAGTCTTTCCAGGCATGTAAATCTCTACCCATTGTGAGGCCTTTCGTTTCAATAATAAATTTCACATCTTGCGGATGTCTCATTGTGAACATTATCAAAGTACAACCGGCAACAGCAAGAAAAACAGCAAAAACATAATTTTTCAAAACGATGGCAATAATAACGGCAACGAGTGTTATTAAACCCAAAGCCCAGAACCAGTCGTTGCTTCGTTCTTTGTGATTGTATTCCGGAGCAGACCACTCGATAGTATTTATTACGATTTCATCCATGAATATAGTATATCAACATTTGATTTAGAAGAAAAGAAAAGGGCTGCCGAAGGCAGCCCTTTTCTTATTGGCTACTTCTTTGCTTTTACTACTTTTACCGGTTTCTTTGCTTTTATTTCTTTCTTTAAAGCTGTCCAGTGTTTCTTTATCATTGCTACTTCTTTCTTGAGTTCTTCCGGATCTACATTCTTGAGCTTGGCATATTTAGCTTGAACGCTATCAATGATTTCATGATAAGCCGGTTCTGTAATTTCTTTTGCTTCCTCAAACTTTTCTATTATTTCGCCTTTCATTTTAACAGCCCAACCACGGATAGCTTTGCGATTCTTCTTGGCATCCGGACCAAAGAGAACATATGCTGCGGCACTCAATGCGGCAACTCCGGCCCCGATTCCAACTACTTCTTTTGCACTCAAACCTTTGTTATTTACCATAAATTTATAAAGCGGAACAAATTATTTTTCAAAATATAATTTGTGAAGCTTTCACTAATTAATAATTATATACGACTTATTCTTTCTTTACTTTCTCTTTACCAAAGATAAAGGTAAATAGGGGACTCTTCCTGATGTGATGCCCCATATCTTTCAATTCATCTGTGGTACCCTCTGCATATTTTTTTAATTCGGCCGATATTTTATAAAAATTTCTCATCATTCTTATAAAATAATAACCGGCGATTAAGAGAATAACAGTAATAATTATCACTGAAATAGAAGAAATAAAGAAAAATATATCCGACTTTAATATTGATTCCATGCTTGGTATTTTACCACTAAATTAATAATAATGACTAATCTCTCCTTGTCTCATCTTTCTTGCCCCATTGCCAGTGTAAAGGTTCGCCTTTTTTGTAACAAATGTAGATTAACACTGCAACCGAAATGACGACAAACATTATATTTTTAAACCCTTCGTGATTCTTCATTGTCGAGACAAGAGAAGTAAAAAGTACCACCCAAATGAATATGACTGCCCAGCCTTCCCAGGTGACAGGGTACCAACCCAAACCGTACCTCTTTCTTCGAAACCAAATTTTCTTGTTATCCATCCCAGCCAGAAGTTGTTCTGACTACAGAACAAACTTTAATTAACTTATAATATCAAAACTTAATAGTCTTCATAACGCAAGCCCGTTTTCTGTCATATAACATATATGACTTCTAACGGGACAAGTATAAGCATAGTATAACAGAATTAATATGGGATTAAATAGTATTGACAGTATACCCCCGGGGGGTATACCATTGAGGAATGTGAAATCCCGTTAGAAGCCGCGGTCGCAGTGTAAGATGGGAATATAAACATAAATAATTATTAAGTATAATTTACGTGGGCGAGATTTATTAAAAAAATAGACCGCGACCTGCTTCTAACGGTATGAAAAATAAACAAAATCTAGTGCGTCGATTAAAAATAATTGAGGGGCAAGTGAGAGGATTACAAGAGATGATTGAAAGTGATAAATATTGTATTGATGTCATTACTCAAACATCGGCAGTGAAGCAAGCGCTATCGGGAGTGGAGGACACACTCATGGAGGGGCATTTGGGAACTTGCTTGGTTCATCAAATACAAAAAGGACAAATGGAAAAAGCGACGAAAGAAATATTAAAAGTTTACGGGCTCAAGAGGAAATAAAGAAAAGGAGAGCACAAAATAGCTCTTCCCAAAGGGTACACCAATTTTCTACTGAAAATTCGTTCAGTGTTCGCTCCGTCGAGCTCACAAGCCCCTTTGGTAAGACTATTTTGTGCTCTCCTTAAAGCTAAATGATAAATCAAACATATAAAATAAAAGGAATGCATTGCGCGAGTTGCGCAGGAATAATAGAAAGAGTTTTCAAGAAAACCGAAGGTGTTTCTTCCGCTCTGGTTAATTATGCGACTGAAGCAACTCAAATTTCATTTGATGAGACAAAGACAAACCCCGAAAAATTATCAAAGAAAATTGAACATCTTGGATACTCACTTGATATTGGAATCGGGCAACCAAAAAATAATAAACTATCTGAACTTGCGGATATGAAGAAAAAGTTGACTGTGGCGATACCACTTGCGGCCATCAGTGTTTTCGTGATGGCTTGGGATATTCTATCGCTTTATAAAGTTGTACCGATGATGGGTCCGATAATAAAAACATTTTTCATGAATCTTTTACCACTAATGGCAACATATACTTTGTTTGTTGTCGGAAAGCCATATCTTCTTGGTTTCTACAGATTCTTAAGATACGGAAAAGCAAATATGGATACGCTTATCGGACTCGGAACATCAGCAGCCTTTCTATATAGTTTCGTTGTTTTTGCTTTTGCCAGTGTGCTCGCAACTTATATCAATGTTGGAAGTACATATTTTGATGTTGTCATTGTTGTAATTACTTTCATTACCCTCGGTAAGTATCTGGAAGCACGGTCAAAAATAAAAACAGGGGACGCAATTGAGAAACTTCTAAATCTCGGGGCAAAAACTGCTCTTGTTATGCGGGAAGGAAAAGAAATTGAAATTTCAATAAATGAAGTTGTGCACGGTGATGCAATTATCGTAAAACCTGGAACAAAAATTCCTGTTGATGGAACAATAACTGAAGGTTCGTCATATATAGACGAATCGATGATTACCGGAGAACCAATGCCAGTGCAAAAGAAAATTGGTGATGGAGTTGTTGCCGGAACAATGAATACAAGTGGCTCGTTTATTTTTAAAGCGACGAAAGTTGGCTCAGAAACTTTGCTTGCGCAAATAATAAAAATGGTGGAAGAGGCCCAGGGAAGTCGCGCGCCGATTCAGGCCCTAGCTGATAAGATATCGGCAATATTCGTGCCTATCGTCCTTGTGATTGCTTTTGTGTCACTTGGAGCGTGGATATTAATTGGTTCTTCGTCTCTCGGCTTTGCTCAAGCCCTCTCATACGGGCTTATGTCTTTCGTCGGAGTTCTTGTAATTGCTTGTCCTTGTGCTCTTGGTCTTGCGACACCGACTGCGATTATTGTCGGAGTTGGTAAAGGAGCGAAAGAAGGAATCTTGATTAAAGACGCAGCAACACTTGAAAAACTTCACAAAGTAGATACTGTGATTGTAGATAAAACCGGAACTATTACAAAAGGGAAACCGACGCTAGTAGATATCCGAAATGATTCAGGTAATTCTCTTGAAGAATTTATTTCTCTTATTGCAACACTTGAAAGTAAATCAGAACACCCGATTGCTCACGCGATTGTGAACTATGCGAAAGAAAATAATATAGAAATTAATTCGGTTACTGACTTCAACACTATTGAGGGGAAGGGCCTAAAAGGAAAGATAAATAATATTGAATATTTTGTGGGAAATGCAAAACTCGTTGAAGATTTAAAATTAGATTTTGATAAATCTCAACTTGAGCAATATACACAAGAAGGAAAAACACCAGTTATAGTTGCGAACCAAAACGAGGTACTTGGTTTTGTAATGGTTGCCGATGAAGTGAAAGAAGAATCTAAGCAAGCTGTCGCTGATTTACATAAGCTTGGGATTAAAGTAATTATGGTTACAGGCGATGATGCGAAGGCGGCAAACTATATAGCAACACTAGTAGGAATTGATGAAGTTGTCGCTCATGTGTTACCGAAAGATAAACTCGAAAAAATAAAAGAATTACAACTCGGTGGAAAAATTGTAGCAATGGCAGGCGATGGAGTAAATGATTCTCCAGCACTTGCACAGGCTGATGTCGGAATTGCGATGGGGACAGGAACTGATGTGGCGATTGAATCGGCAGGAATAACACTTCTTCATGGAGATATTTCAAAACTCGTCAAAGCAATCAAACTTTCCAAAATGACAATGCGAGGCATTAAACAAAATCTTTTCTGGGCGTTCTTTTACAACATCATCGGCATTCCATTGGCGGGAGGATTATTCTATCCAATATTTGGATGGCTCCTCAATCCAGTGTTTGCCGGTTTTGCAATGGCCATGTCGTCGGTATCAGTAGTGTCGAACTCATTAAGAATTAAAGCAAAAAAACTATAATATAATTATGACAAAATATTTATTCCATGTTTCCGGTACGCACTGTGCCTCGTGTAAAATCTTGATAGAAGATGTTTTAGGCGAACAAGATTTTATCCAAAATGCTCGTGTTAATTTAAAAAAAGAATTAGTCGAGATAGAAACTGATAGCGATAAAGCTCCTGAAGAAATCGTCGGTATCTTGAACGAAAAAGTAAAACCAAATAATTATGTTTTTTCTGTCGAAAAAGTAATCGAAGAAAAGAAAAATAGTGGTGACATTTGGAAGGCAATACCTATTGGACTTGCATTTCTCGTATTATTTTTCATCTTACAAAAATCTGGGATATTAAATCTTGGAATTGGCGGGGGAGCTACACCGGCTACGAGCTTCCTTATCGGAATCATCGCCTCGCTCTCTTCTTGCCTCGCGATTGTTGGGGGACTGGTGCTTTCGCTTTCGGCAAAAGTCTCACAAGATGAGGGAAGCAACAGCGCAAAAAAACCGCTAGTACTATTTCACGCCGGAAGATTGATAGGGTTTGCTGTCTTGGGTGGAGTTCTCGGAATGATAGGGAAGGCTATTGGAATAAATTTCTTGTTATCAGCAATTCTTGGGCTTGTCGCTTCTACTGTGATGATAATACTCGGGCTTAACCTTGTCGGAATATTTAAAAATAAAAACATAACACTGCCGAGTGGGATATTTGGCTTTTTCAGAAAAGCGGAAAATACATTTTGGGCCCCAGCCTTGATTGGGCTTGGAACTTTCTTCCTACCTTGCGGATTCACTCAATCAATGCAAATCGCTGCACTTTCAAGCGGTACATTTACAAAAGGATTCCTGATAATGTTCGCGTTTGCTCTCGGCACACTTCCCGTACTCGGATTACTTTCTTTCGGCTCCGTATCTTTCGCACATTCAAAACACGCACCACTTTTCTTCAAATCTGCCGGTGTCGTCGTGATTGGACTCGGAATTTTTGCACTTCTGTCAGGTCTTGCAGGAGTAGGTCTTATTAATCCACTTTTTAACATATAATAAGCAACACAAATTATATAAAAATCGTTTCGCAGGATTATTAAAATTTTTCCCGCTTTACCCCAGAGGGGCCCTACACGGATAAAAATTTTAATAATCCCGCTACACTCACTTAACGTTTTGTAAAATAATTTGTTTCGCTTAAAAACACATGAAAAATAAAATACCTTTAATAATTATAATCGCTGGACTTCTCATTGGACTTGGAATTATTTTTTTAGGTGGTTCAAAAGGAAATAATACGAGTGCAAATAATGTTGCACAAGGTTCAACAGATAATATCGTCGTGAAAGATGGCGTTCAATATATTACCGTAAATGTTAAAGGGGGATACTCTCCACGAGTGACGACCGCCAAAGCGGGAATTCCAACAAAACTTATTATGAAAACAAATGGAACATATGATTGCTCGGCTTCACTTAGAATTGGTTCAGTTGGTTTCCAAAAAGTTCTACAAAATACAGGAGAAGAAACTATTGACCTCGGTACTCCGAAAGCCGGGGTTCCTACACAGGGAGTGTGCGGAATGGGAATGTTCAGCTTTGTGGTGAATTACGAATAAAAACTTATGGATGCTTGCTTTTTAATGATTTTTAAGTAATATTGTTTAAAACATTAAAATTCTATAAAAATGAGCAAATTAAGAATTGCAGTACTTTTTTCAGGAAGTGCCAGTTCTCTCCGGTACTTGCATGAAAATGACCCTAACTATGGAGTAACTTATGAAATAGTTTGCGGTGTCACAAACAAAAAGGACACAAAAGGCGAGAAATTTTGTATAGAGCATAATATTGATTTTATTAAACTAAACACAAAAACTTTTTGTTTTGAAGATGGATACATCGGTAAACTTCGCGATATGCCGGAAGAGCTAAGAAGGGAATATTATTTTAATTTACTGAATCGAATTAGAATATTTAGCCCCGACCTTATTCTCCTTTCCGGTTTTATGCTGGAAATAGTAGAGCCATTATTAGGATACCGTCCTATTATAAATGTTCATCCTGCTGATTTGAGAATCAAAGGGCCAGACGGAAAACCAAAATACACTGGTGATGATGCTGTCACTCTGGCTATAAAAGCTGGCGAAAAATCTACAGTATCAACTATTCATTTTGTTGAAAAAGAAGTTGATTGCGGTGAAATTATTTGTGTATCCGACCCACTTCCTGTCGAAGAGGGAACAACTCCAAAAGAGCATCAGGAAAAAATGAAATTTGCTTGCGACGGACCCGCTTATAAAAAAGCATTGGAAATATTCTGTCGGAAATTTCAGGAAGAGAAAAAACAGCAAGCGCTGCCGTAAAAGGTTTGAGATTGAAATTTAAACAACCTCCAAAACAAGGCCCCTTATTCGGTTGATAGCACTGTTCATTTATAGCTCCGTATTCGTACGGGGCTATTTTTATAAATACTTGAAAAAACAAAGAAAATAAGGTAATGTGAACAACGGAAGCGTGCCTGAGCGGTCTAAAGGAACAGTCTTGAAAACTGTCAGAGGTGAAAGCCTCTCGTGAGTTCGAATCTCACCGCTTCCGCAAAAAATAGAAAACCTGAGAGGGTTTTTCTTTTTGCGAGTGTAGCGAGAGGGAAAAGTACCTGGCGATGTTATCGCCGAATCTCACCGCATCAAGAAAAACAGACCGCTAGGTCTGTTTTTCTTCTTAAATTTTTGAGTGGAATAGATGTAATAAATCTTTAGGTTTTTTCTTTGCAACGTAAAAGACATAGAAAATTTCTAAAATTGCAAAAGTGTTTAATATAAGAAGGGCAATGAACCATCTTTTATTTCCATTGCGCGATGCTGTCCATAGAGCATAACCTTTCCAAGGAAGAACCCAAATCATAGCTATTATAAATAGAACCAAATTGTTTTGTAAAAATGTATTCATATGTGTAAATTGTAACAAAAATACAATTTTGGAGCAATTATGGTAATATTCCAATATGAGATATTTGGGTATAGATTATGGAGAAAAAAGAGTTGGATTATCACTTTCCGACGAAGAAGGGAAGATGGCCTTTCCATATAAAATAATAAAGAATGATTTGGAATTGGTTGATAATATCCACAATATCTGCGGAAAAGAAGAAGTCTCGGCAATTGTTCTCGGTGAATCGACTGACCTTTCGGGTAAACCAAACAAAGTAATGGGATGTATTGAAGAATTTAAAAGAAATCTTGAGACTGAAATGGACTTGCCTGTTTATTTTGAAAAAGAATTTATGACGACAGTGGAAGCTCGAGGGAGAGGAGGGAAGGAAGTTAATAATGCGAAAAAAGTGGTGAGGGGGAAACAAGCGGCGGCGGACGCGTCCGCCGCCGCGCTCATCCTCGCGCGGTACCTCGACAGAAAAAATAATAAATAAAAAAACAACACCGTTATATAAATGGTGTTGTTTAAATTTTACTTAAGAAAAGCAAAAATAACTTTGAAAACAGAAATACCTAACAATACAAGTATATTCCATAATATATTTATGAATATTAAATATATTACAAAGAATCTTCTCATGTTTTTATCGGTAAATCCATTATACAAATATGGGCCTTTCCTAAAATAGATTACAAATAAACCAGCATTCTTTAGATAAAACAAAAATCCTGTTCTAAATATTTGCATGACCAATTGACCCAGATTCTTTTTAGAATCCCATTCATCTCGAGTGTATTTGGACGACTCAAAACCAAAGGAATCAATTTTTTTAGAATCATACATTCTTACTGTTGCGAACCCTATAATAAGATATATTATCGTTGTTATTAGTGTGCTTAACCAATAACCGAGTTCAATCATTAAAATAGGATTTAATAGCCAATCTATGAGCTCTTTAAATATAATATTAATTATAAAAATAGAGCCCAAACGAGCAATTTTCTTCCACTCTTCCATTATTTAGATTTTTAAGTTTCAGCCAGTATAGCATAATTGGAGGATTTTGCATCAAACGATTTTTAAAGTATAGTATAGGAATATGGAATACGTATCATACGAAGAATTTAAAAAAATGGATATGAGAGTTGGAACAATCATAGAAGTTGAACCAATTCCAGAAACCGATAAACTTTTACGATGTCAAATAGACTTCGGTGAAGTCGATGAGACAGGGGCAAAGAAGCTCCGACAAATTATTTCTGGTATCAAAGAATATTATCCTGATGTCAGTGTATTAATAAATAAACAAGTTCTATACATTGTAAATTTGGCGCCACGAACCATCAAAGGTTTCGAATCAAACGGTATGCTGATGGCAGTGGGTGATGATAAGCCAATTTTCCTTATGCCAGAAGAAAAGGTCAGTAGTGGAAGTAAAGTTAGATAAAATTTAATGGGAATACTTGATCCAATATTAATTATTAAAGCGGCAGGAGTAATAGGAATTATTCTGATTGTTTTTGCTGAGACAGGATTGTTCTTCGGTTTTTTCTTTCCTGGCGATTCACTTTTATTTACGGCTGGAATTTTCGCTTCTCAACATTTTTTTAGTATTGCACTTCTCCTAGTCTGCTGTATCGTAGCGGCTATTTTGGGGGATAGTGTTGGATACTGGTCCGGTAAAAAATATGGACGTCAGTTGTTCGATAAAGACGCTGGATTTTTCTTCAAGAAAAAACGCTTATATGATGCCGAAGTCTTTTACGAAAAACACGGTAAATCAACCATTATAATTGCACGTTTCGTTCCTATAATCCGCACTTTTGCACCGATTGTGGCCGGAATTGGAAATATGAGTTATGTCTCATTTATTTCTTACAATGTTTTTGGCGGAGTCGCTTGGGTCTCTTTGTTACTTCTTTCCGGTTATTTCTTGGGTGGACTCATTCCAAATCCGGATAAATATATTATTCCTATCGCTTTTCTGATAATCATCGTATCTTTCCTTCCAATCATTATCAAAATGATACGTTACAAGTTTAAGAAGCTTTAACACCTTTTATATAATCCTAGAGTGTCGTATAATATACAATAATGAAAAGATTGTATAATCACTACTTTCCGACGCCATCGTATCTAGCGATGAATTCTTGTGCTGTTAATATTTCCGATCAGTCTATCAAATATGGTGAACTAATAAATACTTCGAATGGTCCTCGTCTCGGTAAATATGGCAAAGAAAAAATTCCTGAAGGAATAGTTGTTAACGGTAAAATTGAAAAAGAAGATGAAATGATACGCCTTTTGAAGAAGATTAAAGAGAAAGAAGATCTTCGATTTATTAGAGTATCATTACCGGAGGAACAAATGTATCTGTTTACCGTGTCTGTGCCCAAAACAAGCGCAGGTACGAGTAATGAAAACCTAAGAGATATGATACTTCTACAAATAGAAGAGTATATTCCTCTAAAAGCGCCAGATGCGGTTTTTGATTATGACGTTATCTCGGAAGATAATCAAAATATTTTAATTGAAGTAGTCGCAATCGCAAATGCTACCATTGAAAGTTATTTATCGGTTTTTGGCAGAGCAGGATTGGTTCCACTTTCTTTTGAAATTGAATCACAGGCCATTGCCAGAGCAGTTATTCCGAGCGGAGAAACTAAGCCTGTCATGATAGTTGACTTTGGAGATACCAGAACCGGAGTTTCCATATCCAGAAATGGGCGTGTTTATTTAACTACGACCTTGGCAATTGGTGGAATCGACTTAACAAATATGATTGCCAAAAGTTTCTCATTGTCGTTCGAAGAAGCAGAAAAGATGAAGCAAGATTATGGACTTAATGAAGGAGCAAAAGCGCAAAATATTTTTACCGCTATTTTAAACGGAATTTCAGTCTTACGAGATGAGTTGGATAAGCAGGCGACATATTGGGAAACACACAATGTAAATAATTCAAAGCACGAAAAATTAAATCGCATAATAATTTGTGGTGGAGACGCAAACTTGGCTGGGCTATCCGATTACTTGGAGTTAAGTATGAAAACAAAAGTTGAAAACGCAAATGTTTGGATCAATATCCTAAATACGGAAGATGCGGTTCCTGAAATGTCTTTTGAAGAATCACTCAGCTATGCGACAGTACTTGGTTTATTGCTTGGTGGTTACGTGTATAAATCACAACCGGTGATAAATATTTTACCATCCAAAGAAAAAAGGCTTCTTCATAATGAATATTGGGTAAGATTCTTTACAATACTATTAAATCTCATTGCCGGAGCTGGTATAATTGCTTCTCTCTTGCTGTTCCCATCATATTTTCTTTCACAATCAAAAGTAATTTTGGTAGAGAATGAACTTGCGACATTCAACCAAGAAAATCCTGGCCTTACAAGTAGCAATATAGATAATATTACGAATGATATAAATTCCAAACTGGATATGTTAGACAAAGCGGGAAATCCTTACCAAATTAGTGATAAAGTTCTTGATAATATTTTATCCAGTCGCACGGGGGGTATTACCTATTCCCAAATACTTTTTGGTATAAAAACAACAAAAACTTCAACAGGAGATGAAAACCAATTTGTATTGGAAATTCATGGTGTTGCAGATAACCGAGATTCATTACGAAACTTTAAAACGTCTCTGGATAGCAATCCTAGTTTCTCTGAAGTTGATTTACCGATTTCCGATTTCCTAGAAAAATCAAACCTTGTTTTTGATATATCAATAGTAATGAAATAATTAAAATGAAAAAAAGTTATACAACTCCAATATTAATATTTTCAATCATTATCACTATCTTAGCGATTGGTATATTCATTTTTTTCTATAAAGTTATTGAAAATAAAAATCAACATGCATCCGCCGTGATTACCACCTTACAAGAAAAAATGAAAGAAAAAGATGATTCGATAACCTTTGCGGAAAAAGTTGCCGAAATTAAAACACTTCAAACGTCTGTAAATAATCATTTCGTCGACCCGAATACGATAGATACATTTGTTAATTATTTGGAAGAAATGGGTTCAAATCTTGGTTCTCAAACTTCGGTTAAAGATATTCAGATACCGGATAAAATCAAAAATACAATTGTGATTAATTTGTTGATAACAGGAACATTTAATAATGTTATGAGAACTATCACCTATTTAGAAAATATTCCTTACAGAATTAATATTACGGATATGTATTTAAATAAGAATATAGAACAGCAATCGGGAGACTTACTGGCGACAGGTGCAAAAAACAAAACTCCAACGATTTCAACATGGCAGGCGGATATTACCTTTAGTATTTTAAGCCTATAATAATATTATGAAAGAATTATTTACAAAAATCAAAGATAAATTAAAAAGTCTAATTCCATTCAGAAAATTAAATCCGCATACTTATTGGAATAGTTTGTTATATATTTTCTGTGTAATTATAATATTATTGATATTGTTTAGTTTATATATTTTATATGAAATAAAAAATCAGCAAATACTTCAAATGACACCTGTATCTTCAAAGTCATCAGTTCTAATAGATGAGAAATTATTAAATAAGGTAAACGAATCATTTGAAAATAATTTAGCAAAGGAAAAAGAAGTAGAAAACAATACAAACCCTTATAAAGACCCGAGTGTAAATTAATATTGAATTTTAACCAAATTATGATAGTATGATAGTTACTTGGTAAATTACACGATTAGCATAGTTGTAGCGACCTGATAAAACACATTGATTAGGTGAAGTTTGAAAATTAGTATATATATGCGCGATTAGCTCAGTTGGTAGAGCAACCCGTTTACACCGGGAAGGTCGGGGGTTCGAGTCCCTCATCGCGCACAAGCGCCGATAGTAAAACACTTTAGTGTTTTACGTGAGGGACTCGAAAACCCTGAGTATATCGCACGGAGCGAAGCGAGTACGATACGAAGGGTATACCGAATCTGTTAAGATTCGAATCCCGAATTGTAGTATTATCAGTGCCTTTGCCCTTGTAGTTCAATGGATAGAACTGCGGACTTCTAAGCCGTCGATGTAGGTTCGATTCCTACCAGGGGCACAATGAATATAAAAATTTTATTTGAGGACAAAAATGTTTTAGTCATAGACAAACCAGCCGGTATTATGGTGCACTCCGACGGTAAAAGCAAAGAGAAAACAATCGCCGATTGGGTTCTTTCCAATTATCCATCAATTAAAAATGTCGGAGAGCCTTTTATTATGGAAAGAGAGGGTGGAGAAAAAGAAAAGATATTACGTCCAGGAATTGTCCATCGTTTAGACAAAGAAACTTCCGGAGCTTTGCTCATTGCGAAAAATCAAAAAACTTTTGAAGTTCTGAAAAAGCAATTTCAAAATCATAAAGTTAAGAAAGTTTATAGAGCTTTCGTTTACGGGAGTGTTAGCGATCCCAAGGCCTCGCTTCTGACTGGGAAAAAGGGAGTTATAAATGTTCCGATTGGACGTTCTCAAAAAGATATCAGTACTTACACTGCAGGACGCGGAGCGCGTGAACCGGTCAAAGATGCTATTACCGAATATATAATTTTGAAAAAGTTTACCGATACCGAAGATGAAATTAAAAAGAAAGACGTCTCTCATCAATATACTTACGTAGAAGTTTATCCGAAAACCGGCCGTACTCATCAAATACGAGTACATATGAGATATATTAACCATCCTGTGGTTTCCGATCCTCTTTATCGTGGAGAGAAAGACTTGGCTCTGGGAATGAAACGTTTGGCTTTGCATGCATGCTCCGTAACTTTTTACTTACCTGGAGGAGAGCTAAAGACAGTGGAATCTCCCTTGCCAGCTGATTTTAAAAAAGTAGTAAAAACATATATAGATAAAAAATAGATTTGCTTAAAATAACCATATATGATAAAGTAGAGCCCATGGAAATAACGAAAAAACAATTCACTCCTGTCGTGCAAGAAGACCGAAAAAATCTTGATTTTAAAGCTGGAGATACAGTTACTGTCTGGAGCAAAATTTTGGAAAAAGGTAAGACTCGTTTACAGGCCTTTGAAGGACTTGTTCTTTCGCGTAAACATGGAACAGAATCCGGGGCAACATTTACAATCAGAAAAGTTGCATCAGGTGTCGGAGTTGAGCGTATTTTTCCTTTATATTCCCCAAATATTGATAGAATTGAAATTGTCAGAAAGTCAAAAACACGCAGAAGTAAGCTCTACTATATAAGAACAAAAGCGGTAAAGGAGGTTAAGAAAAGATTAAAGAGTGTAACTCTTTCGAAAGGCGAGGAAACAGAAGATATTTCAACCAAAGAATAAAGAAAAAATCCATTTCACAAAAATGGATTTTTTTGATAGAGTTCTAATTATGCACGGGTGGCGAAACTGGTAGACGCACTACCTTGAGGTGGTAGCGCCCGCAAGGGTATGGAAGTTCAAATCTTCTCCCGTGCACATATTAAAAAACATGCTTCGGCGTGTTTTTTAATATGTGCACGGGAGCGAGACAACTACTTGTCTCGCGCAGAAGATTTGAAAACCTTGAACATGCGATTTGAAAGGATACTTTCAAATCGCGCGAAAGGTGTACTGAAGCTGTAAGCTTCTATTCTTCTCCCTTTTCCATATATTTGTTATACTATACTTATGCAATTCGTAATTTATTTTGTTGCTGGAGTGGTGCAAGATTTTCTTCTTACACTTAACTGGCGCTATATGGCTAAAGACAAGATTTGGGGGGCTTCACTGTTCTCTTTTTTAACGACAATAATTTCTTTTATAGTTTTATATAATATTTTAACCAAGCTTGACCAAGAGCACAGTCTTATTGCGATAGTTATATATTCTCTTGGTATAGCGACTGGAACATTTTTGGGAATGAAGACTAAAATCGGTACAGAGAGTAAATAAAGTTTTGTTTTATAAGAAATATAGCAAAAAGAAGTGAATAATATGTTTACTTCTTTTTGTTTGAAATGTTATACTTAAACAGTATGACAACTTCTGAGTTGATCTCTTACATAAGGAGACAAATTGAAAATAATATACCAAAAGATTTGATTATATCTAAACTTCTCGGTGCCGGATGGCATCAAGAAGATATTGATGAAGGTTTTTCCAATATTGAATCGGAATTTAAGTCCGAAATTCCTATTATAGAGAGGAAAGAACCAATTAAAGAAATAAACAGTGCCGGTCCGATAATAAATAATCAAAATATTGCCGATAAATATCATGAACCAATAGAAGGGGATAATCTTTTCGTTATTGAAAAAGTTCAGCATAAAGTTGAAGCACCTGTTGTAGAAGCTCCAAAGGCGGAGGCACCAAAAGTTGAAGCTCCCAAAATAGAAACTCCAAAAGTAGATGCCCCAAAAGTATGGACTCCAATGAGCGTGCCGGTAAAAGAAAACATTCCAATAGAAAAAACAGAGCCATATAAAGAAGCGGAAACAAAACAAGTAGAAGTTCAAAATATTGAATTGCCAGCTCAACCAAAGGGAATAGAATATTTTAATAAAAAATCACCTTTTAATAAACCAAAAAATAAAACCGAAGAACTTCTTCCAACTCTTGTACTTAAGTCTATAATCAACTCTTCTGGTTCGACTAATAAAGTTGATCTTACAAAACCAATAAACCCTCCTACTCCTACTCAAGCTCCTCAAAATACCATAAATAATTTGGCAAAAATGGCGATGTTGTCTTCTTATGCGAAAGATTTACAATCTGTAAGTAAAGAAAGAGAAGAAAACTCTAAAAATAAAAGCCATAAAATAATTAAGTGGTTAATCCCTATTTTGATTATTATTGCACTGGCTGTAGGTGCCTGGGTAGTCTTTGCGAGCGGTTATATAAATCTTAAAAATATAAATATTCCTTTTATAAAGAAAGACCCGAAAACTTTATTGTTGAACAATTCAAAAGTTCTGGCATCTTTAAAATCATATAAAACTGAAACAAATGTTGAGATATCTTCACCTTCGTTTTCGAATATTACCACCGGTCTTTTGAGTGGAGAATCTATAACTTCAACGGACAAGGATACTTTTTCTATTGATACATTGGGAATAATCAATCAAAACGAAAAAGGATTATCTTCCGACAATTATTTAACTATCAAAAGTACTCTTTTGTCGGATGGTATTAATGCAGATATAAAAAACGATGGTACGAGTTTGTATGTCTCGGTTCCCGACCTAACAAAAATTCTCAACGGCAGTGCTCCAAAATCCGAAGTAGTTAAAATAAATGAACAAGAATTTAATTTAATTCCGCCATTATTTTCCCAAGACATAGAAGCAGTACTTAATAAAATAAATGTTTACAAAATATTATCGAGTGGAATGCCTTCATATATAAATGCCGACACGTTGAACGCCTATAACGAACTTATAAATAATGTCGGAATAATAGACAAAGGACAAGAAAATATTAAGGGTGTTGATACTTACCATTATTCAATCAGTGTCGATAGGGAATTGGCGAAGAATCTTTTGAATAAAATTTCGGATAATATTGTATTAAATCTTTCTGCAGACGATAAAGATAGGTTGACCCAGATTTTGGGTTCAACTACCATAGATTCATTTGATGTCTGGGTTGGGAAAGGGGACAATAATATTTATCAATATAATGTAGTGCTTAATATACCGTTGTCAAAAATTATCGGTTTTGAAGATAAAAGTATTGGAGACAATTTGGTGAGTGTTAATTGGAAAACAACTTATTATGATTTTGATATTTCCAATAATATAATTATGCCGGATACATCAGTCTTGGCGGCAGATTTCGTAAATGACATAAAAGAAACAAAAATGAAAAATGACGTTACCTCGTTTAAACAATTAGCGGATAATTTATTAAAGACAGAAAAAACTTACGGTAAAACATCAAACAAAGATGGCAGTTGTACAAATCCTGTTTCCGGGTCAGTATTTTCTCCAACTGGTCACAACAAAAGTTCTGCTAATGCTGTCGGTTCGATTTCTTTGTTAATGAATAACATTTTAAGTACAACAGAGGGTGCGGGTTATTGTTATAACAATCCCAAAGCTTGGTCGTTCACAGTTCCGATAGCTCCAAGTTATGATACAGCTTCTATTCCGGTAGAAGGTTTTACATCTTTCTTCTGTATCGATAGTACCGGTGCAACTAAAGACCTCACAGCAACTCCCTCTGGTGTTGTTTGCCAATAAAACTATTTTTTATCATGACCTCTTTGATTTATGGGCGTTTTTCTGGTATAAAGGTGTAGTCACTCTAAAATTTAATATAGAGTAAATTATGGTGCCTATAGTGTAATGGTTAGCACTAGAGTTTGTGGAACTCTCGGTCTGGGTTCGAATCCCAGTAGGCACCCATTTGATTTCAATAATTAATTCAAATTGATATACTACAAATATGGATATCGAACTTGAAGCAAAGTTTACGGATGTGAACCCTGACGAAATTAGAACCAAATTAAAAAATTTGGGAGCCGAACTTTTATATAAAGAGAGATTAATGAGACGCAAAATTTACGAGCATCCGACAGAAAAGAAAAATGATTGGTTTAGAGTTCGTGACGAAGGAGACAAAATAACTCTTAGCTACAAAAAATTAAAAGACCGCTCGTTGTATGGGACAGAAGAAATAATGTTTATTGTTCCGGACTTTGACCAAGCTTGTCGTTTCCTTGAAAAAGCGTATTTACGATTTGTGGCATATCAAGAAACAAAAAGAGAAATGTGGCATTTAGGAACGATAGAAATAACAATAGATACTTGGCCATGGATACCGACATTTGTAGAAATTGAAGGAAAATCAGAGAAGGAAATAAAATATGTTGCCTTGTCACTAGGTTTTGATTGGAAAGAAGTTCTTCATGGAAGTGTGGAGAATGTATATACAAAACATTATGATGTTACCGAAGACGAAGTTGATGATTGGCCAGAGATTACTTTTATTGGTGTACCGGAATGGTTAAGAGAGAAAGTTAAAAATTAATTCTATTTTTATATTGGCAAGGTTATAATAGTTTATTAATAATTTATTAAAATATTTTATGCTCAAAGGATTCAAACAATTTATACTTCGTGGAAATGTAGTTGATCTAGCCGTTGGTGTTGTTATTGGAGCAGCTTTTGGAACTGTCGTTAGTTCGTTGGTTAAGGATATATTAACTCCGCTTATCGGAGCAATAGTTAAAGCGCCGGATTTCTCCGGACTTGCCTTCACTATAAATGGAAGTAATTTTATGTACGGTAATTTTATTAATGCACTCATTTCTTTTGTGATAGTCGCAGCTGCAGTTTACTTTTTTGTGGTTACACCCATTAACGCTTTAATAGCAAAAACCCGCAAAGAAGAACCCCTCGACCCAACGACAAAGAAATGTCCAGAGTGCCTAAGTGAAATATCGATAGAAGCAAAAAGATGCGCCTATTGTACATCTGTATTGGTTTAAAAATTTATCAAGATCATATAATAAATAATTAAAGTAAACTTTTAGCTTTTTCTTGCTATAATAAGAGTATTAATCATTTAAGAATTATTATACATCTATGACTAAATTTAATCTCGGGAAAGGTCTATTAATATTATCGCTACTCCTTGCGATAATAATTCCCCTCAAGATGGGAGCTCAAACGGGAGCCTTCGGTACAAGCACCTCCTCCTTCATCTCCTTCTCCCACTCTATCAATACGCAAGAAGATAGAGAAGATGTTCAGAGAGTCCTAAACAAACTC
>Ga0182027_10000391_pt1 | contig 75410 bp, 61 predicted proteins | sample 712E1DmetaG_FD_121300 | JGI IMG/M metagenome (GOLD analysis project Ga0182027, IMG submission 121300) | Permafrost microbial communities from Stordalen Mire, Sweden - 712E1D metaG (Illumina Assembly) | ecosystem: Environmental > Terrestrial > Soil > Wetlands > Permafrost | place: Sweden...
CTGTTAACCGAAGGGTTGTAGGTTCGAGTCCTACCTGAGGAGCCAATTTTTGTTTAGAATCAGTAATTTACAGACAGTAAAGCTAAAAATACCATCACAGATACCATCAATCTTCTAACGTGGCCTGATCGTGCGATCAAAGTCCTTGATGCACGCTGGCCACACCGTATAGCCGCTTTTTGGGTGGAGTCCAAGACTTCTTATCTATCGAACTATAGTTCTCATCTATGACCCGCAGCAGGACGTCAAAGCCTGATGTTTCGATATCGATAAACTAGGTCCTGCAGGTCTGCCGTTTGTTGGGCCAGGCGCCTAAATGCTACCGCCTCATCCATAACAACTGTGATTTCGTGCTGACACAATATTGGCTCCGTTCGATCGAGAAGAGTCATCTCTCTCAAGTCGCGACCGTAGCAATACCACGCTTGACACATAAACTCCCAAGTTCCACTCCAGTCTGCCCAATGCCAGAAGGACCAAGTCACTCCGCGTCGTCCATAATGAGCCAAAACGAAGCCGGACCTGATATAGGAAAACTCATTTGATAAGAGGTCAGTGGCAACGACACGCGTCTTTTCTTCAAGAAGGTCGAAAAGAGCCTCGCATTCAATCACTTCCTTCGGGTCACTCTGCATCAAGTACACACGAAAATGCCAATCAATGTCTTGTACTACCAATTCTCCAACACATTTAGCAGTACGACAATTTTCATTCATGAATGTCCCCAAGCATCGGCCTCACAATTAGCTCCTCAACGACGGCCTGACCACTAAGCGAAAGCGTGGCTGCAACAAGCTTGCCAATGTCGCTCGGTTCAAGTAACCGGCCTGGCTCAATATCACTTCCAGCCCACATATCGGTTAGTGTGCCCCCTGGTGAGATGAAAGTTACTCCAATGTTGTCTGACATTAACTCCTTCCGCAGATTGAGTGCATATCCCCGTAGTCCCCATTTTGCTATGCCGTAGGTCGGGACTAGCGGATATGGTTCATATCCTGCAGTTGAACCGATTATTACAATTCGTCCCGAGGCACTTTGTCGTATCAGTGGAAGCAGGGACGACACTACATAGTGAGCAGAATGACAATTGACGAGCATGTTCCTTTCAAAGTCCTCATCAGCAATTGAAGACAGAGTTCCTTCAACGTAATAACCAGCGTTCAACACAAGTACGTCCAAGTGGTCGGTCACTGACGCGACGAGATCTCTCGCCCTATTCCCAAAGGCTCTTCCATTCACTAGATCTCCCCACATGTGATGAACCTCGCAACCTGCCTCATCCCGTATCGCCTTCGCTGCTGTGGTAGCGGAACCTTCTGATTTAGCTGCAACAAACAGATGCGAACACATTGGAGCGATTGACTGGGCGATCGCCTTGCCAATACCCCTTGACGCTCCGGTGATAAAAGCGCGCTTCTGTCTCTCATTTACACTCATGGATCGTTCCTCCTTCGGCAAAGACACGTATTCGCCTCCTAATGAATGGAGAGTAAAATTTGAACAGCGTGTGGGATGGTTGAATTCTCTTCCAGTCGGTGCCAGTTACATTCCCTCGACAAATAGCGCATCCACAGTTGCACGGCCGTTTAAGCTCCCAAGTAGAGTCCGATTCCCAAAACGTGTAATCAATTGTTATCTCGGTGTTCTCTTGAATAGTGCGTATTGCAACGATGCTCAAAGCGTCAGTAAAGCCAGCGTTGGGATCACAGGAATGATTCAAATGATCGGAGAGATCCTTTTGTCCTTGAACTACCTCCGCCAGAATCACTGTTTCCGATAATGGCGTCGAAGTCGAGGGCATAATGCGCTCGGACCGCCTCTCAATATTCGTGAAAAGACTACCTCCGAGACGAAGCACAAGGGCGCCACTTGAGATAGGAAGGGTAGTAAACAGGCCCATTCCATGAATTCTTGACTCTCGGACGACTAGTCCGTCGCAGAACCATGGATCGATGTCTCGTTGTTCTTCCAGCATGCCCGTTTCCTATCGTAGCTGAATGGTTTTGTCTTTGATTCCGGCGAAGAGACCAGATTGGACTCTCTGGAGAAATTGCCCGTATTGCTTGGCAAGACCCGGTTCTGCCTGAGTGTAGCTTGTCAAGTACACGCTGTTGTAAATTGAAGATACAAGTCGCACATACTCCCTTCTTGTGATGCTGCGGTTCTTTCCGAATGTGCTGCGATTAAGATCTGCAATGTACAACTCAGCTTCTGTAACTTGACAATCGCCCGATTCGAATGAGCAGATTTCTGGCTGCAGATAGGGCGCCATTATGTGATGTAGCGTGATCCCATAAACACTTGCATAGTGCCGGAATAGGCGGTCCTTTGCTTGTTGGTTCAGCTTAGGCTCGGCACAGATTTCATAGATGATGTGGTCCACTGCGGACTTGTGACACGCAATAAAGAGCTTCGATACCAGTTGCTGAGCTACGGCGGTTTCTGCCTGATCACCACCCGCTGAGGTGACAAGATAGGCGATGTACAGGCCGCGAACTTCAGGAATGAAGATCGCCTTTATGAAGCCGCGAATACCGTTGCTTGATTTCGCGATGAGTGTGAGATGTAGCGGCGAATTTGAACGCTTCGATCGGCGTCTGAAATTGCGAATCGAACTTGCTGAAAAGTCGCGTTTGAGGAACGCGCGAAAGTGATTCGGTGGCACTCTCTCAAAGTGCTGCACTCGATCGCAGTAAAGAGCGGATAACTGCTCGAACTCCTGTGCTGGAAGGGTCGAGACAATCTTGACTTTCAATTTGTCGCGCCAACGCCTCGTGAGCCAGACGGTGAAGAATGCAGCAACGATTGCGATTAAAAAGGGAACTAGAATTGATGTTTCGATCTCGGTCCTTTTCAATCCAAAGTAGGTCGGTTCAGCTTGCTGGATCTGCTTCAGAGTTCCTGAAGGAGGTGCGGCAGTTTGAGGTGCTTTCTGGACCTGTTCCAGGGCCGCCGATGGAGGCGAAGTAGTTGGAGGCGCTTTTTGGATTTGCTTCAAGGCTCCTGAAGCGGGCGGAGCAACTGGAGGCGTATTCTGCATCTGCTCCCCCATTCGTCTCGAAACGCCAGCGCAACGGATAGATCGTCGTCACGACTTAGATTCTCGAGATAGAGCAAATAACCAATAGTGAATGCGTGTCGATCATTGTAAGCGCCTGCTTCTAAAGGGTCAATGGGTGGACCGCAGTCTACTGAATAGACTCAAGCCGCCTCCGGCGCTAGCATTCAATACCGCACCGCGCGAGAATGCCTTTCTGGTAAGCATGTTTTACTTCGCGCATCTCGGTGAAACACCGTCAGCGGACGACCGTGATTCGCGGACCATCGTGGCGATCTCCTGCCACGAGTACGGGTGGTCATCTTTTAGCGCTTGATCAGCAACTTTTCGGCGGCGAATTCGTTCCGCAATGTCGAGATCGAGTTCACCATCCTGCTCAAGCGATTCGAGGATTTCTTGCTGTGCGGTGCTTTCATCAGGAAAAATTCGGCAGAGCCGCTCGAGTCGAGGTACATCATGCGGGTATGTGCGCGGGAACCATCGCGCCAATGCCTCCTTCGCCGCTCCGCCGTTGTGACACTGCTCTGGATTCAGTGCGAAGTCGATTGCAGCATTGAACTCAGTGGACGCTGCGGCCTGCAGGGCGCAAAAGGCATGACTCGATGTGTCGAGCATCTTGTTTGCCCTGTTGAGTGTGGTCTCGACGTTCTCGGCCGTATAAAGAAGCGTGTCCCTGCAAATGACGCGGGGCACGACTCGCTTAGCAACTGTACCCCTGAAGGACATCAGACGCCAGAACTCCAGGTCGATATAGGGAAGAACGCCGAGATCCTCCCAGTCTGCATATCCGGGGCCAGCTGAGATTTTCTGTTTTGCGACCCGCTCCAGGCATGCGAGGAACTGAGACGTCAAAACGGTGACCGGCGCCGTGAGATCGACGACCAAGAGGCGTTCGCGGGGAATCTTGTCTTCGGCAATACCAGCTTCACGCTGAATGGCTGTGGAAGTCTTGCTTCCCCAAACCGTATGCAGCGCGGGCAGTGAAAAGTCGCCATTTTCATCCGGGAAGAGCTCCTCGAGTGCGGAAGTGGCGACAGCCCTATACGCATTCTCGAGTTCCGCTTTCAGTTCTCCGATAGAAGCTTCGCGCACAAATGCCTGAGTGCTTGTTGAGCCATAGAATGGCGCGAGCGTCGGGAAATGGAAAAGACTTAGGCCGATTGTTGCCAGGGCGCTCTCGTCCAAGATGTGGCGTTCGCGAATCAGAGTGATGAGTTCAGGAATCTTTCTCTGGATTTCGGGATAGCCGGCAATAACGGCGTTAAAGCCGTTCCCGCACCGCAGGCAGTCAACAGCCCGCGCCAAGTCGATGCGAATTGCAAACTGCACGAACCACGCCAGCGCCTTTGAATGACAATCTCGAAATGGATAGTTCGACCACCGATAGCAAGTGATCCGAGGATCATGCTCGCTTCGAATCTTCTGAGTTTTGCTCGGAGAGTGCTTTTCTGAGAGGTCCATTGCGATGAGATAGCTGTTAGCCACTACATCGGCAAAAACAGGCAGCCTCTCCATAGCGGATTTGATCATTCAACGTAGAAAGGGCGCTTGTTTCTATTCCGACCCATTACTAAAGGTATGGGAAATCCAGAACACCCAGGAGCAGGGTACTTCCAGGCTTCCATAGAGGGACGATAAGGGCCGAGGTGAATGAATGAAGTCCACAAGGTTAATCAGATTAGATGAAGTTAAGCGTCGCACGGGGTTCCAAAAGAGCTCAATTTACAACGGGATCGCCGGGGGAACCTTTCCCCAGCCGGTTCCCCTCGGAGCGAGGGCGGTGGCCTGGGTCGAAGACGAGATCCAGGAATGGATCGACTCAAGGATCAGCGAGCGCGATAAGCGCCGCTGACCTCGTCGCCTCCTCGCAAGAGCAGCCAAGTAAGAACGGTTGGCTCACTTCGATAATTTCGTGATTCCGGTCACAGATCACCGCGGAATCGATCGCGTCGACGAAGCCAAGTACGCACAGATCGAGGATCGGTGCTTAACCCGGGACGGAGTAGTTGACGCAGGATGTTTTCAAGACTGAGGAGAAGTAACTCAATGGCGAAAAAGAGGACTAGGGACTTCACTAACGACAGATTTCCGATGGAGGCATACAACGAATTGCGCCGCTGGCTGGCCAAATGGGCTAATCAGGAGTTCGATCTACATAAGCGCCTTGCCGCATTCATCGCTCTCGAAACGCTGAATTCCTTGAGCGAGACCATGTTGGGTGAAAGGATGCCCAAAAACTTGCAGTAAGAAATGCGCTTAGCGCCTAGGCCCCGCTCAAGATCCTATGAAGTGCAGCGCTTCTTCCCGCAGCCGCTTGGCACACTGGCCGCGAAATACGAGGTGAAACACGCAGTTGTGAGGGCTGAGGTTACTGATGCCGGATCAGCCTGCCCGGCCCGAAGTTCCCGGTCTTGGTGCATTGCTTCCGCAGCCTGCGGCTCACTGGCGCCAATGATCATAGAGCTTTTTGGATCACATTCGCAGCGCCCTCAAGGACCTTCGCCAATGCTAGATTGACGGTGTCAATCCACACATTGAATTTCTTCCGAGTACCCCTAAAAGAACTCGAAAGCAACACGCCGTGAACATTCCAATTACGTGTCGCGTAGATGAGCGTGGGCAGATCAAGCGCTGCATAGTTTTTCGTGGTTGCAGCGCCTATCAGCTTCTTTCCTAGCCCACGATTCTGCTCATGGGCAACCGTGTATTTGAAATAGATCACCTCGAGCAAGGTGGGAGGTGAGTTCACGGCCGCCCATGGGAAGTGTTGCACATGCATGGGAAGCGATATTAGCGCGTGAAGTTTCTTTACGTATGCTTTCTCGTCGGTGTCTGAAAGTGAAGCGCCATCGAACAGAACTCTGAGTCTCTCCAACTCCGAACCACTTCCGCTTGTCGTTGCGTCAATCATCGCGAGAATCGATGATCTACTGAAAAGTGCATTCGCGGCTGTCCACATAAATGTGAAGCGTGTCAGTTCGCTTGTTCCATAGGCTCGTTCGAAGGAATCTCTCTTCGGGTTGCTGTAGCTGAGACAATCCAAGTCGCGCGCCCACCCTATCCAGTCATGCGCAATACCGAGTCCAATCAAAATCTCGTAGGCAGCAGGGGTCAGGGAGGCTCTACCAGGCTTTACGATCATCCTCACGCATTGATCGAGATGTTGGGTCGCGCGCTTCAAGATCGGCGCGGTCGGATTACTTGTCATCGGACTGTTGTACCCCGTCTTCGGATCTCAGATTCTTCGGGTAATCGAGAAATAAGCCGGCCCTCTCAAATATGTCGTTGCCAGCCAGCCAGTTTTCCGCTGCATTCGGCATTGACGCCGCAATCACGGCTGCCGTGAGTTCGTAGTGTTCAGGGTGCGATTCTGGCAGTGCTTCGCGCAGGCCATCCAACAGGCCTTGCCGGATGGCATAAAACGCGACCATCCTCGCCTTTTCATGAACGATCCCTTTCGGCTTGAAGCCGACCCGATATGCTCGCTTGCAGTCATTCAGATCCATCGACGTGAATTCGGAACACGCTAAAGGCCGCACAGGATAGATCGAACATTTCCTCTCCTCGAGGAACGCGCAAGGTATATGCTTTTTCGTGCGCTCTCTCGGGGTCAGGCTCTGTGTCGTCTGATTGACGGCAATCAGCTTTGCGGTTCTTGCCTCCCTTGCCGGCGAAAATTCCGGCGACGCGATGAATTCTGCAATAGCGAAGGCCTCAGGTGCTGTTACCGGGACAGTTTGATAACAACAATAATTGCACCCTTCTTTGCAATCGACTTGTGGGGTGCGCGGATGTCTGAGTTTTCCTGCCATAGTCTCGGCAAAACCGACGGCATTGTTCAGAACATGCAGCAATCCTGTCGGCGTCCGGTCCTGAGCTAGAATCTGGACAACCGCCTCGCGTTCCGCTCCGCAGAGACCAGCCGAGAGTTCGGCCTCTCTCTGCTGTTGCTCCGGGGTAATCGGCTGAATCACGGATCTGCGTTCATTCGACATGATCATTCTCGAGTCGATTGAATCTCTTCATGCGCTCGCTATCGGCGGCGACTCTTGCCCGGCCAGCGTAGATTGCCGTCAAGTTCTTTCAACAGCGCATCATCTTCGTTCTCTTCTTCTTCGTAAACCGCTCCACGCTCGTCGCGAAACTTCCGGGCTGGTATCTCGCCGTCTTCAAACCAGAGTAGTGACAATGTCTGATCCCACTGAGATAAGTGCCGCACTTCCTCCGCCAGGATTCCCCCTCGCTCCCATTCACTGAACCAAAGGTCGGCGTCGACAGTGTCGTGGGCCGCCGTGGCGAGGCCTGCGCGCACCTTCTTCGAGAGGGAACCTTCCGGGATGTCGAGGCGAGGCGGAATCCATGCCGGCGCATCCTTGAGCGGCTTTGACCTTGATGCGTACCTCACTTTGCCCTGCTCGGAAAGCACAAACACTACGGGCGAACTGACAACAGCCGCATAACGCGAGCCTGTGGCTGTAACGGATGCTTGAAAGCGTTCCGCCAGATCGTCGATCGAAGACATGGCGATGCTTGCCTTTTCGGCCTCCGGATGGAACAGATCGTACGGGAGAAGAAGCTCTGCGGCAAAGACATCACAGAGAATCTCGGCCAGCGGTCGTTTCGCATAGCTCCACCACGGTCCACTTCCGTGCTGCGACGGCAGTCCCAACCAAAGGTGTGCCACCTCGTGGCAGACGGTGAATCGTTGGCGCTCCGGACGGTCCTTGGCGTTGGTGCAGATGAAACGCTTGCCACTACTCTCGAAACAATAGCCCGCTTCATCAGCTTCCATATCGTCCTGGGGTCGAATGAGCGCTCCGACCTCTTGGGCGTACAGTTCGACCGGAACAGGGATGGCAGTAGGCTTCACCTTCCGCACCAGTTCCCGCGCCTTCAGAACAGCTTGGAACTCATCCATTCCCATTCTCTTCCTTCAGGATTCTTCGGATCCGCTCAACGAGCTTTGCAGGATCGGGCCTGCCCGTTCCGCGGAAGGCAATGCCCGCAGCAGCACTGAATTCTTCGATCGTTATGGTCGTGTCGGCGAGAGAGTGTTCGACGAGGCCCGGATCTACCTGAGGGTGCGTGGCGAGGTAGCGAAGCATGTCCGCTTCTCGCTTCGGTGCTTTCAGAGCTCGGATAAGTTTTGACAGTGCCTCCTCTGAGGGTGACTCCTTCTCTCCGTTTTCTAAGCGGTAGATATATGCGTGGTCGATTTCGGCGAGCTGCCCCAATTCGCGTAGGGACAAACGGCGTTCCTCACGTAGACGCTGCAGCAGCAACCCAAATGCGGGCTGGGCCATTGCACCTCCTATTGACAAGCGTTGGGGTTTTGATAATCTGTTGTCTGTATGGACAACAGTCGGTTACTTCTTCCTTCTGTGACGGACGTTTGAGAAAGAAGCGTGATCTAGGCCTGTTGCCCATGCAGACACCAATGATGGCACTTCCCGCCGCAGGATGCAAGTGGCAGACGACGGGCGTCCATAGGAGATGGCAATGGCCGATGAAGCAATCGAACTGTTCATCCACAGCCAGGGCGCCAAGCCCAAGGTTGCTGTGGCGGGCCCGCACGAAGTCCTCCGGGACGTCCTCGTGCGGGCGGAAGTGATAACCGAAGACCGCGAGGGACTGCTGGTCTTTGTCGGCGAGTGGGAAGAGGCGTTGACTGAGTCTGGTGAGATCGAAGATGGAGAAGATACGCACGACCCCGTTGACCTCACCCTGACGATCGAGGCCCTGGAACTGCATCGCCATCGCCATGTTCACATACATAAGTGTAGGCGAGTTGCTGTGGAGGTCCACTTCAACGGCAACATGAAGCGTCATCGCTTCTCTCCCGCTACCACCATCGCCGTAGTCACACAGTGGGCCCGGAAGAAGTTTGACCTCGACCCTGCAGCGGGGGCCGACTATGTCCTCCAAATCTGCGACACGACCAAGCAACCGCGGCCGAGCGAGCACCTCGGCGAGTTCGTCGAGCCGCCGGTATGCTCCATCTGCTTCAAGCTCGTGAAAGAGATCACGCCTCAGGGGTAGGCGCAGGAGTAGAGATGGATAAGCCCGACCAGCGATTGTTTGCAGCCGATCTCAACTCTGCAGAATTCCGTGCCGGCGTCTTAAAAGGATATTGGGGGCTCGCCGGCACGGAGATACTCCCCGCGCAGCCGGAGTGGCCTGTCCGAATCCTCTGGGTGCAAGCAGCCGTTCGAGTGGGGGCCCCAGAACGCTTTTATCTGCGCTTGGACCTGGAGGGTTACAGGACCGCATCGCCGACAGGAACCTTCTGGGACCTGAGCACCAGCGCGGCCCTCGCCGCAGAGAAGCGTCCGAAGGGAAAGAAAGACAGCCGCTGCGCCAAGGTCTTCCGCACCGACTGGGAGGGCGGCGGGGCCTTCTATCACCCGTACGACCGAGTTGCCGCACAGGGACACCCGAATTGGGTGACCGAACAGCCGAGCCTGATATGGGACAGCAACCGTACGATTGTCGACTACCTCGAAGAGGTCCACTCGCTGTTGAACTCAGGAGACTATCTTGGCATCTAACCCGGCACAAACACCGATCACCATGAGCGTCTGGCTATGGAGACGCGTGGTCCGCGAACTGCGCCGCCGGGGACACCGCCGCAATGAGAGCGGAGCATTCCTGCTGACACCACAGAATGAGAAGGCTGGCCGGGTGACCTCGTTTGTCTGCTATGACGATATCGATCCGGACGCATACGAGGGTGGCGCGATCGCCTTTCATGCAGCCGGCCATGCAGCGCTATGGGAGCTTTGTGAGCGGCGGGGACTGCGTGTGCTTGCCGATGTTCATACGCACCCAAGCAGTTATATCCGCCAAAGCCCGACTGACGAGCATAACCCAATGATTCCACTCAAGGGTCACATCGCCTTGATCCTTCCACACTACGCCCACGCCCCGTGGTGGACGCTCGATTGCGCTGGTGTGTACGAGTATCTAGGCAACTTCCAATGGCGCACTCACGCCGCTGCGGATGGCACGCGGCCGGTGCGACTTACGCTCTGGCAAAGGTGAAGCATGAAGCTCTCCCGCATATCGAAGCTGTTGATCGACGCCGGTCAGGCAACCGCAGATGAGGCCAAGGCGCGACGCGAAGATTTTGCCGTCACGCTGCGGTGTGGAGCGGACGTGGCGCAATCACGGACCCTGCAGATCGCTGTTCTCACGGCGGCCGGAATCGCTGCCCGATGCTTTCCCGGTGCGGTGACAGTTGTCCTCGATCCGTGCTTGTCCCATCACCGCATCGCGCTGCGCGCTTTGGCCGAGGAATCCTTCACTGCCTCTTTGGCGAGCCTGCTGGGCCCGCAAAATCTCCGCTTCTCGAAGGCCCCGGCAGTTGCGGGGAAGGTGCTATTGTTCGGCGACCTCACGCCACAGGTTGGCGCACTGCGCGTGACCTACGACGGTTGGCTCGCCCAGGTCGGTCCCTCGGCGAGCACCCCGCGGCTTGCCGAGCGCCCCCTCTGTGCCTTGGCCGGCGTGCTGGCTGGTTCTCTTGCTCTCTCTGAGATCTTCCTCGCCTTCGCGGAACTCAACATTGCGGCGACACGGAGACTCGTGGGCCTCTCCCTTTGGCGCCCAGATCTACCGCTAACTGACCCCGAGGCCCAAGGACCCCAAGTCGAGGTCCTCCCGCGCGAACTCTGGCTTCTGGGGCTCGGACACCTTGGAAACGCGTATCTCTGGTGCCTTGCGGCGTTACCGTATCTTGAGCCTGAAAAAGTTGAGCTCTATCTGAACGATTTCGACAAGGTGGAGTCCGAAAACTCCGAGACCGGCTTGCTCTTTGCCCGGGAGGACGAGGGAGCCTATAAGACGAGGGTCTGTAGCACGTGGTTGGAGGCGCGCGGGTTCGAGACGCGACTGATTGAGCGGCCATTCGGCTGCGACTTCCGCTGTCGGCCGGACGAACCGCGCCTGGCGTTTTGCGGCTTCGACTCGAATCCGGCGCGGCGTCTGCTTCCCGGAGCGAATTTTGCCCGGGTGATTGAGAGTGGACTCGGCGGCACGCGCCATAACTTCGACACCATTCGCTTCCACACACTGCCTAACCCCAGGCCTGCAGTGGAGATATGGCCTGATCAGAGCCAGGAGGAGCAGGAGCGGCAGGCGCAGGAGCACGAGCGGACCGCGCGCGAGAATCCTGCGTACGCGGACCTCGCGGAGGACATCTGCGGACGCGCGGCACTCGCTGGCAAGTCCGTTGCGGTCCCTTTTGTAGGAGTCACAGCGGCGACACTCGTGGTAGCGGAGGCACTTCGAATGCTGCACGACGGGCCCGCATATTCTGACATTACGTTCTCGCTTTCTGACCCGAGCAGTGTCTATGCGATCCGCAATGGGAACTACGTGGTGCAGGATGCTGCCGAGATGTCATTCTGCGATGCTGAGATTGAGGCAGCCGAGTTAATTGCCCTCGCCGCTAGAGCTGAGGAGTGAGCCGAACGAACTGATGGCTCCGATCCATGACCGGATGACGACCTTCCTTGAGCCGCGTGACTATGAGGAATACCTTGCGCCAGCCCAACGTCTTCCGATTCACCTGCTGTGCATTTTGCCCGCGGACAAGATGCAGGCGCGATTGATGAGTGCAGATCCGATTACGAACCAGAAGGTCGGGCTGTTCGACAGCCAGTAGCAGCACTACTTGAGGAGTGAACGACGCGGTCTGAGCACAGAGATATTCTTTCTAGTGTTCCGGATAAGGAGAGAACGTGACCGAGATGATTCGTCCTACGCAGGAACAGTTCGATCAGCTGTGCTTCAAGGTAAGCGATCAGATGCGCGTCTATGTCTATCCTTACATCGCCTCGATCTCGCGGGAACTCGAGCCTAATGTTGGCGAACATCTGGGGTCCGGATTGTATTTGGATCTGAGAGGTGAAGCTTATATTCTCACGAACGAGCACGTGGCGCGTGCCATCAATGAGACGCCATTAGCACATCAGTTGCTTCAGGGAAAAGGCACCACGCGCATCATGAATCCATTCCGGGCGGCAAAACACCCATACGACATGGCCTTCTCGTATTGAACGAGAGGCGTGGCGGAATAAGAATAACGCGCGTCTTGCGCTGGATGCGTCACGAATAGCCCGGAAGCATGATCCCGAAGAATCTGATTTTCTATTTATGCTCGGTTACAGCGGCCAGAGATCCTATTTCAGCCCTAGCTACGAAATCCTCGTTACGAACGGAACCCCTTATCTGACGCAGGAAACGAAGACGCCTCCCGATGGTCTGTCGGATATGTTCTTCGCCATTCCATATTTGCCTGAACTTGCAAAATCGCTTAGTCCAAAGGGGGCGGGCCTTCCCGATCCACATGGCTTCAGCGGCACTCCTGTATGGGATACCAACTTTCGGCGCTGTTCGTTGAATGAACAACACTGGACTCCTGAGGAGAGCCAGGTTACCGGAATTGTCATCCGATGGTCGGAAGCTACGGGGCACCTCATAGCGGTGCGGGTCGAGTTTATCCGCGAATTCCTCCTGTATGCATTACGCTGCGAGGCTGCTTATTTCAACTGGATGCGGCGGGGGCGGCCTGAAAACGACGCTTTGGCAGATTGGGTATGGGCGGAGAATACTCTTTCGCAGCTAGCTACCGCTGGATCATAACTGGAAGCCGGTCTTTCCCAATCTTTCGATTACGATGTTTAGTGTCTGTCCCGTGCTTCAGAATTGATCGCAGTGCTCCGTCCACCACAACACGTGACCAATGATCAGGGCGAGGCGCTCTTAAGAACGATCCTCGCGCCGCTCGGCTGGACTGCCATCAGGATTGGCATGGGGGAAGACTACGGACGCGACTACGAGATTGAGATCTTCCACAACGGCAAGTCGACTGGCATCCTCTTCAACGTTCAGCTGAAGAGCTCAGCAAATCCGTCTTATTCCAGCGACCAGGAGTTCCTTTCGGTCCGTTTGAAGACGCGAAATGCCCGCTATCTCGCGTGCGAATTGCGACACCCGACATTCGTGATGCAGGCCGACGTAACCCAGAACAGACTCTTCTGGTCTCCACCGCAGATCGATGAATCTCTCCGCGCGACTCTGGCGAAAAACCCGAATGCACGCACCTGCACCATTCGGGTCCCAGTAAGGAATGAGTTGCCGGCGACTGTCAGCGATCTGGTCGAAACTGTGAGCCGGCTCTTGACTCTCCTGGCGTCCCGGGAGCTCACCGCGGTCGATACCGCAGCGTTCGTAGCCGCCACCTCTTCTATCGAGGAAGGTGCCAAGCTTAGCAAGTCATTGCGCGACAAAAGCGACGCAACAGACCTGATGATTGCGCAGCAAATCACCGAGGCCGGAGACTACAACGCCGCACGGCAAGCCATTCAGACCGTTCTAACGTCGCCTCAATCGAGCGTCGAGTCAAAGTTCTTCGCGGCGCTAGTCGAGGAGAAGAATGAGAGGCTTGCTGGCCGTGCAGAGAGTGAGTTTCGGGCCGATCATAGATCAATCGTCATCGAAACCGCGGCGAAGCTACGCACCCTGACGCGTAAAGACCCCGGCGCGTTGAAGTACTACGCCTTGGTTGCGGTCGCCGCCGCAGAGTTCTATCGGCTCGCCAAAGAGGATTGGGGTTTATACCAAAACTGGAAAGTCCATCAGCAAACTGGCGACGTGTGGTGGCGCGCCGAGCTTCGCGTTCTGCGATCCAACGTCAGCCGTAAACTGCTGCGGAAGTACGAACAGTTCATCCGGCTCGTGCGCCTTTCTGAGAAGACGCCTTACCAGGCTGCTCTTCCGCTAGCTTTTCTGCGCATCATCGAGGGCGCAGCCACATTGATTAACAGGCTGGAATTTGAAGGCGTTACAGAGGCAGCTGCTTCAATGCGCGGTTCGGTCCTTGAGGTCTGCAAACTTGCTGCGGCGATTGCCGCGCAGTTCCACCAAGACGGCGAACGCGCACAGGCCGTGGTCAGCGCGGCGTTACTCTCGAGAGATCGAACGGCGGCGTGCGTCCTGTGGGCGCAGGAAGAGGCTGCGAGAATTCCCGGAGCGAAGCAGCGCGAATGGGCTCTGGCGAGGATCGCCGAACAGCCGGCGACATTGGGTAGCGAAGCCGAGACGGACGAGCCGATCCCGATTGCAATGGAGCAGCAGATCTACGAGAACATGGCCTCCGGATTAGGCATTGACCTGGCTGATCAAGACAATCCTCTCTCAGACCTGGTGCGGATGGGGATTGCGGATTTCGACCCGACGAGGGTCCTCCACAACTGCTCTCATCTGTTCGTGACGCTTGGCCGGCAAAGCCCCGGATTTCTGTTCGCCATAATCGCGCAGCAACTGCAGCTGCCGACAATGGGCGGGAAGGTGCTCTATTGCTCCCTTCATAAATACGTCCGCGAGGGGCTTTCCCTCGACGAAACCTATGAGCGTTTCCGCCAGGATTATTGTGACAAGTGTCCTGACCGCTCCCCGCATAAGCCCGGTTGGCAATACACTCACGCGTGGCAGCTGGAGCAGAACGAACGAAACAAGGAATTCATGGATGGGCCACGACGCGAGCCTCGCAGACCGATACCGCCACCGCCGCCGATCCCGATGCCGGGGAACACTTGTGCGGCCTGTGGTCTTGAATTCGGGGATACCGGAGCGCCATGGTGGTGCGGACACTGCCAGACCTGGTTTTGCCAGCGGAAAGAGTGTGTCGGCGCCCATGAGAAACACCCGTGGCCCTTCTGACGCACGGCGGGACGCCTTATAACATGCAGCAATTAGCGTGGATGACGCGGCATTCAAGGACGCGATAAAATAAGGGCGGAGTTGCATATGTCCGTTCACGAGATCATGCAGGCCGCGAAGTTACTCGCCAACGATCTGAATGCAGCCAAGGGGTTCATCGGATCGGTCACAACATTTTTGATCGTCGCAAAATCGATGATCCGCATGTTCGGCAGAGAAAAAAGCTTCGCGTTCTGATCTCAGGATGGCAGAAACATGCCTCAACCCACTGAACAGCAAGTACTTGCACAGCAGCCTAATCCGTCCCCAAACGAGATTTCAAAAAAGCGCCTCTTTGAGACGGACCGCGAAAAACTACGGCTCCGCTTAGAGGATCGGCAAAAGCAGATCGACGAAGAGCGCACAAAGGCAGCGCGTGAGCGCCGTGCCTACCGGCTGAAAGGCGGCCTGACCAAAGGACTTCATGAAAACCTGCGAGCCTGCAACCCCCTGCAACTGAAGACGGTCCGGAAGCTGATTACGAAGTACGAGAAGGACCACCGAATGCCACCCAGCCTCAGGGACTGTCGGGAAAAACAGACAGTGGAGGTTCTGACGTATGCAGATGTCTACAATCGCCGCTACACCCTCGAACTACGTCGCTCTTCGCGGAGCCGCGGGAAAGTCTATGTGAACGGCCCGTATGCCGTGGCTCACCACCGCGACGGCGCCATCATCCGGCATGCATACATCGGCAACAAGAAGCTGAGTACCCGGTTGCCGCGCAAGGTCTGGCCCGTTTTCAGGCCATTCATGACAAGCTCAGAGACGGTGGCCCGGATTGAGAAACACAACAAAGCCTGGGCTGAGCGAAATGATGAAGAATAACTGGCTTCGACAGTGAGGTGAGATGATGAATCGCCAGTGCGCACTCTGCGGTGTTGAACTCACTCGTGAGAACGATTCCGCAGAACACGTGATATCGAATTCGATCGGAGGCAAGAGGAAGGTCAAGGGCGTCTATTGCATTGCGTGCAACAGCTCGACCGGGACTCTTTGGGATGCCGAGGTCGCCGCTCAGCTTCAATTCCTTGCTCTGCATCTCGGCATTGTGCGAGACCGCGGGACGGCGCCATCCGGCACGTTTGCAACCGCATCCGGCAAGCCACTCTATGTTCATGGTGATGGGTCTCTTTCGTTCCCCCCGGCCAAGCCTCAAATCGCGAAAGAGGGGGCCGGAGTTCGTATTCAGGCTCGAGTGCGTACGCGGGCCGAAGCCGAGAAGACACTGCGCGGGCTCAAGCGCAGGTATCCGAAGCTCGACGTCGAAGCCGCAATGAAGAACATTGTGGAAGAGACATCCTATCTATCGGAGCCTGTTGTTGCGATCACTGCTTTTGGCGGACCGAAGGCGGGGCGCTCGGTTGTCAAGTCTGCTCTCACGCTCGCGGTGTCCGCCGGGGTGGACGCGCGGCACTGCAATCTTGCGCTTGCCTGTCTCAAGAACGAGGAAGCCGCACCATGCTTCGGCTTCTATGCAAGGCGGGATCTCGTGATGAACCGGCCGCGCGGCAAGGTATTTCATTGTGTGGCGATTGAAGGCGATCCTGCGACCGGGAGACTGGTCGGATACGTCGAGCTCTTCAGTGTCTACCGCATGGTGATCAATTTGTCGGATCACTATGCCGGATCCTCGTTGAAAGCCGTCTACGCAATCGACCCGGTCAGCGGGATGGAACTGGAACTCGAAGTGGACCTCGCGTTTTCGGAGGATGAGCTGCGATTTGCTGTCAGCGACAAAGACGATGCGACACCTGCCCAGCTCAAGGCAATGCACGAGTTGATGGCAATTGCCCAAGGGCGATCGTTCGAGCGCGAGCAGGCCCGCGTCGCGCGCCAGGCATATCGAAGCACCTTGTCCAAACTCGAGCTACAACCTGGACAGGATATGACTCCTGAGATCGCACGAGCCATGAGCCGGGAGATCACAGCACAGTTGGTTCCGTTTCTGACACACCGCATCATGTCCCAGCGGGGACGTCGTTGAGAGGTTCCACGCTGCGTGGTGCGACGGTTAAGATGTCTGCTCGGCGAAACGGAACTTCTTGGCAGATGACTCGCTTCTAAAGCTCGCAGGAATCCATTGCTTCACAGCCAGCACATCGAGAGCAAGCTCGATCTGGTTGGGTGTGAAGCGCTTCTTGCGCTCGCTCCAGGCATAGGTCTTGCGGACCACGTCCGCGAGACCCTTCGCGTGCATCCTTTTCACGACCCAATCCACGGTTGAGAGCAATTCAAGTCCGAAAGGTGTCTCGAATCCGTCGACGAGATTGCCTACACGCTCGAAGCGATCGAGCGCTGTCCGATTGGAAGCAAGAAAGGCATTCGCGTCCGAAACCGCCCCAGGAACGAGCTCCAGCTGCTTATCTGGCGCGTCGCCGCCATCGGCGTAGCCCGAGATGAGGTGTCCCTCAATCACTTTGAACACATGCCTGAGATTCTCCGCATAGGGACCGTACGGGCCCTGCGCGTATTGGAGCTTCAGCGGCTCTCCGGCCTCCTGCATGAAGTACATCAGCTTGTGGACCTCAAGCAGAGAGACCGTCGGGTCGAGAAGTCCACTGAGGTAACGGTCGACGAGGACGACAAGGGCCGCCCTGCCTGCCGTCATCTTCGGAACGGCACGCGACGAGGACATCTCCTGAGGCGAAGGAGCGCCCTTCGGCTCGTAGACTCTCACATCGAGCTCAGCGAGTTCCATCAAGGACCGCTCGATGCGCGGCCGCACGTCCTTCCAGTCAAGACCTCCCAGGCCGGCACCGAGTGGCGGAATCGCAATCGAGCGGATGTGCCGCGACTTGATCTCTTCCGCTAGCGCCTTGAGGCCGGAGTCGATGTCCTCGATGCGGCTCTTGCCGCGCCAATGGCGCTTCGTCGGAAAGTTAATGATGTAGCGCGGATTGGTCAGCAAATCGCTTTCATAAACGAACATCCGGCCCGGCTGGATCTCGTGACGCTCACACGCTTTTTCGTAGGCGTCAAAGTTAGCCGGGAAAGCGTTCTTGAACTGCAGCGCGATACCGCGCCCCATGATTCCGACACAATTCACCGTGTTGACGAGGGCCTCGGCATCGTCGGCCAGGATGTCACCGGTTTTGTACTGGATCATGGCTGTGTCCTTCTTTCAAAAATACCAGTCCCGTTCGATTTGAACAGTAGGATGGTGGGTTCCCTCTGCAATTATCGTGCTTGCCTGCCGTCCGACGGCCATCGAGTGGGCGCCAACTTTTTCGACCAGCTTCCAGGGAAAAGAACCATGCAACAGAAATTCCGCAGCCTTCGCTTCCTTGACGTCCGAAGACCGAAAGTCTCTGGCAGCAACAGCGTTCCAGTCGATCTCATCCAGTTCGTCCAGGCTCTTTCTGAACTCCACGTAGTAGGCTCCGGCATTCGCCAGCGAGAACGCCCAGCGCTGCTTCTTTTTTTCAGCCCACGCGACCACTCTCTTTAGATCTGCTTCAAGATGCACAATAGGCCCCTGTCCTCCCCTGTAGGTGAGCTCCGGATGGTTGCCCATGTAAAGCAGGTACAGCATCACGGACCGCGGACAGAAATAAAACGGAACGTATTCGCCTACGAAGTCATCGGGATGGCAGGTTACGGGAAGTTTCAAGCGCCGTCGCTTGATCTTGGACATGCCTATTGCCGCAGGTGGGCCTCCCTGCTGGATGATGACTGCGTCCGAGATAAGCTCGCCGGCCGCGATGATCGAGGGCAAGTTATCGACATGCGTTATGTGATAGATCTTCGGGTTCGCGGGCGCAGGCACTCGTTCATCTCCTGGTGCGCGTGAACGCAACGAATTGACGTATCGATAGCTTCATGGCCTTCCCCCCGGTTTGAGCGCCCGCTCAGTCGCGGCGTACCGCTCTGCGGCCTCGCGTATCACCCAGGCCAGAGACACCTTCTTGTGCCGGGCGATCGCTTCCAGAGACTCATACAGGTCCGAGGGAAAGCTGACGGAGGCGCGAACCGCAGCGCCGCCTGCTGCTGTGACGATTCCACTTCTCTTGCTCTTTGAAGGTGACATCAGCCGGTCCGCCTGTTGAAGTCTTCACCACTTTACACCATAATGGTGTAATCTTCAATCAGACTTTTGAGCGGCAGAGTGCAGAAAGACCAGGTGTGCGGTGGCAACAGCTCCCTTCAACGTGCAACGCGACACAATCCTGCTGAGCCATGCCAATCCCGAAGACAACGAATTTACGCTGTGGCTGGCCCTTCAACTTGCCAACGAGGGATACAAAGTCTGGTGTGATCTCACCAAGCTGCTGGGCGGAGAAGTCTTCTGGGACGATATCGAAGCGGTTCTGCGGCAGAGCGCAGTCAAGGTGCTTTACGTTTTATCGCGCTCCTCGAACTCGAAGGACGGTCCGCTCCGCGAGCTGCACTTGGCGCAGGGTCTCGCTAAGCGCGAAAAGCTCAAAGACTTCGTCATTCCTCTGCATATCGACGATCTTCCGCATGGTGATGTCACCATAGAGCTGACCCGCGTCAATTCCATTGGTTTTGAGAAGTCCTGGGCGGCGGGCTTGGCGAGTCTCCTCGAGAAACTAGAGCTCGACGGGGTTCCTAAGTCGCCATCCTTCGACCGCGCAGCCGTCAACCAGTGGTGGCGGAGTCAGTTCAGTGCGTCCGCCGGCGTCCGCCGCGAGGAGGAATGTTATCTCTCTAACTGGTTTCCCATCGTCTCCTTGCCGCCGAAGGTCCATTTTCATCCTCTGAGCCGACGCGGCATCGGAAAAGTTGAGATCACGGATGGCCTCCCCTATGCTGGGTATCAGGATGGGATCTCGTTGGTGACTTTCGCCGAGGCATCGGACTTCGACGACCGGCTTGGAACGGGCTTGTACATTCCTGAAGGATCAGTGTTGTTCGATGTGGCCAAGCTGAGAGAGGAATCCGACTTCGGCAAAGGCCTCTTCCGGCTCTTGCGTATGGGGTGGGAACAGCTGATCACCGGCCGGAGGTTTCCGGTCTACGAACTCGCCGGTGGCGCGAAGACTCTCTACTTTACGAAGGACCTGATTCCTTCCGACAAAGCCTTTTTCACCGGCGTCGACGGGCAAAAGACTTATCGCTCTATGGTCGGATATAGCACCCGCAAGAATCCAACAACCGGAGAATCCAAGAAGCGTTTTTGGCACTTCGGAGTGCAGGGTCGCCCGTTGGTTCATCCAGTTTTCCCTCTTGCGTACGTGATCAAGCCACACGTTCTCTTCAGCAGCGATGGCTCAACTCTGTGGGAAAGCAAAAAGCGTCTTGCAGCGGCACGCCGGAGCCAGTGCAAGGATTGGTGGAACGATGTATGGAGGGACCGCATTCTTGCTGTTATGACGCAACTCGCGGACCCCGACGGGATTGTCCGGGTGCCGCTCGGGAGTAATTGCTTCGCCGAAGTCTCCTCGACGCCTTGCCAATTCTCCAGCCCGGTTGCCTACACGGATCCACAGGACCTGGCACTGTCGGACGAGGAGGACCGGCCAGTCGATTATGGCCGCGAAACCGATGAGGATGACGTCTTTGAAGACGCGCCGGAGGCCGAGCTGCGATGAGAGAACTGATTCAGATCGAGGAACCGCTGCTCCAGTTTCGTCACAAACAGACACTCGAGGATCCCCGCGACGGTCTCACCCTCTTCGGGCCGCTCGATCCTGGCAAACCCTATGGCGTCCGCGCCGGCATCATTGGCACACCGCAAGGGATCGCATCCTTTGAGCGTTGGGTGCAATGGGTCCAGGGCCCGGTCTTCACGGTGCCGGCCCAACGCGGACGGCCGCCCTTCCCGGGATTCTCCGCGGTATTCAGGACTCTGTGGGAAGCAACCCCGCTTTTGCGCATCACTGTCACCGACGAAGAAATCGACCGGTTCCTCTATCTCGACGACCCGCACCAGCGCGTCTACGGCACGGTCGGTCTCTTCGCAGACCGCATCCTTGAGGCGAGGCGCGAAGAGGAGAGCAAGCCAGAGGTCTGGTTCGTCATCGTTCCGGACCGAATCAAGAAGTATTGTCGTCCGAAGTCCTTCATCGAACCGGAGGTTCGGCAGGCCGCCATTCGTTCTTTCCGAGGTGCGCGCCAGGCACAGCAGTTTTTATCGACGCGCTCGCTCTTCACCGACATGGAAGAAGCGGCTATGCCGTATGCGTATGAGGAGCAGTTCCACAATCAGCTCAAGGCACGGCTTTTGAAAGACACAGTTTTGACGCAGATCGTGCAGGAGAGCACGATCGCTAATATCGCCAGGCCAAATGATCCGAACGCCGACTCCCGGCAAATCGCCCGTCAATCGGAGATTGCGTGGAACCTGTGCACCGGCATCTTCTACAAGATCGGAGGCCGACCGTGGAAGGTCGCTGACATCCGCGAGGGTGTCTGTTATCTCGGGCTGGTTTACAAGAAAGACTCGACGTCCGGGACGGAGAAGAATGCCTGCTGTGCCGCTCAGATGTTTCTTGATTCTGGCGATGGAATAGTCTTCAAAGGCGCGCTCGGGCCTTGGTACTCGCCTGACACGGGCGACTTTCACCTGAGCTATGCCGCGGCCAAGGATCTTGGCGATCTGGCCATCAAATCCTACAAGAAGAGGGTTGGACACCCGCCAAAGGAGATGTTCATTCACGGCCGCGTGCGCTTTGAAGCGACGGAATGGCAGGGGTTCCTGGATGCGGCCGGCGAAGACACAAAGATGGTCGGTGTTCGCATCCGCGACGAGAAGGATTTGAAGCTGTACCGCAAAGGACGCAATCCAGTGCTGCGCGGTCTGGCCCATGTGCGAAACGACTGGAGCGCACATCTGTGGACGAAGGGATGGACGCCCCGTCTGCAGACCTATCCAGGGCGGGAGGTTCCGAATCCATTGTTGATCGAGATCAGCCGGGGAAAGGCGCCTATTGAAGTCGTGCTGCGGGACATTCTTGCCCTGACGAAGCTGAACTACAACACCTGCATCTTTGGCGACGGCGAACCGATCACGTTGAAGTTTGCAGATGCGATTGGAGAGATTCTGACTGCTGGTCCGGTCAAGGATGTCCCTCCTCTTCCCTTCAGCCACTACATCTGACGGTGCGGATCGGTCGAGAGAGGGAGAGTCTGGTGGACTACTTCATTGACGAGTGTGGACAGACCGGCGATCTCGCGCGACTCAATGCGTTGTCCGGTTTTAGCGACCAGCCCATCTTTTGTCTCGCAGCCGTTGGTGTTCCGGATGAGCCGTCTCTCGAGCAAAGGATCAACGAACTCAAGGAAAAGCACGGCGTCCGCGTCGGGGAGCTCAAGTCCTCGGCGCGGCGCGAGCGCCCAGAATTCACGTATGACGTCGTGAGATTGATCTGCACCGAACGACACCCATTTTTTCTGGAGGTCATGGACAAGAAATATTTCCTTGCCGCGCACATCACCTCGCGACAGCTCTTACCGCCAATCGCCGGCTTGGCCGCAGATCCAAGGACGCACTTTTTCCAAAATCTTGTCGCGGACTACTTGTTTGAGCGCCTTCCGGATGCTGTCTTTGCGAAGTTCATCGAGGCTTGCCTGACTCCATCTAACGAAACCTTGAGCGCCCAACTCGCAGTACTCATCGAGTTTGCGAGCGCAGATTCTAAAGAGGAGCATGTTTCGGCCATCGTGTGCGACTTGGCGAAGACCGCTGAGAATGGCTATAGAGAGGCCCTCTCCGACGGGCGCAACGATGCTTACTTTGACTACCTTCCGGTCCCCGATAACAACAAATACGAGAAGCCGGTGTGGATTCTTCCCAACCTGTCAGCATTGACGAACATCTATGGTCGCATCAACCTCTTTGAAGGGGGCAGGCTGTCAGGCGTTCGCCTCATCCACGATGAGCAGCTTCAATTCGATGAAATTCTCGAGATCAGCAAGAGAGGGGCCGAAGCATTGAGGGAGAGAGCGGCTGAGATGTTCACCCCTCATTCCAGTTTCGACTTTAGGGAGTCGGCGCCGCTGAGTTTTGCGAGTTCCACCAAATCGGTCGGTGTTCAGGTCGCGGACATTCTCGCCGGATTCTGCATGCGTTACGTGAAGAGCTTCTTCACCGAGCGCGAGCAGATCCGTCCTGTCGCCCATCAGACATACGATTTGCTGCGCAGGTTCACCGATCCCGCTGGCGGGGTCGGCGTTAACCTAGTGATGTCGTCAAACTGGGCTAGGGATTTGAGCCTCTTCTCTGTCTAGCGAAGGTTGATAAGTTCGATGTCGGGCCTTCCGTCATCAGGCCTTGCAGCGGTCTCCGATTGCATTGTAAGAAGCACGTAGGTGTCTCCGTAAACTGCCGGTGAGAGGTACGGGGTGGTTTTGGAGCGCAGCATGCTGCCTAGGGCGGAGAGAGGTCCGTCCGCTGCGAATGTCAGGTTTCGATAGAGAACTTCCTAGGCTGGCCACTTTGGCCGCCACCGCTTGCCGTCAATGACGATTTTTGAATGCCCCTACCCTGAGGTTCCTTAAAAAGCTATGACAGCCGGGCTCCGCGGCGGCAGTAAGCCGTGCCCTTTCTCGCCCCACCGTCGGGGGCACTTCAATCGAAAAGGGCCATCATGCAAACTCTCACTTCACCTCAGCGCCACTGGTTGGTTTGCATGTCAGCCAAAGTGATCGGTCAAAACCGTGCCATAGGGTGTTCACATATGCGTCTGTCTGGTACCTCCTCCACAAAACAAGGAACTGCGGCGCACGCGCGGCGCACGTGGCCGCTACTTAGGGCTGGTTTTTGTGGGTGGATCCGAGTATGGGAGACTGACTTGGGTTCAGCACCCCTTCACCGCTGAAGTCCTCTCTCGCCCTCCTGTCTCGCGTTTCGGTCATGGGTCAATTTTTCCGGTTACGACCCCCTCCATTTCAGACCTAGGACTCCCTTCCGGCCGCTGTGCCGCATCGGGGGAGTCTTGTCATTTGGACGAACCATGTCCTCGCACCGGGCCAAATGCAAACAACCTAATCGATAACTCGGAGAGATGTCTTCGCAAGCAGGACAAAACACCAGAAAGGAAACGAAATGCATCGTGCAGCAGTTAACCTGATCGCGGCAGTTGAGAGGAGTGACCGCGGCTTCGCGGACGTGCCCCCTGATTCAATCAATGACGAACTCGAGAGCGATTTGGCGGTATGGGGATACGCGTGTGCAAAAAGTGATCGCTTGTGGATCGGAGGATATCGTATCCACAGTCCGGAGTCCGTTCGGGCCGGGAACTATAGGCCATACGTGTCGCCATCGATTTTCACTTGCGCGTTGTCCGAGTCCGCGCATGTCCCCGATGCCGGTGACTTTGATCTGAACGCCATCCTCGAAGTCCGCGGGGAAATCCCCAAAAACTGACGATTTCGCTTCAGTCTCTAACCATCGGCCAGTGCGCGAAGTCTGCGGCTCATTCTGCGCCGCGGACTTCACCCCCGCACGAGCGGGCGCCGCGCATCGCTTACTGTCCCAACGAACGCCGCTCGGGCTTCTCCTGATTCCGACGACGTTACCTCACCGGTGTTCAAAAGGAAGACCATGTCTACTCAATTTCTCCACTCAATTCGCGAAAGTGAAACTGTGACCTGTCGGCGATGTAACACTCGTCAGTACCCCAGGAATGGCGCATGCGTCCGGTGCCAGGCCTCGCTCCCTCTGGAGTACCTGACAATTCAGCTCGACACGCTAATCAACTCTTATTCTGCAGAACGCCGGAACCAACTGGCACATGGGCTGGGTTTAGCACTCCGGCATTTGCGCAAGCGACGCCGCATGTCTCAGTCGCAACTCGCAAGTCTAGCTGCCAAAATGAACCGAAGCTATTTGTCGAGGGCAGAATGCGGCCACGTGCTTCTTCCTCTCGGCGCACTTCTCCCGCTCGCTCGGGCCCTGGGCCTGACCGCGGTAATCCTGCGCTTCGAGGCGAACTCGTCGCTCACCGTTCATCAGTCAAACAATCGCCCCTGAAGCAAGCGGCGTTTCAGTCAAGATGTTCTTCGCAGGAACACCCTAAAGTACTCATTCGCTTTCCTGGCATTCATTTCCCTCCGAAAATCGAAGGAGTGGACAGGCTCGGGGGTTAACGATGCCACGGAAAGGAATACTCGAATGAATACGCACAACGACAACACGCCGGACGAAGACGCGAGAGAGGAGAGTGACGACACCTCATTTGATTTCTGGAGCGACGAGGGCGCCGAACGCTTCAACGAAGCGTTGGACGAGGGAGCAGCCTATGCTCGTGCCGGCGGCCGTTTCTCTGGCGATCCCGAAGACTATCCCAAGGACCAGGACTGCGAATACCGCGATCCAGAACTGTGCGACCCCGACGAAGAGACTCTTCCACCCGGGGAGATGGATCTCATTTTCGAGAACAGCTACATCATGTAGCTCGCTCTCGACTGCCTTGCCAAACATCTGCCTTTTTCAGATGCGCCAAGTACTCGGCATAGCGCCGGGACTTCTGGTTTGCAGCCAACAATCGTTCCTGGGGCACGAGTCAAGGTGCCCCGAAAGGAGTAAGGATGGCCGACTTTCTCTCGGACTTCATGAGCACGCCTGTCGGGACGGGCGTGATTGCCGCAATCCAATTCGCGATCTGGGCGTCGGTGGTCTATCTGACCATTCGATGTGTCCGTGCGCTTTCGCCGAATGGGCGCTGGAAGCTGGTCAAAATCGCACTCACAATTCTGTTTCTGCCGCTCGTTCTTGTCTGGAAATTCGCGACCGCGGGAAGCGATTGCGGTTGCTGCTGTGACGAAGACGACTGACGACGGCGAAGTGTTTTCACATTACTCATTTGAATCATGGCGGCTCGGCTCGGGCCGCCATTCTTGTGTGACCCGGATTTCACCATGTTTAGAACACTCACAATTTGCTTTGTCGATCCGGATCCGCTCCGGATTCAGGCGTTCTTATTGGCGCACCTGCCAGGAGGTCTGTGGTCTCTGCTCGCCAGGGAATACTACTCAACTGGATTCCTTGGAGTTCGCATTTTCCGAAGCCGCGAAAGCCCCGGCATGTTTCTGCTCATTCAAACCTGGGCTTCGGCCGACTCCCAGGAGACTGCAAGGCGAACGCCTGCGTTTCGCGTTCTCGAGCGGTTTCAGCGCAATCTCACAGTTTCGATGCTGGACTGCGGCGCCTTTCAAATCCCCGCGGCGACAACAGGCGACCCGACGGTAAGGACGGAATTCGCATAAGCCGGCGCCGCGGCTCTCGTGACTCTCAGGTCCAGAATCACAACATTCCCTTGAACGGCTTGCGGAATATAACTTGCTGTCATTCAAGAGGATACTGATGACAAGGTTATATTTCTGTGCTCCTGTTGGTGTTCGGTACGGCGTCCGTTACTGGAATCGGCAATCGCATCTTTCCCTTCGGCGTGAGTACCGGCTTAAGCGCGAAAAGCACCGAGAAGCGCTGGCGGGTGCGCAATTCAGTCCTGGGAGGGAAGGCGATTACCGCGGATGTGCACACCGGACTGAAACCAAGACGGGAGCGTCGGCCGCGTGACGTCGTTTCTCGAATGCGGGGGGTGACGAAGCCAGCAAGGAAGACGGATCGAAGGCTATCGCCAACTGGCCGAGTGCCATTTACCGGCAGTTGACCAGCCTAAGGGATTGCCTTTCTGGAAAGCTGCGTCGGATATGTCGATGTGACCTGAATAGCAAGATGGCGAACTCCTATATTGGCTTAAAATAGCGACTTTGCAGACTCACAAGAGGGCCTTCCAATCGCGCGAAATCGCGCGCGCGAATCTCATTTTAATGAATAGGCTGAATGCGCGGCCTCCCCATTCCTGACCACCAACGAAGCGAGCCGCTAGGAGGCCACCAACCCCCTAGCGGCTATTAACCAACAATCCCGGCAAACCGAGACTGAAGGTCACAGATTCCTCATCGGCTTACCTTCACCAAAACCTTAATCCAAAACGATTTGCTGCGACCCTCTCAGGTCAAAACGGCAGACATTTCCAAGTGTGCCGTTTCCTTGTAACCAAAATCAAATCTGGCACTTAAGCCATTTTCCCGATGACGCTTGAGCCTGATCGAGCTGGCTTCATTTAGAAAACAGGATTGCGTCTTTCCGGCCTCAAGGGCATCAGCCCAGATTCCGTTCACCCTGCATCCGTTCGTGGTTGTGATGTGGTGAGTTTGTTCGCCGGCTTCAAGACCTCTCGAATTTCGCGCCATCTTTGCATTTCACGGCTGCCTGAACCATATCGGCGGGTTGCGCTGGCGTACGCGCATCAATTGCTACCTTGTCAGCGCCCGACGCGCCACAACTCAACCAAGCAACACAACCAGGAGACTCACTATGGACGACTCTATCTCCGCTCTCAGTCCGATTTCTCTTCTTACGCCAGCGGCCCGTCCGACCGGTCCGGCCTCAGTGGCGGCGCTGCGCAGTATGCTCACCAACTCCGTTACAGGGCATACACGCCGCGCCTACGCGAAAGCCTTCGACGATCTTCTCTCGCTTGTCATGCGCACCGGCCAGCCGGTCAGCCGGCAGCTGTTCCAGCAGTATCGGGCCGATATGGTCGATGCCGGCCTGGGCGGCTCGACCATCAACGTACGTCTTTCCGGCGCGCGCAAGCTGATCAATGAAGCGTGCGAGAACGGCCTGATCGATCCTTCCGACGCCGCGCGAATCGTCTCAGTTCCCAATGTCCCGGAACAGGGCGTGCGTATGGGTCAATGGCTGACCGTGGAGCAGACCAGGGACCTGCTCGCGGTTCCGGACCGAAATCGCCTCAAAGGCAAGCGCGACCACGCGATCCTGTCCGTTCTTACTCAGACTGCGCTGCGCCGCGAGGAGGCCTCGCATCTCGACATGAGCCATATCCAGATGCGTGAAGAACGATGGGTGCTGGCCGACATTCGAGGCAAGCGTGGCCGGGTGAGAACCGTGGCTCTTCCTGCCAGCGCCAAGGAAGCGATCGATGAATGGACCCGGACGGCTGGCTTCACCTCAGGCCCCGTCTTCCGCCGACTTAGCAAGAGCGGCCGCGTCCTGCCCGGAGAAGGCCTCGGCGTCTGGGCAATCTGGGATGTGGTGGTCACCTCGGCGAAGGCCATCGGTATCGTGGGCTTCGGGCCCCACGACGCCCGTAGAAGTTGCGCAAAGTTATGTCGCAAACAAGGAGGAAAGTTAGAACAGATTCAGTTCATGCTTGGGCACGAGTCGATCGAGACCACGGCGATTTACACGGCGTGCGAGCAGGAGATCGCGGTCGCGGTCAACGACAGTCTGGGTCTCTAACGCCAGCGATGAATCCCTGACTATATATACAGATAAGCCCAGACAATCCCAATTATCGGGGGGAATGTTCCCACCTCAATTTTTTAAATCACCTCCTGATTCACCCCTAATCCCTCACTCAACAACTGATCGCAACCTCCGCCCCGCGCCCCAACCTGCGCGCGGGCCGTCGTGTGCTTCCATCCCCCGAAAGGAAAGACCATGTTCCACTTCATCACGCTTTTTGCCGTAGCCCCCGATGCCGAGGAAGAATTCGTACGGCGACTCGGGACAAACGGCGGGTGGCTTGAGCAGGCCCGCCGCGCCGCTCCCGCCCTGGTGGCCGCCGACCTGTTACGCCACCAATCGAAGTCCTTGTTCCTCTCCGACGACATCTGGACAACGCCCGAGTCCTACTCGCTTGCCCGTGGCAGCGAGGCTGTTCAACAACTTCTCAGCGCCAGAAAGCAGATGGCGGTCGCATCCTTCGAGATCGGCGCCTTCGCCTTCCCGACGTTCAAAGAGACCACCGGGCCCAGCAACGTCTGCCTCACACAGGGCGAAACGCTCACTCCGGCCGACTGGTTGCCGACACAGCAATTGGAAGCCGAGTTATTCGATGCGGCACTTGAGGAGACGATGAGCAACCCAAAGCCGGCGGCTGCCGCGCTCGCCCAAATCGACGCCTACTTCGCACAGGATGGCGAGGTTGGCGAGACGCAGCATCGGCAATCTCTCCTCCGGCTGCTCGGGCTTCTGCGGCCCAATCTGGCCGAGCTATTCGGGGAGCCGTCATCGCTGGGGTAGGGAAAATAGCTGTCAAGAGCCCGCTCCTGGCGGCGGGCTGAACGGCGTGACGGCCGCCGCCAGCCCCTTCGATCAATGCTTCGCTGGCGGTCTCGAAAGCGACAAACCACTGCGGTCGGCATCACGGAAGCGGGCACAAACCCGGCAACTCAGCGGGGAAGAAACGTAAGGGCAATTTGAAAACGTCCGCAGCGGCGGAGAAAAGGTGGTTCTGAATGAACGATGAAAGTAGAACTCTGACGGGATGGCCAGCCGTACGCATGTTCTTCATGCTGGCCGTCACGCCGTTGATCACGGCGCTGACCTTGGCGTTACCAATAACCTGGCTGGTCAACCGGGAGTTCGGTGCGGGCGCCATCCACGCAATTTTCGGAGTTGAGCGTCTCGGCTATTGGAGGGTCGTTGGATTATTCGCGATTCGGTTCGCGACTCGGGGCAAGATTGAGCTTCATGGGCCTCGAAAGTGACGAGCATCCCGCCTCCAGTGACTCAAGCAGGGCTCAACATTAGAAGATGATTTGCCGATAGGACAATGGTGTAAGGAGAGACATGCTCGGATTGTTGGAGAGGGAGATTACGAACGCGCGGAGAGCCGCAAACCTATCTCCGGAGAAGGAAGCGAGGCTTGTGGCGGATCAGGCCGGCTTTCACGTGTTCTGGTACGGGGATACGGGAGAAATGAAATTTGTGCAGAAGACTCCCACACACGTGATCTTCTGGGACGTCCCATCGGAAGAGACCGACCGACTTCTGAATCTCGAATGCTGGATTCCATCTTACGAAACTAAAACCGAGGATCTTTGGCTGGATATCACAAGTTGGTTCGGCAAATTGTTCGGCACAGAATCGTACCGAGAACGGGAGTGGGAATTCAAAGACGAACTCCTCAACGGTGAAGACCTTGCCGAACTGCGTGGAGTGATCGCGAACCTGGAGAGGGAAGCCCAGACTGCCTGAGAGCTCCGCGGCACCACAACAATTACACCAACCCGGCGTGATCGGAATCGCCATTCACGTGACGCTCACTTCTTTTCAAGCGCCGGGTGTGATGATCTCCATCTAGTCTTTCGCAGGCTCTGAAAACCCGAAGGTGATCGCTGCCATGATCATCAGAAAGCGGTAGGCCCTATCTTCAGCCGAGTCCAGGCGGGGACCGATTGAAAGCCACTTTCTGTTGGCGTCGCAAGGCTCGAACACCGGGTCTCGTTTTTCGACTTTGTCCCATTCGGAGTCCACTATTCCGAGAGCCTTTTGCCAGTCGTTTCTTGCCGAGGAATTCTTCGCTACATCGAAAGAGACAAAATGGATTGGGGCTTTACCTGGATTGCCAAATTCCAGTTCCTTCAGAAACATCAGATAGTCTAAGGCGCTCTGCGGATTCTTTGGATCGCGAAAGGCAAGAACGTTTTCCGAGCTCCAGATGTTATTGACGTAATACCCAAGGACCGACCTTGTCAGCGACGGATACCTCTGGGCGCAAGCCATCAAGGGGACTTCAAGGTCCCTGATGAATACTCCAGACCGCTCTGAATGGGGACGCTTGGGATACAGCAGTCCCGGCTTTGAATTCTTTGCATCTTTCTCTGGTAACTGAAAAATCTTCTTGTGTCGCTTTGCTTGCTTTCCCCTGGGCTCCACAATTTCATGAAGAGCCTTTACACGCCGGATTATTTCATCCGCTTGTTCCGGCTTGAGGTCAAAATGTTCGGCAATACTATGTAGGCGTTCCTTGGTGGTCCTATGGAGAAACAAAACAGACCAATGATCGAGAATCGAGGGAGCGCAAGAATCGTCCTGCGCTGCCGTCTGATGGAGCCGCGTTTCGTAGGAAGGCGCAATCCCCGGGAATCTTTCCTGGAAGACTCGCACCGGCACACTGAATCGCGATTGCTGGGCAGCTTTGCCGCTTTTCGACTGCTTTTTGCCATCAGCTTTTTTCGTCTTCAACCGCCTGTTCGGATCAGCTATCGCGCTGTAAACGCCGCTTGCTGCCCGATTGGCGAGTTTGGCGACATCCCGCGCGTCGGTATTCCCAAGCAAATTGCTAGACGAAAGGAAATGAGGCAGTAGCCAATCGAGACAATGAGCGTAATGCTCGAGGCTCATTAAGGGCCCGGAATGTCCGAGCAATGAAGCTACCGCGCGAACGTGTCGTCTCGTCTGATTGCCATCCCCTGAATACAATAGGCGTCTAAATCGCTTCGAGCCTTTGAGCCAGGCCCGCGTTTGTGATAAGTGCGGGAACAAATCAGGAATAATCTCCAAATCTGAGAGCATTAACCGAAGGAGCGTCCAGGTAGCGAAGCTGTGGCGGCAATGATGAAACCTTATACGGCTGTCGTTGGTTGCCTCCCGCAACGCCCGATGGACGATGGGCATAATCATGTCCTCCGGGATAACGCGACATCGATGATTGTCGCCTGAAATGCCGAAGAGATATTTGTTGTCGCTCGATAATTTCTTTGCGCCCTTGAGACACCGCTGCAGAACCTTGAATTCGCTCCTGCCAAGCAGGCTCCGTAGCGGGATTTGTCGTTTGGCATTGATCGTCTTGAGAGCATGATTGCCCCAGGGGCGAATGATCAGCCATGGCTCACCTTGAATCAGAAGATCCGTGATTGGGAGGTTTAATGCCTCCATGCGCCTGGCGCCACACTTGAACCCGATTATCAGCATTGCTTCGGCGATCTGACGTAAGCGCAAGTCTGGGACCCGTTGTATATCCGAACGAATTATTCTGCGAGCTTCGTTGTATTCCTCCAGCGTGATAATCGTCGCATCGACCGGCAACAAGCCGCGAACGGCGCCGAAGATATCCGAGTCTCGAATAGGCGGAGCGCCATGTTCCAGGACAAGAAAGTCGTGGAACTCCCGCAGGGCGCCAACTAGTGCTCGTCGTTGACGCCGGGTGGACTGATCTCCTAGAGAGTTCTCGATTGCCTGCGTGTAGTAGTCTTCAAAGCCTATCGCGTTGAGATCGAGGGGGCCCTTACCCTCAAGCAGTCTCCCAAATCGTCTGCCGACGAGATTAACGGCATATGCTTTCACGGTCGAAAGCGCGAGATTGCGTTTTGAGAGGATTCCTGGGCGCACGACGTGACGCCGGGAGAGCAGGTATTCGGCGAATTGAGTGATAAGGTGCCATATCGTTTTTCGCTTGTCGCGCTCTTCGATCTCGTGAAGGAGTGCGCGAAGTTTCTGGAGGGCACGCTCTTCCGACTTCCGAAGGGCGCGCTTATCGGAATTCTGGAGGGCACGCTCTTCTGACGTCATGCTCAATGCAGTTCGAAGTCGTCTCAGTCCTGTAGGCTCCTGATCATCAGGATTTTCGCGCTCACCCGACGAGAGTCGAATTGTCAGTTCGCGCGAGTGATCATTGCCTCTTGAATCTGTGCCAGGTGGCCGCAGATTCGCCAGTCCACCATCGGGCAGATCCGGCTGGGCGTAAATTCGGCGCATAACGTCGGGCCTGAGGGAATGGGAGACTATCTGGCGGGTGGCATAATCCACAAGGATTGATGGGACCTCGGTTCGAGCACCCAGCGCGATCACGTCGATCAAGTGTTTTAAAGTTCGTGGGCGAAGTTCCTTCGGCGTCCCTGAATCTTTCATCTGGCCGACGATTTGTTTGAAGATAGTACGGCAAAGCTGGGTGTCGGTCAGATTCTGGGACGGCACGCTCGACATTTGCTGCGGCGGAACGATCGCACAGGCCGTTGAGATATCTGGTTGCCAGGAGCGGAATTCCATGCTGGGAAGCCCGTTCCATGCCAGATCTAATGCCACCGTGACTTGGCGGCCGGCGTATCCAATTTTGCCTGCAGGTTCAAGCAGCGCTCTCACGAATCCTGCAATACAGCCCTTGTGAAGAAGACCACCATGGAGAATCGCAGAGAATACAATGAGCGCCAATGATGTTCTTGCCCCGTCCTTCTCAATCCAGGTGCGTTCGAACTTTTTCCACTCTTGAATGAGCTTTAAAGCCAGGATGACATCACTCGCAAATGGGTTCGATGGCAAAGAAAAGAGAGACGAAACTCGGGGGATCGGCAGCTTCGCATCGGACTGTTTGTTTTGATAAGCGACGAACTTGAGCAGAATCTGGCTGTCGATATGAGCCGCCGAGATGGAAGAACGATCGAGGATCAAAGCCTTCTCAAGTCGCCTCATGTCCCTCCAGCCCTTCGGGGTAAGTTTCGTTATCGAGAAGGTGGCTGGAGGGTCCGCCAATTCGCGCGCGAGCTTCAGGGCGCTCTTTCGGAGCCATGCGCGAAAGCCATCAACCCGCTTTAGCTGCGCTTCAGAGAATCCTATTTGTGGTTCTCCCCAACTGGACGACATTTCTTCCCCTGACAATTCCTGTCATCAATAGGTTGTGACTACGCGAAACCCTAACTCCTTGCGGAGAAATGGAGCGAGATATTTCTTGAGGCAGCGCCTATACTCGGAAAACGCAAAAGTTGAAAACCTGGCCCAAGGCTCCTCACCGCGATGCCAATGACCCATCCAAGCACTTACAACCTCCGGTGGGCAGCCACGGTCGAGCAACTCTGATGAGATTATTCTCCGGTGAATATTGACGGGGAAGGACAGGAATCTATGCATGATATGTTCTAACGTCTTGGGACTAACTTCGAGAGGGTTCATCTGCTTGTCTACGAAGAAGCAAGGCCATGTATTTCCGTTCCTAACTCGGACGCTGCGGCTGGCCAACGGGTCGGAATCCTCTTTTGGAAGGCGGAGGCTGCGGCTGAGGAAGTCTTGGTAGGAGTCCACTTGCTTGATCAGATCTGGTGAGATCCACGTCAGCTTTGTTCGGTAACCAAGGCCATTGTCCTTGTCGGTAATGGTCGCAATACCACTTTTACGATCGATCTCCGCAATCGGAAGATATGGCGTTTTTATTCCGCGAATTCCAGTGGTGTAGGAGAAGAACCAGATTGTATAAAGCGTGAACCAATTGTGATGATTGACCGCATCGTCCTCTCGATTTCTCTCCGCACAGGCTTGGATCTCTTCGATCAGAGACTCGACTGCTTTTTTCAGTGATTCTAGGGTGGGGCATATTCGATTCCCGATATAGAGACTCGGCTTAGCCAAGGAAAACTCCTGTCTGGATCTGAACCCGCCGCGAAGTTCCGGATTAAGCGTGCGTTTAAGTTCACCGAATAAGCCAAGCGCAGACTTCTTGTATAGACACTGGAGCTGTCGAGCTGACCGGCAGGCGTAAAAGAGACGGACAGTTGCAAGGTTGAGATCGTTGCCCGTCACGACGGCTGTTGCCGAAGAGTCGCCCCTTGACTCCTGCAGCACCCTCTGCGTCATGCACTTACCGATTCTTTCTGCATTCAATCGAGAGCTGCGGTCGTTGCCTCGGATGACCCCATTTACGGCGGCTCGATATCCCCTGTAGGTCCGGTGGAACACTCTAGTTGGATCGAGCGTCCCTGGAGACTGCGCACTTGCCATCTCAGACCGTTGCAGTCCTCGTAATGCGGAAACCAGCTCGCTGCTGCCTGCCACATCAGGAAGTTCCAAATAGGATGCTCTGTCGCGGTCCAATCCGTGCGCGGGCTTCTCTTGCACTTGCCTGTAATCTGGAAGCGGCGCTCGGATTCGCCACCACGCGCAATCTGATTGGGTGGCAAGTTTTAACAGGAGTTCGTCCTCCTGGTTGTCCTGAAATTCGTCGACAACTCTGAGATTCTTTGCTCTATCGACAGAACTGCCCGTCCAAAACATGACTTGAACTAAGGCCAAAACCTCAAGGCGTGCCCGTTCCTCGCGGGTTAGCATTCGTGTTCTGACAGAAGACAACAGCTTGGCGGGCTGAAGGAGAAGCACGTCGCTCAGCTCCTCAGGCACCAAGCCTCCAAACGTCCATGGGAACTGCTGGTTCGCCATTTCGACGTGGTTCGCCCAAGATGTGGAGATCTCCTGATAGTCTCCTGGCTCTTGATCCCGCCGGAGATCACCCAGCTCCGTATCGTCCGCTTCCTCACCGTCTTCGTCTTCTAGGGGATCGTCGTCCTGCGCTAAGAGTTCATCGGCTGTTTTTCGATCGACCGAGATTCGCTTGCGCGACCTATGTATCTTGCCTTGCGCCAAATGATCGAAAATCTCATCGCCGGATCGAAGGACGAGGAAATTAAAGTCCGCGATCCCCCCGCTCACCCATAACCGGTTGCCGGGACCATAGTGAGACGAAGAGTTGATGGCCAGCTGGTCTCTTTCTTCGAGAGCCTTCTCGAGGAAGACCGCTATGTCCAGAACGCGAAATCTATGGGACGAACGATTGGGCCCCCATGCTGCATCGACATCTATCTCTAGGTCATGCTCACTGCCAAGATCCCGGCAGTGGTCCGCGAAATCTAGCGGAGGTTTAGATGAGTTCAACTTGTCCAGATGATTAGGATTCAAACTTATCAGCCGGACAGCAAACGCCGCCGAATTTGACTGAGCAACGTTTTTGAGAATCTCGTCATCGCCTTCGTGGTCCTCATATGCCGCAACCGGGACATGCCTGCGCATGAGCAATGCATTTGCGAGCATAAGGTGTGCCTGCAATAGGCGGTATTCGGTTGGCCTTGTGTTGTTAATCGCGGAACAGCAAAGCGCGCTGAATACTGGATATCTTCCGAAACCCCATCCCCAGAGCGGGTGGCGGCCTTTCATGAAGTTCGCCGACATCGGGCCGCGTGCAATCGCAAAAGCGTTAGCAGCGAAATTCGACAGCACCCAGGAGATAGGCTTATCCCATGAATCAAGAGCGGAGATTTCCGACGACAGACCCCATGCAGATCGCGCTGCATTGAGCGCCTCTCGGATGTTGCTGCACACAAGGGGGAGGGCAGTAAGGTTGCTGGGTGCATTGATCTCGGACAAAAATGTGCGCACCTCTTCACCCAACTGTGCTCCGCCTGCCATTTGCACGAGCGCAGCGTAGTCGGGGCTGTTATTTGGCGAGATCGGCTTCATCTTGCTTGACTGATTTCTTTGCCGGGCGAATGTCGCATCCAAGCATGTGATTCAGTGCATGATGCTGGCGTCTTGTGAGCATCCCTTGAAAGCCCAAGTCCTCGGCTTTATCCCAGGCGGCTGCAAGCGGCCGGCGATCATTGTGGTGCAGCCCCAAAAGCGCAGGAACAATAAGGAGATCGATGGTAGCCAGAAGCTCAATCTCTTCATTGATGTCGCGATGGATAACGGCCAATACTTTATCGGCAGGTCCGAGCTTTTCCTTTAGCAGTCTGAAGAGACGCAGTCCACCCACGCAGGAGTAGATGGTCGACTTCTTTTTCCTCACGACGTGCACCGGAAGGTAACAGGACAATATCTTCAAGCCTGAAGCCGTCAGGCAATCGTCCGGAAGTTGGCGCAGAAACGTTGAGGAAGCTGCCCGTGCTTGTTCTACTCTAGGATCGTTGACCTCGGCTACGGATTCGATCTCTTCCAATTCCAGCCACTGCAATTCAATCCGTCCGGTAGTGGTCAGGCCGGCTACGACCTTGGCGGTTGGGCGAGATTCGCTGGCTTGTTTGTCTGTGGTCTGCTCGTTATCTTCTCTCCGGTTTTTCTCTATTTCGTTGTTCTGTGCCTCATGAGCGTTTTGAATTTCGGAATCTTCTTGAACCGTGGTTTGCTCCATGCATCACCTCGGTTCTCATCCTGAATTGACCTACACGCAAAAACACCCGAGATCCAGATGGCCTGGATTTCTGGTCACTAAAGTACTCGGAGCGGCCGCCGATTATTGCGAGAAACGAAAGAGGCCGCCATAGAATGCGGCCTCCTCAAATCAACAACGATTGTTCAGCAACGGCGGTTTGGATTGATTCAATCGGATTCAAAGCCACTATTAGGCTGAAACTTCAGCGTGCGACCATTCTCGGTGACCGTCCGGACAACATGATCGGGAGTGCCTTGTGGCATTTGGGCTTCGATTTCAAGCGTGACTGAAACACTAGAGCCCACAAGTCCGACCAAGTGGCTAATGATCTCGTCGGCGATTCTCCCCGCGTCCCGCCCCACACGGTTTGAATCTAGCTTAACGGTACCGTGATAACGTTTGGGACGCTTCTGCTCCGCATCATCAGATGGTGGTGCTTTCGGATCGGCTGACTTTTCCTCATCCTTTTGCCCTGATGCGGTCTTTGGTTGAGCAGGTACTTCGGGCTTTGTCTCACGGTCAATTTGCAGCCGCGCAGCCTCGGGCTTGACCAGAAGCCCAGCGTCATCCTGCGTGACCGGGATGATTGCGCTTTGCCTCAGCCCGCGGTATCGCCCAGCTTCTTCATCGAAGGAGTCTGCGTAGGCAAACGAATCTTTTTCCCAAGTCAACAGGCTCAGACCTGATCGAATAGCATTCAGCAGGACAGCGCCATCTCGAAGACGAGGCAAATAAAGATAGCGACCGAAATCCTCAACCAGTTGTCGAATCGCCACATGGTTTCCGCCGCGCCACAGTGGGACACGATCCAATTCCATTCGCAGTATTGTCGGAGCAAGGCTTGATACAAGGAAATCAGGCTTGAGCTTTTTGCTGGCGCGATCTGCGAGCGCGTCCGCACCGCTCAATTTCAAGGCTTGCCACGTAATCTGCGCCTGAGGGTTCTCCTGTGTCGGCACGATGAGCCACTGGTACATCTCGGGCAAACGGGCATGGACGACGCCATCCGCGGCCTGCCTTTGCGTCTTGGCTTGCGTAATCTGGTGCTGCGTGAGGTTCAATTCCTCGCTTTCCTTCAGAATCGACTCCCATGCAAGGAACTTACAGATCGCTTCTTCAATGTCCTGCACGCGGCTCTTATCCGCGGCAAGGAACACGAGCGAGTTGCGATAGAGGCGGGGAGCATTGCCGCGATTCTCAAAGATGGACCGCGCTGCAAGCTCAGCCGGATTGTTCGCTTCCTTGCTGTACGCCTGGTCGATGCTGAGAACGACAAGGCTGGCCTCCAGATTGTCCGGAACATCTCCACTTGTCGCCGGCAAGCGGTGAACGCGATAGAAATCCCCGACCTTGGCCAAATTGCCGCGCAGGCGCGAGTCGAGTTCTGAGACGATCTTGTCCTGGTCACGTTTGAGTTGTTCTGCTCGATCCTCGGCCAGCTTTGTCACGGTCGGCTGCGTTGAGTACCAATAGCGAGGACCGTCTTGATAGAGGTAGGTTGCCCGCGAAGCGAGTCGCCGCAACGCATCCCCAAAGACAGCCGGAGTTTCACCGGGAAACACGCTGCCGAGTTTGATTCGGCGATCCTCAATGCCTTTGTTGGCCGCGCGATCAATGGGCGCAGAGCCGAGATAGATGGTGCGCGCAACACGCCTCGTCGCCGAATACTTTCCTAGATTCGCGATTTCGCCATCGATGCGCAACGGAAGCGAGTTGCCGCCATCGACATCCTTCTCGAGGACCGGCACCCACTGATCTGACAGATACCGCGTCAACTCGAATTGCACACGGCGATCGCTGATAGGAATGCTCGCAGGTAGAATTAGCGCGCTCCGGTCTCCTTGCTCCCACAGCGAATGAATGACAGCAGCCATCAATCGCAACACACCGCGGGTGCGCTGGAATTTTACGAGCGTGGACCAATCGGAATAGAGCCGGTCGAAGATTTCCGGGTGGATGGGGTATGCAGCCTTCAGTCGCTTCTCGTAATCTCCCTCGCTGCACTCTGGCGGAAACTCCGACTTCTCCTTCCTGTACATCTCAACGAAAGCCCGCGCCACCGTATCACGGGCGACGTAGCTGTCAGTTGAAAGCGGCTCAAAGAGCCGACGCCGGACGATCTCAAAGCCTTCCTCTGCGCTGGCCGGCCGCCATGAGGCTTCCACGCGTCCAACCGCATTGCGCAAGCGGTCAAGGGCCTGCCGTCCGCGAGTACCGCCCACTTCCACATCGTCTGCGATCGCGTGTGGTGATCCGGTCGTATCCGATGCGGGCAAACTGATGACAAGAAGGCATTGCTTCGCCGCTTTCGCTGATTCGGTGAGAGCTTGAGCGAATGAGAAGTGAGTCTCGAAGTCGCCTCCTGGCAGATCTCTGTTGTCGTGCAGTTGTCGGGCGTAGGCAACCCACTCATCGATCAGAATCAACGATGGTCCATATTCGTTCATCAGTTCGCGAAGAACGTCACCGGGGCTCGTGGCAAGCTCGTCGTCGGCCGCGATCCGTGTGAACGCCCTCTTTGCTTCCTTGACACCTCCGCGCCCAAAGCCCAACTGCCATGCCAGCTCACCCCACAGCGTCCGTACTACTGTGCCGTCGGATTTGGTCACCGGGTTCCCCGGCGAGATCTTGTTGCCCACCAGAACAACGCGATTCACCTTGAGCGGCTCGGAAACGGCGGCCTCCGTCAATACTTCGTCGATGCCAAGAAGCCCTTGAGCGGGTACATCCGAAAAGAGATGGAAGAGTGCCAGCATCGAGTGCGTTTTGCCGCCACCGAAGTTGGTCTGCAATTGCACCACAGGATCGCCATTCTGCCCCGCCAATCGCCGCACGGCTCCAACCAGCAGTTCTTTCAGGCTTACGGTCAGATAGGTTCTGCGGAAGAACTCCTCCGGCTTCCGGTACTCATCTGAACCCTCGCCCAAATAGACCTGCCACAGGTCCGCGGCAAATTCAGCTTGGTTGTAATTGCCGCTCTGCACGTCCTTGTGCGGGCTCACAACTTCGCGCCACGGCCTCAGACTTGTGTCGCTCTGGCTCTCAATGGCTGTTTCTGCCGTCCTGCGTTTTTCTGAGCGCACCTGCTCATCGAAGCGAACGCGCAGCAGGTCCGTCTTCAGTTTTTCAATTTCTTCAACCTGGGCAGGCGCAACCACGGCAGAAAGCAAGCGGCCCACGGAATCGAGAGCGCGGTATGCGTCGTCGCTTGAAAATGGCTTCTGATGCGCCCACCTGTTGCGAACGTCACGCAACTCGCTGACGAGAGAGCGTTCGGCAGCTCCAAGAGGGTTGCGGAAGGTGTTGTTCCACTGATTCCACATAATGGAGAGCAGGGAAGCTGCATCCCATTCGGGCTCGACGTTGGCTTTGAACAGGTGGGTCTGGGTATCGGCAACGGACTCGCGCGCCACCTGCAGCCACATCTGCTTGTGCTGATTCTTCAGCTCACGGGTTACAAAAGGCGCTAATCCGTCTTTAAGTAATTCCAACGCCTTGCCAACACGTTCGTGATTCGTGATTGCCATCTTCTCGCTCTCTCGTCGGTTCTAGCTAAACATTGTTGTCTGGGTTGGCTCTGCAGGTTTTGTCTCACGCTCGCTAGCGAGCCGTTGAATCTCAGGCCAGCTTTGTACCAATGCGTTGTAGGCCATCGCTTCCTGGGCGCGCTTCTTGCGTTCGCACAAAACGTAGAGCCTATATGCCAACTCTCGCGCGGTATCGGCGCGGCTGCCCAGCTTAGCAATCAACTCAGCGGCTCCAGTCTCGCCGCCGCTGCTTAGCGCGTGGATCAATTGATGCACAATCTCCCACTCGGTCAGGCGTGAGCCTGGTAACGGGTTCCAACCGATCGGTAGTTCTTCCGGCCTTAAAAGGCGTACCTTGCCTGCGCCCGACTTCACAGCACCGGCATCCACCATTCCCTGAACACTGGTGTTCTTGGCTTTGGAGAGTGTCTCAGCAAGGCCATACTCACCATCGTTGAACCCGACTTGCTCAAACCAGGCCAGCGCCCAGCGTGTATCGGAGTCAAAGTCGCCTTCCTGCTCGGCCAGCACAGTTTCCAGTTTTTCGTTGATCAGCGCCAACGCCTGTTTGACCGTTAGCGCCTTTCCCTCGGCATCGAGAACCTTGGCATAGCGGGTATATACGGCCATACCGGGGCCAATCGCCGCTTGCGCTAGATCGACCGGTGCTATGTTGCCTTCTTGCAGATTCCGCAGCGCGGGAGCAAGCTCGGCTTCAAGTGCCTGGACAAACTCGCGGCGAGTAACAACTCGTGCATCCTCAGGTTGCTTGCGACAGACAAGCACGATACTGGAGGCGAGGACATTTGACCCAGTGCTAATCATGCGATTTGCCATTTCGGTGCGTATTGGCCAAGTGCCGCTTAGTGCAAATCCGGCGTCGATGACCGCACCTAGGAATGTCTCCCATCCTGTGCTTGTCGTGCCGTCCTTTGCGCCTGTTTCCGACTGCTTGAAGGCGTAGTAAATTGTGACCGGGAAAGAAGGGTGGGCCTGTTCGGAGAGTTGACGCATTGCCTGAGTCATTCCGTCCAGAAAGAATTTTTCGGCTTTTTCTTTGCTGCCGTGACGATAGAGTGTCGCGACTAATTCTTCGGCTTTTGCTACTGCGACAGTGGCCAAAAGATCAGGGAAAATTCCTCTGAGTGAGCGGCGAATCCAAGCATAGAAGAAATCGGAGAGATCAGCGTATCCGATGTTGTCGTAGTAAGGCGGATCAGTGGAAACAATCTTATCGGTACTGATCATCTGCCGTTGCGCATCCCGTTGGCAGACCTCGGAGCGCTGTGTTGCCGGTAGTTGATCAATAACGCGGGCTATGTTCGTGAGGGTTACGAGCAAGTCACCCATAGCATTGCCGAATATATTTGGCTCTGCAAAGTCCCAGACCATTGGGATCGCCTGCCGTGTAAAAAGGTGAATAGGCTGATCCATGCTCGCTTTCCAAGACACGAGCGCGTTGGCACTATCAGTGAGCTTGCTCAGCCCAAGGCCGAGATATGCGGATATCGCAGTTGCATAGCTGCCAGCCTGGTCCTCCGGCATTTTTGCATCCAGAGCATCTTGCTTTACTTTGTCATTAGCCAACTCAATCAGATCAGCGAAAGTAGAAAGTGTGACAAGTTGGCGATTTGTAAAGAGGTGTCCCCATGTGGTCAGCCCGTAAGCTGAGCAAATTCCACCAGTGATCATTGCCCGGGTTGGAGTTTGCCCCGATAGAAACGAGGCTCGCGCTTCAGCAGCAACCGCAAGATCCCCCGGTGTGAATGCGACACTCTCATGTTGTGGGGGAGGTGAAAGATAGACCCTTCCTCGGTCCACCTCAAGAACAACAGCTAATAGCCGTTGACCTATCCTCCCAGCCTTGCCCTCGTCGCGAACATATGTGCGTGGAACAGGCACCCCGCTCATCAGGCAAAGAAAGTCTTGGGCTTTTCCAGCTCTAGTCCCATTTTTAACGGAATCCGGGTCTTCTGGGTGTCCATACCTTACGACGAATGAGTAGTTACGCTCATGCCGAAGAGTTTCGACGTAGGCTTCCTTTCCTACCTTTGTGGAGAGCGCAAACGTTGAAACCAGTGGCACATCGACATCGGCGAATGCCGGGTTCGGGCTCTTCACGGTGCGTGCCCACAGCCAAGCAATGACAGTGAGCTTTTTGCCGACGTAAGGCTTCAGATCGACGCGGGCCGTCTCCGGTTGTCCTGACAGACCGCTGACCATCTCCTCAGTTATTTCCACCTTGGGATAAAGGTGCCCAATGCGCTTCTCGGCTTCGTCGCGCATCCACTTGCCGTAGTAACGCACATCTTCGGCAAGCCCCTGCGCACCCTTCCACTGGCGCAACTCCTTTTCCGCGTCCGAGAGCCGCTGCCAATCGGGATTCACCGGCGGACTGCCCGCAAACCTCGGCGGAATTTCGATCATGGCTTTGTTGATGAGCACGGCCACGGGATTCAGATCACTGGCATAGCTTTTAAGGCCGAGCCGCTGCGCCTCCAGCGGCAGCGCACCGCCGCCGGCAAAAGGATCATGGAACGCCGGCAGCTTGTTGCGGTCGAAGAGTTCCTTTGCGCGAGGATGATCGGCATTGTCGGCACAGGTGCGCCGCCAGCTCGCCCAAATCTCATTCCGCGCCGCTTCCAGCACGCGTTCATTGGTCGTGTTCTCCCACAAGACCAGATCTTCGATGATCTTGAAGAGCCGCTTACGTTCCTTCTCCTGTTTCATCTCAGTTGGGAACAGGTCCGGCCATGCCGAAGGATCATCCACCATCTGCGCAAAGATGACGGCGCGCGCCGCCGCCAACGGCCGCCGCGCCCACCACAGGTGGAGCGTGCTCGGGTGCCCGTGTCGAATCGACTTCTCCTTGGCCGCCGCCTTATTGATGGCCTCCAGCGGCAACGCAACTTCAATCAGTTTCTTTCTCAGCTTCATACTTGTTCACTCTGTCGGGCAGCGATGTATAGGAGAGACTCGGAATCAAGCCGCTCAAGCATTGCGGGAGTAGCTTCGTTGATATTGCGATCGCCCAGAAAGCACTCAAGGTGATCTTCATAAAACTTGCTGAGGCTGCGTGAGTACAGCGTGCTCGTGTCTAAAACGAAATCAGGGTCTGAGGCTCCGACCACGGAAATCGCGGGAACAATGCGTATACCAGTCGCTGTGTAAAGAAAGACGAATGAGGCAGACGACAAGCGCAACATCTGTTCGCATTGATTCACCATGCGATGAAACTCATTCATAGCCATTCTGCCATTGCGGATCAACTTTGCCTGCGCCAGGAAACCCTTGTCGACTTTGAAGTCCGGTAGATCGACGCTCAAAACGCCGGCGAAGTCTGCCCCATACTTTGTTTCCTGCGCGCCCCTTCCGCGGTCAGTAAGAGTGACTGCGCTCCAAGTGACGCCTTTGGATCTGTATCCGTCGATGGCATTTCTGATGCCGCCAAGCAGTCTATCCGTCATGCTCGGCTCCTGTTGGATCTCCCCTCTACCGAGATCTTCAACAGTCATATCTGCTGCCCGGCTAATGCGTCTGGCAACGGCTCTAACCACCCCCCGGTAATTTCTCATACCAGCGCCTCCGCTTCGGAGATCGTCATCTGACTCATCTCACTTCCTTTTGAATCCATTGCGGATGGCGTTATCTATCAATGATCGAAGGTCGGCGGTCTCGACTCCAAGGGGAGCGAGAACAACCCACGCTTTTGCAACGGCTGCAATCATCTTTGCTTCGGCAGCAGTCCAAGAAGGTTGGCCTGCGGATTGCGCTCGCTTTACAAGCCCGATTACATCCTGGGCCGTGACATGAAAAGCTTCGAGCAGTTTCGCAGCCTGCCCTATGCTGCGAAGGACCTCACGTGATGGTTCTATCGCAGAGGGTGGCGGCGTCCTCGTCTTCTTCGCAACCTCGTGGCATGGCACACCAAAGGTGTTGATATAAAAGTGCTTCTTTTCGACCCGCAATACCAGTGGGTTGCCCGCGGGCAGTAGGCGATTCATCTTTTGTATCCATGAGGCATCGATTGATACTGGCTTAGCCCACTTACCTTCCGCCGCGATTGCAAAATCCGCTTCGCCGACGGCGATCATCAACCACCCATCGTCGAATGAAATTCGCGCGACTTTGTCTTTTGAGGTGATTGACTTGGTCAACACTGCGATATAACGCAGTAGTTCCTCGCGTTCAACACGGACTTCATATGGAGAACTTGCGGTGGCTCCTGGCATGGCTATTTCTTCGCCTCCTTCCGCGGTTTTAGGCGCTCGCGCCCCATACGCTCGATAAGGTTCGCCGCCACCATGACAGCCTCCAGACTGATTGAAGGTACAGTTGCGTTGTTCTCCAAGTATCCCGCGAGGTAATCCTCGGATGGAGTGTCAACCCCGAGGCGCCGGCAAACGAGATATGAGGCTGATTCGGCCTCAAATTCACGTTCTTCAAGCGAACAACCTCGACGATCAGGCCACCATAGTGGATTCGGGCTCCCGAGGTGACCGCAATACAGATGCGCCAATTCATGAACAAGCGTGGCGTACTGAACTTCGCGCTTCTGATTGCTGTTAAGAAGCAATTCATATCGCAAAGGAACGGGCACAAATTCGAGCTCAGGCTTGGACCGCGTTTGATAGTGAAGCAACCGAGAGCTCCTGGCAGTAGCAATCTGTCCTGCCTGCTGAGAACCGCCATGAAATGGTGAGACTTCAACACCATCTCTCAGTGCGTTCCCGATTGTTTTCTCAAATTGAGCTTCAACAGTACCGCTGACCTCGAAGGGAGATTCCACTCTGTCAGGCAGTGGCGGAGCCCCGGGAAGTGGAATGGTGTCCAGAACATCGAACACGAACATTACGGGTCCCATCGGCCGGAGAATCAATAACGGGCTGGAGCCGGGCTTGATCTCTCTCTTGAAATCGTCAAGCCAGCGAGACGGGGAGCAAACAAACTTGGCTCCAGGCCGCTGAATATGGATGAGCATCGCGTTGTACGGTGCATAAAACCTAAAATTCGCGACAAAAAGCAGAAGGTCGCAATAGGACTGGGTTGACTTGTATTGCTGAGTTAGACAGAAAAGCTCATCAAGAGCCCGTCGCGTCGTGGCGGCATCCAACGCCCCGTCTGGACCGCTATCGAGAAACAAGTCGCTCTGACTTCCGCTTTTCATGCGCCTAGTCCTTTTGAAAAATCTTGATCCCAGCAGCCTTCTCAAATTCCTTGCAGATTAGGTTCAAGCGTTCGGTCCGAAATTGCTTGTATGCTGATTTGATACCCGGCTGCCAGACGCCACTTCCTGAGGAAACTGGAATCAAATGTCGTCTCATCGCGGAAGTGAAATGCGCCTTTGCCAAGGATCTAAAGTCGGCGAGATAGCTGGCCGGCAAGCGACTTCCAATGCTTTGATTGTCTTCGGCCACAAGAAAGCAAAGGTTGCAAAGGCCGTTGTAAGCAGTGGCAGAAAAGCCGAACTGTCGGAGTCTCGCGCGCGGAAAAATGTGATGTCGATGTGTCTTGCTGGCCGGGGAGAGAGCCGCTGGTCCCAGCGGTATCTCATTGCCGTTATCGAGATATTTCGGCTTGAGTGACGCAAGAAGGCAAAAAAATGCCCTCGTGCGGGCAGATTGTGCACTGTACTGTTCCGCTTGCACGGTCAGGGTTGGATCAAGTCTCTCCTTGAATACGAAGAGACGATTCTTTCCGAGCGCGAGGTCTTGAAACAACTTGGCATCCGCGACTAGATTCCGATGGTAGCCCGCGCCAGAATAGCGTTTAGCAACTCCGGTGACCCAAAACCACTTTCTGATCTCTCTTGCCTGGCGACCATTGGGAGGAGACGGATGATGAAAGAAGAAAACGGCGAGAGTTGACAACATGTTGGCTGACGGCAGGAAGCTCTCATCATGTACCGGGAATCGCTGCCTGAGGTATTCCACTGTTCGCAAAGCAGCATCCTGGTAGCGATGCCAGATGGTCTCGAACTTCTTCTTGCTCGAATCGTCGTTTTCGATTTTCTGCGACCAGCGTCGAGCCATTCGTTCAAGCTTGGGCGGATCTCCCTCGGGTTGGAGTTCCTCGGTGACAAGATTGAAGCCCATGAGGATCGGATCAACACTTCCAAGCTCAAAGTTAGCTTCACGCAATTTGTACCTGAGTTGATCCGCAATCGTATGGACGTCAAGTTTTCCCATCAGAGCAATTGCGCGATCGGCAGACGTCACCTTCATTCCGAGTGAATTGACGCGAGTGAAGACCTCTCCAATTTCATCGAGGGTTGCTGACTCAATCTTCACAATTGGGAGTTTGAAACGAAGAAGGCGTACACGACAATTCTGAATCTTCTTCATCACAGCAGCCGGGTGTTTCCCGATGCGCCTTTTCCAGTCGGGAGCAAGAATGTCACATACCGGCACAAATTCGCGGAAAAGGGGCTTGCGATAGACGATTCGTTTTGCAGAAGCATCCGCGGTGTCCGGATTGACAACAAAGCATAGCCTTCCAAAATCGATGTCTCGTCCGGCGTCGTTCGTCTTTGCCTCACCCTGAAGAGCTTGGTAAATGACAGAGAGCCGTTGTTGGCCGTCGATAACAAACCAGATCCTTTTGTTGTTTTTTGCGAATGGAGGTAATACCGTTGCAGACTGCCGAATCAAGTGAGCCGATTTTTGCGACATTTCCCACAGAAAGAGTGATCCAATTGGTATTTCGCGAAAGATGCTGTCGAGTAGGCTCGCCGCTCGATTGCCGTCCCACACGAAATTGCGCTGTAGCTTAGGGATTGCAAATCGCTTTTCGAGTAAGTGCAGGTGGAGCTTGCGGATTGACCAAGACATCAGTTTTGCGGGTTTCATCAGCGTGTTTTCCTCAGCCCAGTAGCTGTTACATTTGTTGGGGCATCACTCGGGTTGTGTCCCTTTTTCAATTAACTCTGCAAAATCGTAGTTGACGCTGGTAACGCCGAAATCCGGCTCACGCTTGAAGGGTTGACGCACATAGTGGACTTGATGTGCATCCCCAGGCAAGAATTCAACTATCGCTAGAATGAAATCCTCCGGCTTGTTGAGCGAATAGAGAATTTCGTTCTTCGTCACGGTGATTGTTGCTGCCCCTGTGACGCGGCCCTTGACCTCGATGAAGCGCAGCTTGCCTGTGCCGGGAATACTGCTCTCAATGTCGTATCCAAGTTTGTCGAATTCCCGATCCGTGGGCACGAAACCGAGACTGCGCTCAATGTCCATGACGATGGCTCTTGCACGGGCTGCCGCTGCTTGCGTATCTACTGGACTGATCGCGGACGATGCCGCAGAGTCAGACGGCGACTCCGCTAGCAACGACAGAAGCCCCGCAGGAGCAACCACCAGGCCGCCGAGGATCACAGGCGGCAAAGCTGAAACTTGCGCTTCAAGGTTGAGCTGGTCCATGCGCATTGCGAGTCGTGCCTGAAGTTCGTCTGCACGGCGGCGGGCCTCCTGGGAGTTGAGGCGAGCGTTGGCCTTTCCGGCTCGCTCCTGTGCGCGAAGGTCTTCAGCACGGTGATCCCAGTAGTTGATCTCCTTGCTCAGCCGGTCTTTAACGGCCGCGCGCGTTTTTTCGATCCATTCCAACCGCCGCGATCGAACTTCCTGCACATGTTCCGGAACAACTTCGGCGATCGCGTGAGCAAGAGCCTTCTGCTCCAAATCGCGCGTGATCCATGCGCATTCTGGGCGTGCCAGAAGGACGTTGACGGTTGGTTCATCGGAGTGAAGCGGACGGTAATCCAGATAGGGCGCATAGTGCAGATGTCGAGCGGTGCCCTCGGAATCCAGTTCTACATAAAGCATCTGTTCCGAAATTGTTCGGCGGTCGCCGTTCTTCAAACGGCTTGCGTCCTGAACAGAATGCTCCATGTAAAACAAGATTCGTGGCGAGGTGCCTGTGTCGCGTTCGTCTACAAGGACCGTGCCGCGGCGAAGCAGATCGCGGTGACGATTGAGCGTGAGGTCAAGCGTTGCATCCAGGAGCGGATGACCGGGACAAAGGAAAGCAGCAAGCGGCTGGCCTTGCGGCGCAATCAAGTCTTTTTCAAACGCAATGCGCTCGTACCGTGGCTGGACAGCCTCCCCGGTTCCAATCAGCCGGTCGCGGTTGCGAATGGTGGCGGGAACGTGCGTGACCTCGTAACGGCGTGTCTCACGCTGGCGTGCGACGCCTCCGAGATTCAGGAAGGCTTCAAGGAAAAATGATTCGATGTAGTGCGGCTGGAGTCGCTTGGCGTCGGCGCGCTCCATATCTTCGCGCACGCGGGCGACTCTGCTGGCATCCATTGAGTCATGGGCAAGAGCACGTTCTTCCAAAAGGTCCTGAATGTGCCTTTGATCGACCGCGTCGGAAACCGCTTGATTCAGGCGCATCTTCACGTCATTCCGCTCGCCGTAACGGATAGCCTGGATCAGCAGGTCTCGAAGCGAGCGTCCCTCGAATTGAAGCTTACCGAGCACGTCAAAGACCTGGCCGCCGAGGGACTTGCGTGCCTGCTCGAGCTTCTCGAGCAGTGTGTGGTAAACGTCGCCTTCGCGGGTCTCGCTTGCCACGAGATTCCAAAGATGGCATATCTCCTGTTGGCCGATTCGATGAATGCGGCCGAATCGTTGTTCCAATCGATTTGGATTCCAGGGAAGATCGTAGTTCACCATTAGGTGTGCGCGTTGAAGGTTGATGCCTTCGCCTGCGGCGTCGGTCGCGATGAGAACCTGCGTTTCAGGGTTGACCTTGAACGACTCTTGCGCATTGAGGCGATCTTCACGGCCCATACCGCCGTGAATCACGACAACAGCATTGGCCCGACCAAGCAGACGTCCTACCTTGTCCTGAAGGTAGGTGAGCGTATCGCGGTGTTCCGTGAAAATAACGAGCTTTTGGGTGGGTGAGGATTTGACCCTGTACGCGTTTTCTCCTTCGCTATTGGGCTCATTGGAATTCGGGACTGCGGTGGGTGCGGGTGAAAAGACCTGGTGCAAGAGATCTGCTAACTCGCGCCATTTGCGATCCTCTCCGCTCCGTCGGACTTCCGCGGCCCAGGCTTCCAACCTGCTGAGGGTAGCGATTTCAGCTTTCAACTCCTCGATTGTGCGTGCGGCTGTCGCCTGATCGAGAAATTCCTCCTCCGCAACTTCAACCTCTGCATCGGGTGCGTCTTCCAAATCCTCTACCTCGTCCGGATCGAGAACTGGACCGGCTAGCACCGCAGAGGTTTCCATGCCACCACGTTGCAAAATCTCGAACTCGCGTAGACGGCGTTGGAGACGATCGCTTCGTCTGCGCAAAGATTGGTAGATTGCTTCAGGAGAGGAGGCAAGCCGGCGCTGCAAAATCGTAAGGGCGAACCCCACAGTGCCTGCCTGCTTTTCGTTTGCCAAGGCCTCGGCACGGTCAAACTCATTTCTGACGTAATCCGTCACCTCTTTGTAGAGGTGAGCCTCGGCATCGGAAAGCTTGTAGGGCACTGTCTCCGCTACACGTTCAGGGAAGAGAGGCTTTCCATCGAATTTGAGAAGGTTCTCTTTCACCATGCGTCGCATCAGGTCCGACACATCAACCTGGTGAACTCCGTCACGGAAGCGTCCTTCAAACCGATCCCCATCCAGCAACGCGAGAAACAACTGAAAATCTTCTTCTTTGCCGTTGTGAGGTGTTGCGGTCATTAGAAGGAAATGGCGAGTGAGCCCTGACAGCAACTGGCCAAGGCGATAACGCTTGGTGAACTTGGCCTCGCCACCAAAGAACGTGGCAGAGAGTTTGTGCGCTTCATCGCATACGACCAAATCCCATTGGCAGTCAGGAGCCTGCAACTTGGCTTGCACGTCCTCGTCACGCGAGAGTTTATCGAGTCGCGCGATCACGAGGTTATTTTCCGCAAACCAATTGCCGGTGCGGGCAGCTTCCAGTTTGTCGTTCGTCATGATCTCGAATGGCAATTGGAACCGCCTATTGAGTTCGTCTTGCCACTGCTCAGCAAGGCTTCCGGGACAGACGATAAGGCATCGCTGAAGATCGCCGCGCACGATGAGCTCTTTAATCAGCAAGCCTGCCATGATCGTTTTCCCGGCGCCCGGATCGTCTGCAAGCAAAAACCGCAACGGCTGACGTGGCAACATAGCCTCATAGACCGCCGTGATCTGGTGCGGAAGAGGATCAACGAGCGAAGTATGAACTGCCAGTACTGGGTCGAAAAGATGAGCTAAGCGGATGCGATTCGCCTCAGAAACCAGCCGAAAGAGCGCACCATCTCCGTCAAAGCTCCATGGGCGACCGAACTCAACCAGCTCGATGCGGGGTTCGTCGTAGCGGTAGAGCAACTCGTTGGCGACCTTGCCAGACTGATCCTTATATGTCAGTTCCAATGCCTGAGACCCGAACCACTGCGCATTGACGACGGTAACCGCTTGGTCCGGGATAATTCCCCGGATTGATGTGTTCGGAGTCAAGTCTTCAAGACGCATCATCTTATGATCCCTAGCGAGTCTTTCGTATTCCCGAGCAAACTCTGCGTGATTTGAACTTGGTTAGGAGTTCTCGTGCGATTATGTTTGGAAGCATTGCTGTCCCTGATTTATCGCAATGGTTCCGTTCCTTCATTCAGTATGTCCAGATAACGTCGGTAGACGAAAAGACGGTGCCGCTCGCGGCCGGTGGTCTCTTCGAGGATGCCGAGGTCGATCATGTGGCCCAGCGACTTAGCGACCGTCGGGGCGGAGATGCCAATCCGCTTTGCCGTAGATGGAATCGCAATGATCGGGTATCGCTGCATATGTTGAAAAACCCGCAGCACCGAAGTAGCTGGTCTGCCGAGTGTTTCGATCTTTTTCTGGTCCTTATTGAAAAGGTCCAGAATTTCGCGAGAGGCCTTAGCCGCCTGTTCCGCAGTGTTTCGGACCCCTACCAAAAAGAAGTCAATCCAGGCTTCCCAATCGCCCTTCGTTCGCACGCGATCAAGCAAGTCGTAGTACGCTGCCCGGTTTGATTTGAAGTAGAGGCTGAGGTAGAGAATTGGCTCTCTCAATGCGCCTTGAGCGCAGAGCATGAAGGTGATGAGAAGCCGCCCTAGCCTGCCATTGCCGTCAAGGAACGGATGTATCGTCTCGAACTGAACATGGATCAGCCCGGCACGGATGAGCAAGGGCAGCCCAGTTTGGTCATCGTGCAGGAAGAGCTCAAACTGGTTCAAACATTCAGCCAGCATTTCAGGCGGCGGGGGGACAAAGGCGGCATTGCCGGGGCGACTTCCGCCAATCCAATTCTGACTGCGACGGAACTCGCCGGGCTGTTTGCCGCTGCCGCGTCCCTTGCAGAGCAAGATCTCGTGAATCTCCCGGATCAGGCGCAGACTCATTGGGAAGCCGGAACGCATTCGCTCCAGTCCGTGGTTCATCGCCGCGACGTAGTTTGAAACCTCCTGCACGTCCTCGATAGGTGCGCCTGGCGCCTCATCGTTCTCATAGAGCAGGAGGTCAGAGAGAGACGACTGCGTGCCTTCGATCTGGGACGAGAGTACAGCCTCTTTGCGAACGTATGTATAAAGGAGCAGCGACACGTCGGGCAGGAGCGAGGTCAGGCCGTCGAGCCTGCCGACGGCCTGATTCGCCTGTTCGAGCAGAATCTGAAACCGTGCCAGATCCACCGGAGGAACAGGCGGCAACGGTGGCGGCATAAACGCTCGAACAGTCTCGCCCTGAAACTGCTTGATGATATAGCGGCCCAGTCGGGTTGACGGTTCGGTCTCTGGCACGGCATCCTTTCGTTGATTTTTGGATAACGAAAGAATAAGCCATTATCCTTTTGTTGGCAAACGAGGAACGAAAATGGATGGATTGCCGGGAGTTTGGGTTCAGAAGCGTGTTCACACCGACAGCACCTGCCATCACAGTCAGTCACTGACCGACGGCTTGAGGCCAATTTTTTCTCTGTACTTGTCTCCTCTCCGGCTCAGAATCGAGACAATTCTTAAAAGCCTTCTGACCAATGGCGTTGTTTAGTCTAATCATAACGATATTAGATTCAATACCATATGGATAATCCGCTTATTCTGCCGGGCTCCTGTCGGTGGTAGTTTAGTTTCCAGCACTGGAATTGGCGAATGCGCCTTTCCCTCCGGTACGATCGCGGATACAAGCATCGAGGCACGATGACCGTTGAACCGCCGTGGCCCTCATGCTCGTGTAGTTGCGCAAATCGCATCAGACCAGCTCGCGGTCTGCAAGCGGTCGGCCTCTCTTGTTTGCATAGCGATTTTTCCCGCACCTTTTGAGACTCCCCTATCCCTTCACCGTTCCCAATACGAAGGTATCGGGTGAAGCGCCGGCGCCGCCGCGGCTTCGGGCAGGTTCTCTTCTCCAACCGCTGGGTCGCCAGCGAAGGGCCGCCCCTGCGAAGACGCCCCGATTCCTTCTTAATCCGCTTCTATCCGTTACCTAATACCTAGCGGCGACGCCAGGTCCCCCCTCCGGCCCGATCTGATCCGCACGATCCAACATTCGCCGGCGGCGCTGGTGCACCGGCGTACACTTGCCCCTATTCCAGCAGTAGGGGCCCGTGCCGACCGCAGCTTCGTGATCTGCCGCACCGACATCATCCGTCGCCCGGCAGAGCTTGGAACGATGAACGAGAAAGAACCTTGCTTAGCTTCTCACTAATCGTTAGCCCGGAATTCGTGGATCTCGTCCGGGAAGTCAGCACGCCCGGTCCTGAGGGAGGGAACCACTGGATCGACCTCGCCCTGCGGATTCCGCAGTGGGGTTGGCTGCAGGACTGGGCAGCGTATCCTGACTCAAACTACATCCCACACGCGTTTTCACTCGAATTCGAGCACTGCCATCACCCGCTTCTCACCGAACGCGAATGGACCGTGGGCTGTGCGCCCGAAAACCATCATGGCTCGATCCAGTATTTCGTCGAGAACGTCCTTCCGGTAATCGCCGAACAAATCGACTGGTGCTACACGTTGGATCGGCGTAATCCACTGCCCACCGAATGGAACCTTGCAGACGGCAAGATGGTCTGCAATCAACGGCCGTTGATTGCGCATCCGGACTCCGGTTTTCACTTCTAGTAAGGCCAGAACGTGCTGCTTGCCGGCGGCGCTCGTTTCGCCCGTTGGACAGGCCCGCGCTATACTGCGGGAGCTTAAATTCCGGTCTTAGGCTTCCGTGAAGAATTCGAGAGTCAGGCTGCGATGGAGCTTGCCCCGCTCAAATTCCGCCTGGCTCTGCGCGTCCAGCAAACACAGCAGACAAGCCTCCCTGCACCGTTGCTCGTGCCCTTCCTCCCCTCGCATCAGACTCATCGCCCGCGCAAACCAGGCGCCCTGGTCCTCAAGCAACGCCGCGATATGACCGGATCCCCCCGCCGCCGTGTCGAACAGATGCACCCCCCACGGGTCCCCGGCCATCCTGGTGGCCACCACCGAGATCTCCCGCGTATCCACTTCGAGAATCGCTGCGCCAGCAAGACGCATGGCGTGCCCGAACGTGCGCGCGATCCGCTCGGAATCACCCGGTTGCTGGTAACGCGAAAACAACGTGTTCACTTCAATCTGCAGAACATCCGTGTTGGTCTCCGCTCCCAGCGAGCGGTTGCGGAGAACCGGAGCCGCGTTCTGCGCGTTCCAGCAACGATGCGCCGCCCTATGAGACCACAGAGGAGAATGCGCCTCAAACCCGGCCGGCAGGTTCTGTCTGCCCTCCCCTAAAGACCGCTCCCCATCCGTGTACCCGCAACTCGTGCAGATCGCAAAGCCCAGGTTCTGCGGCCCGGGGTTCGCTCCGAAAAGCGTCCCGCCCTCGCAGAACGTCGCCTTAAGGCGCGCATGACCGCCAAACGCTTCGAATTGCTGCAGGCCGCTCCGGTTCACGAAATCCACCGTCGACACCAGTTCTGTCGTTCCAATCCGTTCCGGATCGCCCGACCAGCTTGGCGGATCCCAGGCGGCGCACGAATACCCGAACCGAGGCACAATCACTGGCCGCCCGCGATTCGAGCGTAACGGTGCGGCACAGGGCCGGCACTGGGTAGCCTCGGCGTGCACGTCGTAGAAGACATGCCCGCGCGTGCACTCGAACCGGTATCGAGTCAAACCAAAGCCTCCGCCGTCGGGATCGAAGGAGCGGATGACTCCATGGGAGGCATAGATTCTGCCGCCCGCCAGCAGTCGCGAGCCGGGCACATATTCGTTCAGCGCGAGCATCCCGTCGCGCTCCAGTTTGACCGTACTGTTCCCGTCCCGGAAACTGTTGTGCGGCAGCCTCAGCGCCTGCAACCCGATCGGGAAGCCGTACCGCGGCAGGAAGCGTGCCGACGCAAGTGCCTCGATGACCGTCGTGGTTGCCAGTTCCTGCGCCTGGTAGGCGATCGCGTTCAATACGGCCCGATTGTTTTCCCGTTGCCGGGCTTCCTGCCACGCCGTGAGCAGACGCTGGTAGCTGTTGATCCACTCCTCGATGCTCTCGCTGAACTGCGCCTTCGCCCGCGCGATGGTTTCATGGGGCGGCTCGTCAACGAGCGGCGTGCCTGCGAGTAGCAGCCTGTATTGTTCTTCGATCTCGGACAGATCCTGCTCCAGCCGCTCCAAAAAGTGGATGAATTGCTGACACAATCCGGTGTCGGGCCCCGTGTTCCACCAGGATGGCCGCGGAGAGTCGAAACGATAAGGTTCAGCAGGAATCCTCTGCGAAGGATGCGCTCCCCCGCCCACTGTCAGGCTGGCAACGTGGCAAAACCATCCCATCCGCCCGAACGCATCCATCGCGCCCGTAACGCGCGCGGGAAATACCTGACGGAAGAACTCGCCGAGGAGAAACGCATTGAGGTGCAGCAGCCCGAACCTCCTTCGTTCAAGGAAGATCGATGGCTTGCGCAGCTCCTTCGAGAACAATGCCCCGAAATTGCGGAAAATCGCTTGTTCGTATCCAAGCGACCGGGCGAAAAGCGCAACCAATGTTGAACCGTCATTCCTTCGCCCCGCGCGCCCCGCTCGCTGCTGGTAATTGGCCCGGCCGGGAGGCGCGTTGGCCATCAGCGCTCCCGAGAGCCCGCCAATATCGATACCGATCTCGAGAGTGGTGGTTGCGCTCAGGATGTTCCGCGCGCCGGCCTTGAACAGTTCCTGTAACCGGGCCGTCTCTTGCGATGCCAGCTGCGCTGAATGCTCTTCTGCCCACAATGCCGTATCGCTGCCAGGAAAGTTCACAAAATCCACGCGCTCGCGCCTCAGAGCAGGGTCCGCGTCGAGTTCTTCATGGCTGACCGGCGCCAGGGGCGGCTGCCCTATGCCCTCTGCTGGCGCGCACCCCAGCACAGACCTTGGCCACACAGCGCCTGTCCTGACCGACCGGTACAACTGAACAGGACGGCGCAGGCGGAGCTTGCGGAAGTTGATTCGCAGGACGTCTACCTGGCCTGTCGCGATCATCCTCGTCCTGGTCTGCAGGAAACCAATCTGTTCGCCGCGGAGGGCTTCCAACAGAGAGTCGAACGCCGCTCCCAGAACGCCCGGCACCAGGGTAGGAAGACGAGCGTCCGGGATTCTCATGGAGCGCATCACGGCGGCCGTAAACTTCGCGCGAACGCTTCGAATGCCGCCTGCGCCGATCATCGGATCCACGCGAATTCCCGTCCCCTCGCGCGCGATCCAACGCCCGATCGGGAACGAGATGATCGACGCATCATCGCGGCCTTCATGGTCGCTGTCGTCGAAGGTAATTGCGCTGCGCGAACGCAGGGTATCCAGAATCCCGGCCAGGTAATCGGGCCAGACGGGCTCGAAGGCCGCGTGCTCGGCCGGCGATAGATGATCCAGTCGCGGGAGTCTGCAGGTCTCGATCGCGGGATATACCACCTCCGCCAGACCCAAGGTCTCGAGCGAATGGCCTCGCCGGAGCAGAAACTCCATGCCCAGCAGTCGCAGCGTATCCTCTTCGATTTCCCTTCGATTCGCGTCCCAGAATAGTTCCCATGCCTCCGGCCAGGTCTTGTTGCCGGTGACTCGCGTCGTGTGGTGCACGGAGGATTCGCGCGAAAAGAATTGTGCCAGTTCGGGGCGGGTCCTCATGGCTCGAGCCCAATCCGACATCGACCTTCCATCCTGCTCCGCTCGCAGATCGGCGCGTTTCTTCTGAACTGCTGTCTCCAAGACCGCCCGGATGTCGGGGTTATCGTTGGCTGCAATTCCGCTTTCGAGCGCCTCGATTTCGCGGATCAACCTCGCAGTATCGACCGATTCGCCGAGCAGCCTGGTGATGACGATGCGGCTGAGGAGTATCTCGTGCTGATAGGTGAGGTGGGGCCCCAGGCGAGCCGCCTGGCGGCGGCTGTCGCTGAAAGTAAGCAGCTGTCTGCCGCCCGAAGGCAGTATCCGCCTCATGTCTCGATCAGAGTTCGGAGGCATCGCGGCCAAGACGCTTTCGGCCACGGCGGGCAGGGTCAGGACGTCCGGCAGCGCCATCGGCTCGAACTGCCCTACGCTGGCGTCGCAATTCGGGCAGTTCGTGTACCGCACAAGATGTGCCGCACGGGATTCAATCTCCAGAGTCGACCGGCTCTCCAGGTCGATGAACCAATCGGGATCCTGATTGGCCAGGGCCACCGGCTTGAAGAAATAATGGCGCTGTCCCGGATCCTCGGCCTCTTCTTCCGCTAAAGGCCGGGATTCGCTCCACTCCGACCGGGCGCGCATCTGGTCATCGGCCGATGTCCCGGCGAGCAGCCAATGGTTGCAGTTCCGGCAAATCGTAAGCGTCAGGGTCGCCGAGTTGCAGGCCGGGCAAAATTCGGCGATCTCCGGGATGAGGAGGCCTGCGCCCTCAACGATGCGGGTGTGCTCTCCCGTGCACGCTGTATTCAGACAGACGGAAAAGTGGCCCGGCGCACGCACTTGAATGTGCAGGCGGTGAGGGACCACCGGCAACTGGTCTGCTTCGGCGCGAGCGCGCGCCGCAAGGCGCAATAAAGACGTGGTGCTCTTCTCCGCCTCAGCCTGGCCGGCTTCCGGGAAGAGATACTGCGCGACCTCACGCAGCCGGACCATCGCTTGCCCATCGCACGACCGCTGCCAGAAAAACTCGTCCAGACGGTGGATGATCGGCGCCCGTGACAGCCCATAGTGCAGAACCCGCGCCGGTACCGGCTCATTGGCCAGACTCCGCACCACGGCCCCGGAGACAAGTGGAGCGATACATTGTTGCGCGATGGCCGCCGTAGCGGGATTGCTGACCAGTTCCCGTCTTCCTGCGTCGACGAGAGGTAAGGTCTCGAGTGGCCTTGCATCGATCCTCTCCGGTGCCGGAGGCGTCTCCGGCCCGTCTGCCACGGGCATATCCCTGCGGTGCGCGCGTCCATAGATCGGACAGATCAAGTCCGGTCTTTTCGAGAACAGGGCGGCGCCAAAATGCCGGAGGTCGGTGGCATTGCCTCCCAGCGTGGCCGAAGTCGCGATATGCAGGACTTTATCGGGGCTCACGTCGCAGCGAAGGGCAACCCGCCGCATCAGCAGGCAAATCTCAGCCGCCAGCGTGCCGCTATAGAGGTGAACTTCGTCAAGAACGAACGCCCTCAGGGCGCGGCCGAAGAAAGAAGCATCCTGAGGCCTGCACAGCATGTATTCGAGCATCGAGTAGTTGGTGATCAGGATGTCGGGCGGCGATCGGCGTCCCTCATCGCGCGTCAGGATTCGCGAAGAGTTGCGGGTCAGGTGCGCCAGAGTCGAACGGTTCAACTCACGCGCATTCTCGGGCGTTTCCGATGTGAAGTGCAGGAACGTCACACGGCTGTCGTTCTCGGGCTGGTCTTCAAGCCAAGTATTCAGCCGATCAACCTGATCGTTGACGAGCGCATTCATGGGATAAAGAAGGATCGCCCGTACGCCTGTCTCTCCCGGCTGCCGAGGCTTTCGGTATAGATCGTTGAGTATCGGAAGCAGGAACGCTTCCGTCTTGCCGGCGCCGGTGCCCGCGGTCACGATCAGGCCGGGCCGATCCTCGCCGTGTTCTCCCTGAAGGGCGGTGAGGATTGCTTCTTCCTGGTGGCGGTAGAGCGGACGTGATTCGGGGCACCTGCGGGGCTGATTCAACTGGCTCAATAAACGAGCATCGAACTGGTCTTGGGCTACAAGACTCTGGAGAGAGTTGGCCCCCGTTTCGCTGGGGAAAAGACATTCCACCCAGAGTTGGCCCACGACCCCGCCCGACTGTTCGTCGCTCGACCAAGCCTCGCGGCACTTCCGCAGCATCTCTTCGTCTCGCAGAGGGCGGTAGCTGGTTGCTAACTCTACGACTCTGCGCCGCAGGTCCCGCTCGGCCGACAATGCATCCAATTCGAGAACGTCGTTATTCATTTATCAGACCCTTCGATTTAAGCAGGTGAGACACAAGGTACGCGCAACATGCGCGCGAGCGTGATACCGCAACGCACAGAATATTCGTGTCCGCGGGCTGGCCGTCGAAAAGAGATTCCGCCGGGTGAACAATGTGGTCCATGAAAAATCGCTCGTCGAGCGGCCGCGCATCGGTCCAGCTTCTCAACTCGCTCAATGCCTCGGCGCGAAGATGTTGGCAATAATCCATCCCAATCGGCGGTTTTCCGTAGCCCGCGTTCCGCTCCACCAGATCGGCGGCATACCCGAACAGCGCCCGGTATTCGGCCTCGATCTTTGCGATTTGGGCTGGATCCGGTACAGTGCGAAATAGGTGCCTGACCATGATGGTTGGGACCCTCGCCTCCGCCCTCTGCTGATGGGTCCAGAGCACCTCGCAGGCCACCTTCGCCAGAAGAACGGGATGGGCGAACAAGAGGAGTGCAGTGGACGGAGAGATGTTGCCCTTCTCGAATGCCGTGGCAACTTGGGCCTCGCAATCGGCCCAGATCTGAAGACAATCGCTGGTTGTCGGCCTCCACTCCCAGAGCAGCGTCCGGAGCGGATTCATGTAGTACTCCAGCCCGGCCCTGGACAGTTCCCCAGACGCCGGCGAAACCCGAGATGTCCATGCCTGGAACGTCTCTATTCCCGATCGCCGCGCTTGCGCTTCGACTGCCTCACGAAAGGGCTTCATCAGAACCGGAAAACGCCACCAGCGCAGCGCAGTCGCCGTCTCATACCATCCCGTTTCCCAGCTCAGAGATTCCAACCATGCTTTGCACACTAGAGGCCAGTTCTGCGATTGCGGCTCTTTGTGGAAGCGTGCGCCGCGCCATTCACCTTCCATCTCAACAGCCCAGCCGATGGGCTGATGGATTCCACCACTTGCTACCAAGATCCCCGACTGGTCCGACTCCGGAGCCGCTCTATGAGGCTCTAGCCGGCGCGGGGCAGAATGGCCCGATTCCCATACCCAGACCCTGAAATCGTCGATTGCTTCGACGCGCTCCCGTAGTCTTAGCCGGTAGCGGTCAGCTTCTTCGACGATGCCGGCAAGCAGGCCGGTCGAATACACGGCCGGAGCAAGCGTGATTCGGTTGGATGAAACCTCATTCATCAACCCGAAGCGGAGTTGGAGGCTCTCTCCGCTTGCGATAAACCGCTGCCATTTTGAAGCCCTGGGAAGCGCCAGGAGTGGTTTAGTGTCGAGGGTTAGCCAGGGATCAGAGGTTTGTTCCTCGCTCCAGCTGGTAGCCAACAACCGCCCTTCGAGGTTTCCTCCGTCGAGGATTTGCCGCTGCAGTATGGGATGCCACACGCCTGACGCATCTTGGTATGCAGCTCCGGTCACGTGTTCACCGGCCCGTTCTGACTGGCATGCAACCACCAGGCTTTCTTCGCCTCGGCAGACGGACAGATGGGCGATACGGTTCTCGTACTTACGATCGGGTGACACATTGATCTGAGATGTGCGGCCCGTAAATCGCTTGCCGCAGAATCGGAACCTATCGATCGCCCACCCTGCTGGCGCGGTCGCTTCAAGCGAAAGCAAAGTTATCGACAGTTCGCGGATGCGCAGTGAACAGCCGTCGAGCGCAGGAGTGGATTTCGAGGAGATGCGGGGCGCCCAGATGACGCTCCCCTCCAGTTTCGCTTCCATACTGGGCGGGAACCCATGCGGGAACGAGTAGTATGCCCAGCACTCGCTGCGATCGGCACAATAGACCTCCCCAGCCTCCGTAAAAAGCTGGACTTCGCTGCGGGTGATCAGGGAATAGGCGCGGCCAGGTTCTGCTTGGAATCGAGTCAGGTCACGGACGGGACGGCCAGTTCTTTCCTCCCAGAGTAAGAGGTCAAAATCATCCTGCCATAAATCGTACCGCTCCTTGTAAATCGTTCCGCTTTGGCCAACGACGCGAGCCTCCATTGAGGGCTTCTGGAGAGCGCACCAGGCGCTGATCCGGATATTCCCTCCTTCGAGGTCCCTGCTGCCGTCTCCCCTTCGGATCAATCGCAGCACCTTGCCGATGCCTTCGACGTGCAGCCGCAGGGCAGGCGACGTGGATCCGAGAACCTCGCCGGGCAGGAAGCCCGAGAGGAAGATCTCGAATTCTCCGCCTTTGAACCGGGCAGCGCTCAGCAGCGTGGAGGCGGTTGCTTCCTCGATTGGTCCGGTTCCGCCAACAGTGAATCGCCGGCCTGCTGAAATGCCCGCTTTGATGGAGTCATGTGAGTCGGCGGGGTACCACGGGTTCCGGAGTAGTTCCTCTTCAATGTCCGCGTTTTCGGGGTTGGCGCTCCATTTGTGCAGTAACCACCAAAGCTGCTTGAATTCCCCCGAACCATTGCCCCCGGTTTCCCCTAACAGCGCTTTGAGGGTCTCAGGCATGGAGAATCCGGCCAGCCAGGCCCACAGCCGCGCAGCGCCGGCCTTCCCGCTGAACCCAACTTGCAGTTGGATCGTTCGCCAATAGCGGTGTTTCCCGGGAAGATCAAGCTGGTGACGCAGCCCGAGCGAAAGGCACGTGTCGGATAGAGAATCCCGGGCCTCCTGGGTGGGATAGAACCCCACACGAAACAAGGAAGCCCGCAAGGACGGACTGCAAGCCATGGCGACTCGCTCCCAGAGCGGGTCCTCCATGTCTAGCGTGCGCGAGACCGCCGATCCCACCGCCAGAAGAACGATACCGCCCATTCTGCTGTTTGCGCGCGGCGCCTCCGAGGCCGGACAGTGAGAGGCCCATTCCAGTATCTTGCTCCAGACCGATTCCTGGAGGCCGCACTCGATCAACGACCACCGCTGGTCTTCTCCCGAACCTGCCAAAAAACGGTTCCCGAAATTCTGGATCTCCGCCGTCAGCGTGGGGATGAATTGAGGAGAGTGGGACGAGATCTGCGACAGAGAACTGGTTACCGAACCATATGGCGGCGTGTGCATCTCATATCCCACAAAACAAGTATTCGCAATGGGTTGCACTCAAAGAATAGAATCATTGCTGACAAAATGCCACCAACCGTTCAGTTCCCAGAACTCAAGGACAAATCCGCCCAGGGCGGGTCGCTTCTGGTCCAGCGTGCTCGTGTCTTCATCGACAAAGTAACACGATGCGAAACTATCGATGAGCCACCGCCTACGGTTGCGACAGCGAATGGAGTCTTTTCGCCCGTTCTGGTCTATGCCCTCCTGTCCGCCTGTCCAGAACCGCAACCGTCCATCCAGGTCAGCCAGCCATTCAAAAAAGCCGCCGCGATCATAGGCGTGCTCGAGGCTCTTCGCGACGGGAAACATTCTCACGCTGCCAGCCTGGGAGGCGCCCTCAAGCAAAGTCTGATGGGCCCTTTCCGAATGCACGTGGCAGAGGCGTATTTTGATTTTCTGTATGGTGCTCTGCAGTTGATGGTGCTCGAGCGCGAGACGGAGGCCACACGGGGAAACGAAGAGCTGTTTCAGCTTGCGGTTGCCCACATCTACTCCCTGGCGGCATTGGGAAGGGCGGATCTACCGTACCACGTGGAGCATTTTCTGGCCCACGCCGCGATTTTCACCGCAATGAAAGACGCCTCGGAGTCCTGGCCTGCGGTTGTCCGGGAAGCAGCAGTGCTGATCGAATTATGGGGGATGTCCCCACCTCCCGACGGTGTCTTTGTTCACTGCGCCATGAACCTGAAGATGAAGTGCCGGCAGATGCCGGCCAGCGATCTCCCCTACGATCTAATCAAGTTTCTACGGGCCCGTGTCCGGAATGACCAGATGACATCTTCCGAAGCGTTCGAGGTGATGACGCTCACGATCGGATGGAGGCAGGCTTCCGGACTGCTCCGCGTGCTCTGGCCGGACACGGCCAACGAATACTCTCGGTATGAGCGAGACCGGATCGAAAAGCTGTCGAGTGAGGGCAATGAGGATATTCGGACGATCGCGACCAGACGTAAGTTTTGCTCCGGGCTGGGAATCCCTTACCTCAGGACGGATAAGCCCCTCACCGAAGCAAACCAATTCGCTCTGTCCTTCCCCGGCGGGTGGACGATTGGCGGGACTTCGATCATCTGCAAGGCTGGAAAATTCCGGATGCTTCTCGATTGCGGGGCGACCGCACTTGGCCCGGCGGGTGCCAGCGAGCCTGATCTTGATCTGATCGATGTTGCTATGATCAGCCACGCCCACCAAGATCATATCGGAGGCCTTCTGGAGTTCTATCGAAGAGGGTACTGCGGTGTTTGGTACGCGACCCGCCAGACGGGCTTGCTTGGCCGGCTGACCCTCCAGGACGCGATCAAACTGCATCGCGACATGTACGGGCCGGACGCAATATACGATGATGTCCTGCTCGAAACCGTGATGGACAAGTTCATTCCGGTGGATTACGGGGTTGAGATCGACCTTGATGAAGAAATAAGCATCAAGCCATTCCCGGCGGGCCATGTACCAGGTTCCTGCCAATGGCAGATAAGAAATCGCGACAGCAGATTCGTCTTCTCCGGGGACTTCAATCTCCGCCCCAACCTTTCCGATGCGACTCGGAGTCTTGAATACCCCTCGCCGGATGAAGTGAATTCGACAATCGGGCTGGTGGTGGAAGGCACCTACGCTTTCAGTCCAGAACGCCTGCTGGACAATTTCGAGGCGCGTGAATCTCTGATTGAGCAAATCCGCAACAGCGTGTCCCGGCCGGTACTGATCCCGGTTCTGAGTCTTGGCAGAGCGCAGGAGGTGTGCGCGGCGCTTTCCTCCACCGAATTCCGCGTTGGAGTGTTCGGACTGGCGGCACGCATGACGCGCGCTGTGTCCCGGTTACTGGGTGAAAACATTGTTTTCGATGAACGGCCGCCGTCGGTGATCAAGACCCACGACTTCGACGTCCTGGTTGCATCCTCCGGCTGCCTTCAAGGAGGCCCATCAAAACTTTTCTATGAGAGCCCGCGGTTTCAGGGAATACCGGTGATTCTTACTGGACACATCTTCCCGGGCACGCCGGCTAAAGCCATTATGGATCGTGTACCACGAGTCCGGTTCTCAGCACATGCCACTGCGGAGGACTGGAAAACATACGTCGGAAGGTTCGTTAAGGCGCGAAGGTTCGTGATTCACCTGCCCGGATGGCCTAAGCCTTCCAGCCTCGATGGCACGGACGTACCGCATCGGCACTCGGAATACTTATTAAAGGCACTTACTCAAGAGTGAGACAGGCGTAAGGTGATGGATGTCTCTTCGCGGTAATACAACTTGAATACCACGGGAGGAGCGGTTTGGAAACGTGGACCTTTCCGGATACGCCGGAACGAATCTGGAACAGCCTGGAACCTGCACGTCAGGATAAAATTGTCCGTTTTTGCGCCACTTCCCCCCATGTAAGGAATTTCAAGCCGCTCATCGAATATCTAGCCGAGCGCCGGCACACCCGCGAACAGACGATTCTCAAGTGGCCATCCAGCAAGTTCGAGACTGCTATCCGTGGGATGATGCGGGGGAACTACGAAACGAGCATGGTTCTCGCCGCTTACGTTTTTGAAGGACGCGAGAAGATCACTTCAGCCATCGAAACCTGCGCAGACCGGCTCGATATAGATGAAGACGGGACGCCACGCCCCGAATCCCTGGAAGGCGCGGTGGCATCACTTCTGAAGGTTTTTCCGCATGATGAAGTTCAGCTTTGCCTGCAGGTCCATTACGCGATGGGGCGCCGCCAACTGTGGATGCACCTGCCGGAAATAGACTTCGCCCGCGTTGAGCAACACATGCAGGAACCCGATGAGCAACCGGAAACCGAGGACGAGATCGAGGAAGAGATGGACGAGGAGAACGAGGGCGAAATCGATTCGGAGGTTAGCGAGGCGCAAGGCCAGGCTGCCGGTGAAACTCCTCCCGCGCCGGTCGTGAGTGGTTCTGACGACTCGGCGCTGAGGCTTCAGACGTTGACCGGCCGCATCGAGGACCTCAGAACCCGCTTCGCAGAAATCTCCGCCCAATACTCGAGCTTCGCTTCAGACTTCGCGAATGGGGTCATCCCAAACCTCGAAGGAGAGCCCGATCCCTATGAATTGCAGGATGAGTTTGGAGAAGTGGCCGATGCGATCGAAACATTACTGACCGTACTCAAGCTACCGGGTTTCTCCGAGCCGCCGGCGTCCCTATCCGTTTTTGACCAGGCGATGCAGGATATCCAGCGCGAATTTAGCTTCCGCGAGAGCTCGCGCAAGCAGATGGATGCAGCTTGCCGAATCTTGGATATCATCCTTGCTCTTCGGAGTAAGGATGGGCGCGAGTTGCCCGGCCTGGCGACGTGTCAGCACGATGCCACAGACCTGCGGTCGAAGATCCTGCAACACAGCGGGCCGGAGTTGCCTGCGGAGATTTTGAACGAACTGAGCCTCTACGAGGCGATCGTAAATATTCTGCAAAACGAGACGGCAGCGCTCGATGTAAATCCCCAAACATTCGATCAGATTGCCAAAAGTTTCGGGGCGAGCCTGGTATTTGCCATCGGTTCCGGAGCGCTGGTAGTCACTGAACCCACTGTGATCCCCAACCTGCTGGCCTCCGAATCCACGTCCGAGTGTGGGGAAGCTCACGATGATCAGAGACCGGCGACCACGGCAGAGCCGGCCTTCGCGAACGTCGCGAATCAGCGCGCTCCCGTGGATCCACCCGCCCCCGAGGCCCCACCTGAAAGCCTGGTTCCTGCTACACCGAGTCCTGCCCGCGAAGCAGTGCCAAACCTCACTGAAAAGCAGAAACATACTGAGAGCCGCAAGCCCACAGATGCTCCACCGGAACAACTCTCCGGCGCTCGCGCTCCCGTTCCGCCCCAGATCGTGACAGCCGAGCAGGAGAGCCAAGCAGATCTCCTGGCAGACGAGTCCGATGACGAATCCGACGATGCGCCGGACCGTTCCCCTGCTCAAAGCGGATTTCAGCCGTGCAAGAACGAGACGGTGGCCCTCTGCGCCGCCGTCATCCGTCAGGCCAACGGCCATGTTGCTGGTGATTCACTGCAACGGCTGATGTGGGTAGCCCTGAGTGAACGCAGGTTCGGCGTTGCTTATCACCTGGCCAGGAGCTTTGAAGACCAAACAGATCCTTCCGATATCTGGTCTACACGTCTCCGCGCCGCCATTCTCGGCCAAGCCATCGCCAACCCTTCTGGTTCGATCTTTGAGCAACTTCGTACCGACTTCGCCATGATTTCGGCTGCGGGCGATCCCGACTCCCGAGGGCTGGCGCTGGCTTTCCGCCTGCTCATGGTCGGTTCCGCGCTTCGTGCCGCGGTACTCTCTCCCGCTTCCAATGCGAGCGTCCTGATCGAGCGCGGAACTATCAGCGGATCACGCCTCGACAAGCTCTACATCGTTTGCAAGAAGGTTTCCGATTACGCAAACCTGCAGATGCCGCTGGACCTCGCGGCGCTCGAATTCATCGATACCTCGGTCAATCTAGATCAGAGGATAGCCGCACTCAAGAGTGAAGCTGCGGAATGGTGGGGGCGCGCACCCAGTCTGCAATTCAAATACGCCCCCGCCGCGAAGATCTGGAAATCCTGGCTGGAACCGAAGGAACCCGTCGGGCAACTGATTCAGCCCATACTGGCTCATGACCGCAACAAACTCGCCTCAGTGAAGGCGCAGATCGAAAGCTTGTCCACCGACGAGAAAATTCGCAATGCCATCAATACAGATGCCAAGAGCATTAAGCAGTATTACCGCTTTGTTGGATCGATTAACTACAATGCGCTCTCCGTCTTTACTCGCCATGTCCGGGAAGCTGTCGACCTCGCCCGCCGTTGGGCAGCCCTCATAGAGCACTCTTCTCCCGACCAAAATGATTACCGCAGATCGCGCCTGCTCGAACTGAGAACGACTCTCGATTCTGCCCGTGCCGACTTGAAGATGGAACTGGATCAAGCAGCCGCGAGCGCCACCGACATGCGTGTTGCCGTTGCTGCCCGGTTCTGTGTGGGCGCATTCGAGAGTCTGCTGGCCCTGCTCCATTCGGGCGGCGGACAACGCTCTGCTGAGCCTCCGATCAAATACCTGCTCTCCTCCGATCTCTTACTCATTCCGGGGCTGCCCATGACGGAAGCCTGGGACCCGCGCTTGAGCTTCGAACCGCTACGAAAACTTTTGGTGAGCCATTGCGTATCGTTGAACGCGGAAAATTGGGAGCGAGCGTTTGATTTCATCGGCGAAAACACCCGCGACCATGAAGCAGTTGACCGGATCATCGAATATCTCTCCTGGGAGAAGGGGCGCGAAGCTCTCGCGGCCCGCCTCACCGCCGCGCAGGATCAACACCTCAAGCAATGTCAGAGTGCGCTGAAGCGGCAGATCGACGAAACCGCGCGCGCGATTGAGGCCGGGGTGAGCCTGGGCCATGTACGGGATCACGAACGCGCAGACTTCCTGGATCGAATCGACCAGATCTCCTCGCGGCTGCTCCAGGTCCGGAACTTTGAGGCCGAAGAAGACGTTCTCAAAGGCATTTATGCCGCCATCGACAACTCGCGAATGCGACAGATTGAACAAGTGAAGGAGCGCATCGAGTCTGAAAGCGTCCCCAAGGAAGGACCTGCGTATCAGAGGATCTTGGCCGCTATGGACCGGGGTGACGTCGACACTGCTCACGAATACATCGACCTTGGGTTGCGGAACGACGAACTGCCTGCTCCGGTGGAACAGGTCAACGACACGTTCAACAATTTCTACCCGAAAGCTACGTCTGAGTTGGAGAAGTTTCTCTCCGCCGCCCAGCCACCCAACTTAGCCGCATTCGTCGAGAATGGCAAAAGTTTCCCTGGGGTCGACATGCGCTCTATACCCGGCGCGCAACTGGACGAAGCTGTCGGAATGCTCGATGCCTGGTTTGTTATGAAGCGAGCCAGGCGCGGCCGGACAGAACCCATCCGGACATTCTTTGAGCGGCTCGGTTTTGAAGTCTTCCAACTCTCCGAGCCGGCCGGAACGCAACGCGTGGTCATGACTATGGATGCGCGAACGCTCACACATCGTGATCGGTGTCCTGTTCCCTACTTTGGCTCCACCGCCGGCGGGCGCTATCGCGTCATATGTCTTTGGGATCGTCCGTCGGAAGATGAAATTCTGGATGTGGTCCGACAGGGGCGGAATGGGCCTCCAGCAATCGTGCTCTACTTCGGGCGCCTCAGCGACCAGAAGCGCCGCGGCATTGCTCAACAAGGACGAAAAGACAATCTCAGTTTCATAGTTATTGATGAACTCCTTGTCGCCTTCCTCTGCGGCGTGCGGGGCTCGCGCCTGCCGGTCATGTTCGATTGCACGCTTCCGTTCACCTGCCTGAATCCGTACACGATGACCTCGTCGATCGTTCCGCCAGAGATGTTTTATGGCCGGCGGGCGGAGCGCGATCAGATTATCGATCCCCTTGGTTCCTGCTTCGTGTACGGCGGCCGGCAATTAGGCAAGACCGCGCTCCTGCTTTCCATCCGGGACGAGTTCCACCAGCCGGCTGATCAGAGACTCGCACTCTGGATCGATCTGAAGTCGTCTACGAACGACATATGGGCTGCGATTGCCCGGGGCATTAGGGACATGGCTGACGCTGACCTGCAAATCGGAAACGTGCAGGAAAAGCAAAAGCTCCTCGAAAAGATCCAAGCTTGGCTGGACGCAGATAAGAAGCGGAGATTCCTGCTCCTGCTCGATGAGGCCGACAGGTTCCTCGAACTTGATTCCAAAGAAGATTTCTCCCGCACAAGCAGCCTCAAAGGACTGATGGAGAAGACCAATCGGCGGTTCAAGGTCGTTTTTGCTGGTCTTCACAATGTCCAGCGCGCCACTAAGGAGCAAAATCACCCGCTGGCGCACTTTGGAGAACCGATCTGTATTGGGCCGCTGTTGAACCGCGGCGAAGGAAAGGAAGCGCGATCCCTGATCGAGCGCCCTTTCTGGGCCCTTGGGTATCGTTTTGAATCCCCGGACTTGATCGTCCGGATTCTCTCCCGCACCAATTATTACCCAAGCCTGATTCAACTTTACTGTTACCAGATCTTCCAGGCCATCAAGCTCGACAACGCGTGCATTCGCAGTGGGCCTCCATTCGTCATCACTGCCAAGCATGTCGATGAGGCCTACTCCTCGTTCCAAAACCCGATCCGTGAAAAATTTGAGCTCACGCTCAATCTTGATCCTCGTTATCGGGTTCTTGCGCTGCTGATCGCCCTGCACACTCTTCAGGGAACGTCACGCATGATGAGCGTGGGAGATATCCGTGAACTGGCCTTCTCGTGGTGGAAGCAGGGGTTTGCAGAACTTCGGACCGAAGAGGATTTCCGTGTTCTCCTCGATGAAATGCAGGGACTGGGTATACTGCGCGAGAAAGCGGCCGAATATGCGCTCCGCGCAGTCAACCTGCTCTCGCTGCTTGGGAGCCAGGAGCAAATTGAGCAGAAACTCCTGCAGAGTGCCGACGAGGCGCCGCCGGAGCCGTACTCGGCTCACATCCATCGCACCAGCGACCGCAAGCAGTACTGGAAACGCAATCCTTTGACCGACCAGCAGTACTATGACCTGCGCGGAGAACGCAACTGTGTCTCAGTGATCTTCGGCTCCAAGGCAGCCGGCCTGGATGATGTAGAGCGCTTTCTCGCGCAGGCTGTCGATTCAACTCACTTCATCACTTGCGAGATAGCGGCCAGCGACCGCTTCACTTTCCGTAAATTCCTTGAGGAGACTCGGGAGAAAAGCCAAGGCGGGACAACCATCATCCTGGTGCGAAACAGCCCCTGGACGGCTGCATGGATCCAGGAAGCGACCACGATGTCGAAGGGACGAACCCGGTTCACCAGCGTGGTTTTCCTCGCAGACCCGGCAGCGGCATGGGGACTCGCCTCGGATCGGGCTGTAATTGAGCCCATGATTGCCGATCGCAGGCTCAGCAGTATCTCGCTTCAGCCGTGGCACCGCGCTGCGCTGAATTCCTGGCTGGGCGATTGTTCGATCGGTTCCAATGCCCTCGAAGAGGAAAAGAAGATTTCCGCTGCTACCGGAAGTTGGCCGTTTCTGCTCGAACAGTTCCGAGGCCTGATCGTTACAGGAGGCATGAACTGGCAGGCAGCTCTCGAAAATCTGCGCGGCCAATTGAACGATCCTGGCTTGCGCTCGGCATATCTGGAAGCCTTCGGCCTCAAACAGGCACTCCCAGCCAAGGTTTTGAAAGCCATGGTAGACCTCGGCGGGGCGGCCAGCATGGAGGTTCTTACAGGCTTGGTCGACGGAGTATCAAGGCAGGAATGCGAAGCTGCTTTTTACTGGGCGGACCGGCTTACCTTGGTTCAGCCGGGGTTAACGAGCGGCGAATGGGTTGTCGATCCTGTGGTCCAGGACCTCCTGAAGGCAGACGGATGATGGACTGGTGGATGATTCCGGGACCGCGAAGCTATATCGACGCCATCATCGATGACGTGCGAGAAGGCAAGTCTGTCTTTCTGGTACTTCCCGAGAATGTTCCCGAGCGTTTCTCGCACGCGCTGAAGGAAGCGCTTCGCGAGGAGTCCAACTGGGAATCTGTTAGTGTGACACCGGCCGTGAGCCCCGTGGACTTTCTGTATACGCACTTTGTGCCGCACGCTGAGTCGCGGAAATTGAGAAGCGAGACTAGCCTTGCGGGGGAGCCTGAATTCCAACGTAAGCTGATCTCAATTGAAGGCATTATGCCTGAAGATTGGGCCGCGTGGTCACAATTCTTCCTTGAATATGAGCGAGTCAGCCGGGCGGTGCCTGAGTCTCGACGATCTCTGTTTCTAATTCGCGTACAAGGCGCCGGACACGTTCATGAGCCTCCAGCCGCGGTTGGTTTGAGTTGCCGGCGATGGGACGGCTGGTTGCGGCGCAACGACATGCAACTCTATAGCAACAGCCGCGTTCGAGAACGGAAATCCGGGCTGGAAACCGATCTTACGGCAGCACTGACATCCGAGCTTGGCGGATGGGATCCGGCCCTTTGCGAATATCTGGCCGACTTCGATCTCGTTGAATTGATTCAGCCCGCCCAGCTGCTGGAGACTTTCGCCGCCGGAAAAGGCTGGTGTTTCCAGCCCGGGCCCTACGAGCAGGCATTCTGGAGCCAAGGTTTATGGCAGACTTACCTCGGGAAGCAGACCCCGCATACGGCATTTGGAGCCTTTCTCCTGGGCCAGCGCTTTCTGAACCGCCTTCTCTGGAAAGCTGAAATCGTGATCTTGATGCCCTACGTCGAAGAGCAGAGGCAGGTCCTGATCGAAAGGTATCGTGGTCACCTCAGGATTCCACATTACTCGAAATACGGCGTGATCAACGACGTGTACGATCTTGAGATCGGCATGTTGGAATTGCTTCTACATCAATCCGGCGCCGTATCGAAAGCGGCGCTCGATTTCATCACCAACCTCAAATTGGCGCGCAATCAACTATCGCACATGGCGCCGGTCGACAGCGCGGTTCTTGTGATGTTGTGCAGGAATGCAGAAGGGGATTGATCACTCTCAGACTCACTCTCAGACTCACTCTCAGACTCAGAATCGAGACAATTCCCAAAAGCATTCTGAACAATAGCCCCGCTTAAACCGACAATAACTGATTCTGATTCAATACGATATGGGTTTTTAAGTTGGGGCTGCGGAGCTCATGTCGGCGGGCGCTTGGCGCCCAGGACTGGAATCGGTAAATGCATCTTCCCCTCCATCAGTACGACCGCGCGCAGGCAAAGAGCGTCAGGGTGTGATGGCGATCAATCAAAAAAATCGCTTGGCATGCTCGCGAATGGCTACAACTGCATTGGATGAAGCGGCGCGAGAGTGGCCGGATTGTCACGATGCCCACAAGAAGTACATCTCGGCCACCGAGAAACTATTCTGCGCGTTCGTTAAAGGATGGTACGGACCCCGGCCCGGCATTATGAAAGCGTTCGAGGAATATCGCCAGGCGGTACCGGCCTCGAACGGCAGATTCAATCACTTGGAAGTGGTCGAAGTACGTCCGAATTGCATGCCGGGTACAGAGAGAGCCTCACGATTTCGCGTCGTTACCATCAGAATCCACCCCTGCCGATTGATAAGACAAATGCAGCAACGAGAACCCGCGCTTCAATGTCGCCGAAAGTGGAATTCGGTGGGGACTCTTTCCGGCCGTTGAAGAAATCCTCCAGAATTGTTGCAACAAGTAGGTTCTCCTTTTCCGTGGCCTTTGCAACTTGCTCAATGAGGAAAGTGAGATGATCACCCATCCCTGAATCCTCGCTGACATCAGCGCGCAAACGATCCAGAACATCGGACCAACTATCTGGATTTTCTTCAAGAATGGCACCAATGGCCGCGACCAGGAAGGGAACGGAGCCTTTTGCCTACTGTCCCATGGCAGGAGGAAGGGCGAAGTCTTGCCAGTAATCTTTATACGCGGCGAGCAGGCTCCTAAACGCTGCGCCCTTGTCGTTAGATCGCTCCCATGTGCCTACGATGGGGAGGCATTCATAGTCATCCCCGACGCCAAGAACGGGAATGTAGTAAAGAAATTCCCGAGAGCCGAGATTAAAATTCTTGATTCCCCAAAGATCGCTCATCATGCTATCCGCTACTGAGCATCGAACGACCCACTTTGGCTGTTCCTCCAAAAAAGAGTTGAGAATCTCTTCAATATCTCCGCTGATTTCAAGTATTTCTTCAGCCTCATCTAGACGCGCTCTATCACCCTTCAACAGATCAATCAGCACTTGCCTAATGCTGGGTAGTGACTCCGAATCAATCTTGAGTCTCGCTTTGTGCTTCGCTTCGAGTTGAGTGATCACGGGAGCAAGCGCTGCTTGGAAGTCTGCTGACGACGTCGCGTCCCAAGGGGGCATTGGTTCGGACCTTGTCCTAGACGGATTCATGTGATTCTCCCCTTATCAGTTCTCCATATTTAACCGCGAAACGGCTGACACAACATGCTGCCGTATGGTACTCGCAACGGTTGTAAAACCCGGCTTGCGCTCCCCGGTCTTCTCATCAATATAGAGCGCACGATTTACCTCTATCATCACGGCGGCGAGGTTACGCTTTTTGTAATGGTCAACAGGAACGAGAGCCCCGGTAAACGGGGCGTTCAGTTTCACTGACCAACCCGTTGAGCCAAATGCGTCAATCAAGGCTTTTTCAAGTTGGGGAGGTGTGTGAAACTCGTCTGTGCCGATGCAGATATCTGGACGGTCCCGCCTCTGGTCCAATTCGTATGGCAGGGGCTGTGATGGAAAGCTATGTGCGTCGATTAAGAGAGCCTGGCCGTGACTGTCGAGAGACCGCTGTACGACCTCGGTCAGCCGGCGGTGGTGGGTTACGTACCAGGTGTTCATCAGTTCCTGGCGCTCGGCGACCACAAGACGAGGCCGGAGCCGCTGCCCATCCGAAGTTCGTTCGTAGACGGCTCCCATTCCAAGTGAGGCCATGATTTCTAAAGAGTCTTCTTCGAACCTCTCCACGTCCACGACCAGACGGCTGACAGGGAAGCGGAGTACCCGTTCCTCAGGAACGCCTTGGGCAAACAGGTCGAAAGTCCAGTGATCGGTCATGCGGAGCAGTTCAGACTTCAACCCCTCGTCGTTGAGCAGAAGCTTGCTTCTCTCCGAGGGCGGAATGAAGGTCGAGTCGTGAGGCACATGGAACAGAACCCAATCTGGCAGGTCTGGTGCACCGAACGCACGCAGAGTGGGAGCGGATGAGTCGGCCGCGCCCACTCCGCCTGAGTCTGTTCCATCTCTGCTAAACATGGACTCGCACTCCTTCCGGTACCGTTTCCTCCCAAGGAAAAACAACATCGGGTCTGCCAAAATGCCCATAAGCCGCAGTTGGGTAGTAGATTGGCCGCAGCAGGTTGAGATCCCTGATAATCCCCTGCGGGCGCAAGTCGAATTCGCGGGAAAGTTCCGCTGCAAAGTCTCGCCGTGGATCACTCTCAGTCCCGTAGGTCTCTACAAGAAAGCTGACCGGCTCGGCAACGCCTATGGCGTAGGCCAGTTGAACCAGTGCCCGCCGTGCCCATCCACGCGCTACAACCTGTTTGGCCAGAAAACGTGCCATGTACGCTGCAGAGCGATCTACTTTTGAAGGGTCCTTGCCGGAGAAGGCACCTCCGCCGTGCGGAGCCGCTCCACCATAGGTGTCCACGATGATCTTGCGGCCCGTCAGTCCTGTATCGCCCTTGGGACCGCCCGTGACAAACCGCCCGGTAGGATTGATGTAAGTGCGAAAGTCCGCACTGCGCAACTCCGCAGGAATCACCGGGTCGATGATGTACTGTTCGACGGCATCGCGTAGTTCGTCAATATCAATGGAGTCATCGTGCTGTGTGGAAAGCACTACGCTCTCAATCGCGACCGGAAGCCCGTCACGGTACCGGAAAGTTACTTGCGATTTGGCGTCCGGTTGCAGCCAAGGCAACTTCCCAGTGCGCCGCACCTCGGCTTGACGGCGAACCAACCGGTGCGCATACAGAATAGGCGATGGCATTCGTTCGGGTGTTTCATCTGTTGCATAACCGAACATCATCCCCTGATCGCCGGCGCCCAGAACACCATCGCTGCGGTCCACTCCCTGGCTGATGTCCTGTGCCTGCCAGTTAAACCGAATCTGAACCTCGCAGAGCTCAGGGTCGATGCCGGTTTTCGCACTTGTGTAGCCGGTTTCGCGCAGCACTTCACGGACCAGCGATTCAGCTTCTGAGCGCACAGCGTGGAAGTCGTCCGCGTTGCGCGTCTTGAACTCCCCGGCAACAATCACGCACTGATCTGCCAGCATGGTTTCGCAGGCGACGCGAGCCTGCTGGTCACGCGACAGAAAGGCATCCAGGATACGGTCCGAGATGCGGTCGGCAAGTTTGTCGGGGTGCCCTTCAGAAACAGATTCCGAAGAGAAAAGGCCATTACGAATTGTCACGGTCAATCTCCTTTTGGCGCCGTTCGTTTGGTTACTAGGGCTGCTGGCTGTTGTCTCTGATCAGGCAATGCGCGATTGTTGCTCTGCCCGGCACCTGTCGCAGGGTGCTTGAGCAGTGAACCAAGGGCAATGGATCAATGCGCCTTTTGCCTCGCTCCAGTAGTTGGAAATGGGCCTGTGGTTGCGTCCCGTTTCACATTTACGGCAAGGAATTCCGTCGCAAATGCAGAGGACAGCGACGACGGCCTCCTCCCTTTGGCTGGCGGTCGGCAAATCGTCATTGCGCGCGGCACCGCGGTATTCATGACACACCTGGCACCGAACAAGACCGCGAGGAATGGCCGCTGTGGAAGAATTAGCGGGTGATGCATGATGTTTGTGGGCGGAGTGGTGATTCGGCTCGTTCGAGATGGACTTCGTCATAAACTTCTCCTCTTTAGCCGAATTTGACTGAGCGTCAGGGGCGGCAAGCTGGATTCAAATCCCCTGGTCGTTCGCCATGATGGCAGGTTGACCAGCCCATCTACCTCACTTCAAAAGAATTAACTGCGGCAACCAATCGGGGCCGACCCAAACAAACGCATCTTGTTGCGATCGTCTTGACAGAGCTCTCGCTGTTTCCACGTCAATACCGAATATGAGAAAGCTGGCTTCACCCGGCCATCCGCTCAATGGATGTTTTCCAACTCCTTCAATAAAGGCTAGATTTCGTTCAGTCAGTTCCCGCCGTAACGAAGTGTGGAGTTCCGCATTTGTAGCGTCATCGAGAGGCTTGCTATTGGGATTGCAGGCAGTGATATATGCGCTAGATTCTGAGCTGTTCCTCTTGCACGCAGCAACCAAAGCGGCGTTTGGTTCACCAATTCTGAGCGTGAAGGGAGAGTTTCCGAAGACATGGTATTCAGTCTCCAGGAACGCCTGAATCGTGCGGCGGTCAATAAGTGACTCTGAAAGCACAAAACCCTCCAGAATGGAGGGCCGACGGCGTTTCCGCTTAGTTGCCCCTTTAGGGAGCCACATCCGCTTTCGCGTCCACCTTGCCCGGTTGGCAGGTTGGCATGGGCGTCGGCCCATTTC
>Ga0182027_10000392_pt1 | contig 75364 bp, 70 predicted proteins | sample 712E1DmetaG_FD_121300 | JGI IMG/M metagenome (GOLD analysis project Ga0182027, IMG submission 121300) | Permafrost microbial communities from Stordalen Mire, Sweden - 712E1D metaG (Illumina Assembly) | ecosystem: Environmental > Terrestrial > Soil > Wetlands > Permafrost | place: Sweden...
AGTGTCTCGCTTTTCGAGAAAACCTATATTTTACAAGCACTTAGCGATATACCACCTAATTTTGAGGAGTATCGATCTCCTAACCAATTGAATTTGTTCAACTTATAGTTGGACACTAGTGAAAAATTGTTTATTTTAAATGGAATGGAAATTCAGGATATATGTATCCATTTGATGATGGGCTTGATGGCTCTCTTGATAGAGCGCTTGTGAGATACGCTATTCCCCTCGAAAAAAGAGCTGTTCTTCAAGAAAAATTATCTTCGCTTGCCGCTCCAACTGAATTGGGGGATCTTGAATTTAAGAATAAGTCTTATTTGGTAACTGAAGGTACAACTGAGTACTTAACGATTATTGATTTGAAATGTCTTTACAATCCAATCATCTTTGCGCCAGGTTCGAAAATCGATCAATACTGGAAACCCTGAATCGCGTTTGAATTACTATCCCGACGATTATCTTTCACTTGCAACTCCATTGATTACGACGCCGCAAGATGTCGGACACCTCAAAGCCCCTAAGTTTGTACCAGTTTCGAGGCTTTTAGGTGTCCGACATCTAAGCGCGGCGTCTGACATCTTTTCGGGGAGAATTTACCATGCATTTCGAACAGGGGAAGTACTACCACATCTATACCCGCACCAACAACGAGGAAACGCTCTTCAAATCTGAAGAGAATTACATTTACTTCCTTGAACGCTACCGGTATTATCTTGAGAGTTACCTCGCTACACTGGCCTATTGCCTCATGCCTACGCATCTGCACTTTCTGGTGAGGGTGAAGGCAGATGTCGGGCATCTTGCGCCAAGCAACGCAGCGCATGTCGAAAAACAGATGCCCGACATCTCTGGAACGTAGAGAATGCAGATGTCCGATACCTACTCAGCGGGGAAATCTCCAAGCGCCTCGGCCTGCTTTTCAGCAGTTATACCAAAGCGATCAACAAACGCTATTACCGTCACGGCAGCCTGTTTCAGCAGCGGGCAAAAGCAAAGATAGTGAGTGACGAGCGGTATTTGCTGACTCTCATTTCCTACATTCATCAAAATCCTGTGCGTGCCGGACATGTTCGTCGACCGGAAGATTGGCCATTTTCAAGCTATTTGGACTTGATTGAAGAAAGAAATGGTACGTTGCCGGAAAGAGAATATTTGCGGCAGTATTTCAAAACTCCGCTGGAGTTTAAAGAGTTTTCTAAAATCGTCGTGCTAGAGGTCGGACACCTACAAGCATCGAAAGGTGCAGTAATTTAGAGGTTGTGAGGTGTCCGACCTCTAAAGTGCATTTTCTCTTGACATTTCCTTTTTCATAGTATATATTCTTTATAGTATATATAATTACACTATAAAGGAATATACACATGCCGACTTCTTCGCTTACCGCCCGCCAGCAAAAAGTATACGACTTTGTGAAAGAATTCCTGGAAGCGCATGGCTATCCGCCGACGCTGCAGGAGATGGCGAATACGCTGAAGATTCAGCCCAGCGCAGTTCGGGCGCACTTGCTGCTGATGGCAAAGAAAAACGCTTTGCGCTATGTGCCCAATATCTCCCGCGGCATTGAATTGCTCCAGGAACGTCCAACGGGCATCCCAATCTATGGCTCTGCGCCGGCCGGGCATCCTTTTATGGCCCAAGATAATATCGTGGATACCTTTGAACTGCGGCGTTATATTTCGGCATCGGACGACCTGTTCGGCGTCTATGTGCGCGGCGACAGTATGAAAGACGCACAGCTTTCTACCGGCGATCTCCTTTTTGTCGACCCAAAGAAAGATCCGCGTAACGGTGAAATTGTGGTGGCGGCGGTGGAAGGAGAGCCGACCATCAAGCGCTATTATAAAGAGGACGGCACAATTGAGTTGCGCCCGGAGAATAAAAAATACAAGCCGATAGTGGTGAGCAACACGGATGAAAATTTTAAAATTCTGGGTGTGGTGATCGGCCTGATGCGCGCGATCGACAAGAAAAAAATTGATGCACTGACGGAGTTTGCGCGGCCGTCGTAAAAATATTTTTTTGCCACAGAGTTCACAGAGATCACAGAGTTTTTTACTTTGCTTACTCTCTGTGAACTCTGTGGCGTAATTTCTGGCGGTGGAGGTTGCATGGCAACATCGACATATTCGTTGGAGGATGAGCGGCAAATTAATTTCCATCTAAAAAAAATTCTAGAGGTGCTGAGCGTCCAGATTCCCGAAGATCATTTCGGAATGGTGGAGATTGCCTTTCCGCGTCAAAACGGGAAAATCGCCGGAGAGGTGGAAGTGAAGCTGCGATCACGATATAAACGGGAAGGGCGGCCGAGTGAAGGAAAACTTTTTTGCCACAGAGAAAAATACGAGAGCACAGAGAATGATTTGGAGATGCCCGAACGAAGAGTACAGTAGAAAAATTCCTCTGTGTTCTCTTTTGTTCTCTGTGGCAAATATTTTTGTCGGGGATGAACAATGAACAACGCATCCAGTAAAAAGCGCACGTCTCGTTCGGCACAAGAAGATGAAGCCCGCGCACTGACAGTTATTCCGGGAGTCGGGAAGTCGATTGCCGCGGATTTGTGGAAGATCGGCATCAAAAAGGTGTCGGATCTGCGCGGAAAGAATCCGGAAGTCCTTTTCGACCGCTCCAATCTTCTTGCCGGAACCACACAGGACCGATGTCTGCTCTATGTGTTTCGCTGTGCGGTCTACTATGCAGAGACGCCGGAGCAGGATCGCGACAGCGAGAAATTGAAGTGGTGGAATTGGAAGGACGTGGATCATAGAAAAGGTATGTCCCTTCGGAAACGCGAGAAGGGAAAAGGGATGACAAAAATTACAGAGAAATATTGACATCTCAATGGTAAAACGGGTGAAGAGTATGTATCGGTTCATCACAAAAAACTCTGATTACGATGACAAGAGACCAAGCAGAAGAGAGGCTCAAAAAGACATTCGGATTCGAGAAGTTTTATGATGATCAATGGAGAACCATTGATCGTGTCCTCAACGGGGAACGTATTCTATTAATTGAGAAGACCGGTTATGGCAAATCTCTCTGTTACCAATTCCCGGCGGTCCAATTTGACGGCTTGACTGTTGTTTTTTCGCCATTGTTGGCGTTGATGAGAGATCAACTGAAGAAACTTAATGAATTGGGAATCCCCGCCAAGTGCATTAACAGTGAACAGGAAGATGCAGAAAATGAAGCAGTCATCGAGGAAGCGAAAGATGGAAAACTCAAACTATTATATATAGCTCCGGAGCGCCAAGAGAATGACAAGTGGATTGAGGCAACACGATCCATGAATTTGAAGATGGTTGTTATCGACGAGGCCCATTGTATTTCAGTGTGGGGACACGATTTTCGCCCTGCATTTCGGAGAATTATCAATCTTGTGAAGTTGCTTCCTGCCGGGTTTCCGGTTCTCGCAACGACTGCTACCGCAACGAAAAGAGTTGAGCAGGATATTGTCAGGCAAATGGGTGGTAACACCGTATCGATTCGGGGACAACTTGTTAGGCCGAATTTTCATCTGCGGGTTGTTACTGTCAAGTCGGAAGAAGAAAAGATGATTTGGCTTGGTAAGAATTTGGATAAATTCCCCGGAACAGGGATCATCTATACAGGAACCAGAGTCAACACTGAGGTGTACTCCAGATGGCTGGAGTTCTTGAAAGTATCATCTGTTCATTATAACGCAGGACTGGATGTTGCTTCCCGAAAACAAATTGAAGATGGATTGCTCGCAAATCGGTGGAAATGCGTGGTAGCCACGAACGCTCTGGGGATGGGAATTGACAAGCCGGATATCCGGTTTATTATACATACACAAATGCCGGCGTCGCTCATACACTATTACCAGGAGATAGGCCGGGCAGGGAGAGATGGGAAACCGACATCTTTGTTGCTTTTCTATCACGAAAATGATAAAACACTTCCTCAAGCATTTATCGACGGGGGAAGGCCTTCACCCGACAAATACCAAAAGGTAATCGATACCCTGAAGAAAGCTCCAATGGGTGAGTTTGAAATCGTCAGGGCAACAAACCTCACCCGAACGCAAGTTAGAACTATTAAGGCAGACCTTATAGAACAGGGCATTATCAATGAGGTGAGATCGGGAAAAGCAAAGAAATATGAGTACAAGTACGGAGCTCCTGCACTCAACACCTCCACCTTTCAAGAACTCAGAAACGCCAAGATGGCCGATTTGGCAAAGATGATTGACTATATAAATACTTCCGATTGTCGCATGAGCTTCTTATGTAATTACTTGGGTGACAGTGGCGCTGGGAATTGTGGTCAATGTGACAATGACTTGACCAAACATGTTCATGTCGCCGTGGAAAAAGAGTGGGAAGAAAAGATCGAGTCCTTTCGGAGCGAATATTTTCCTGTTCTGGAAGTGTCGAATACCAAAACACATCTGGTGGATGGGATTGCCGGTTCATATTATGGAGTATCGGCAGTCGGCGCTGCAATCCATCGCAGCAAGTATGAACACGGCGGCGATTTTCCCGATTTCCTCGTCGCGCTGACACTGAAAGCATTTCGAAAACACTTTGGAAGGGCAAAATTCGACCTGGTTGTATATGTGCCACCGACTGAATCCGGGGATTTGCTAAAGAACTTTGCATCAAAGATCGCATCAGCTCTGGGAACCCCAATTTCTCATAATTTGCGGAAAGTTTGCGTAACAAAACCTCAGAAAGTTTTTCAAAATGGCCTTCTGAAGGTTGATAATGTGGCAGGGGCATTCAAGTTCAAACCGGAACTCGAAGCAACAGGTAAATCAATACTTCTCATTGATGACATATGTGACAGCGGCGCGACCATCAAGGAAATTGGCAAGCTTTTTACTACATTAAATGCAAAGATGATAGCACCATTAGTTATTGCAAAAACAGTTGGTGGGGATCTCTCCACCCAGTGACTTGGTCGGAAAACCATTTGCTTGCCACTCCGGAGGATGCTCCGCAGAAGACACAAGGGCACAAAGAAAATCATCCTTATGCATTATGTCTTGGTGATTTGGTGGCGACACTTTTCGATTAGATTTCTAGGACATAGGTTCAAGGGAAATGGTACAAGACAAAGAAATACCGTATCTCATCGCATTGACTCATAGTTCAAGGCTTCGCATCGAACAAATCAATGCTTTACTAGTGAAGATCGTTCATGAAAAGCAGACCACTCTCGAGTCTTTTTTCCAGAGATCAGAAGATGCATGGTTTGCCGAGTATGGCCTCGACGAAAAAACGTTGATGGGAGTCAAGGCTGCAAAAACTGAACTACCGAACAGTTCTTTTATTGCCGAAGATCTTTTTGCACAAGGATTTGAAGTGGTTCCGATTTTCTCACCGGAGTATTCGCCAACTCTCAAAGCCAACCTCAAGGCTAAGTCGTCTCCACCGATTCTTTATGTGAAAGGAAACAAACAGCTGCTCCAGGAAGAATCGATCGCGATTGTTGGCTCTCGTGATGCATCCGACATCTCACTCAAATTCACCGACAACCTGGCCAAAATTGCCTCTGAGAAGTATAAGGTTGTTGTCAGCGGCTTCGCCAAGGGAGTTGATAAGCAGGCACTGGATTCTGCTATGAAGTACAAAGGCCATAGTATTATCGTTCTTCCCCAGGGAATTATGACATTCGAAAGTGGTATCAGGAAGTACTATACGCAAATTATCGAAGGCGATGTTTTAGTATTGAGTACGTTCTTCCCGAGGGCACCATGGAGCATTCAACTTGCGATGGGCCGCAATCCATATATTTATGGCCTTGCAAAAAACATTTTCGTGGCAGAATCCGGTCCTGATGGCGGCACATGGTCAGGAGTAATAGATGGAATACGCAAAGGAAGGTTGATTTACGTTCGCAACCCCGAACCAGGTGAATCCAATGCCAATCATAAACTGATAGATCGAGGTGCTGTCCCCGTCGATTTTGACGGCATAGAAAGGGTGCGGGCAATGGCGAGCGAACCAGCCAGTGAGTATTCAACAGGATCTTCCGGCAAAGAATTACCCGGAGTCGATGCTACCATCGCGAGAAAAGACAAGAGTAAGAAGCAAATGGAACCGGCTTCGGACTCTACACCCGAGTTACCTTTTTCATAATCACGGGTAACGCAGCGAATTATTACCCACGCGTAATGAAGCAAAAGAAGAACAAAGATTACACGGAAAAAGCAGAGATTTCCACAGATACAGATGAGAGAATTCGTGCCGCCGGCAGAAATTCTTGTTTCGACAGGTAGTGTTGTGCAGAACCATTCTGTCAATGTAGCTTTGTTCTCTGTGTCCTCAGCTTTTGCGCTGAGTTACTAACCAACATATTTCCCGGGTTGTTGAGAACCTCAAGCCCGGTTTTGCGAAGCGAGTCTTCGTGAAACCGTTTTTTTTTGGAAAAATATTTGCCACAGAGGACACAGAGAAAAAAAGAGAAAGCCTCGATGTCTGTATGAAAGACACTTTCTCTGTGTTCTCCTTTTTCCTCTGTGTCCTCTGTGGAAAAAAAAGGAGGAACCGTGAACACTGACATCCACATCGGCATGGGTGGATGGGACCTGCCGCCATTTGACGGACCGTTCTATCCCGCGAAACGCGGCAGAGATTTCCGGAAGCTGGAGTATTACAGCCGGCGTTTCAACAGTGTGGAGGTGAATGCAACGTTTTATGCAACTTCCTTCACCGCCGTGCATGCGCGCCGCTGGCTGGCGGATGTTGCGGGTAATCCGGACTTCATATTCACGGTGAAGCTCTTCCGCGGATTTACCCATACGTTCGAAGCCACCAATGACGATGTACTCGCCGTGCGCACTCTGCTGGATGTGCTTGCCGCCGACGGAAAACTGGGAGGCGTATTGATACAGTTTCCGTATCACTTCACAAATCTGCCGGAACGTCTGCACTACGTCCGTCATCTCGGCCGCGTCTTTGCGCCGTACCGCCTTTTCGTGGAGGTGCGGCACAATTCCTGGAACAATGACCCGGCGCGCGAGGCGCTGCACGGGCACCATCTGCACACTGTCAATGTCGATCTGCCGTGCATCCGGCGCCATATGCCGTTTCGGGCGGATGCATGGGACGGCGTCGCTTATTTCCGCATGATGGGGCGCAATGCCTACGGATGGCAGCATCCCGACAGGGAAGAGCGCTACCGCTATTGTTACTCTGAGACGGAGATCGATATGCTGGCGGCGCTGGTGTCGGCAACGGCAAAAAGGGATTCCAAAACATTTGTTGTCTTCCATAACGATCCGGAAGCACGCTCCATCATCAACGGATATCAACTGCAACGGAAATTCCGGCAGTCGATCTCCGTTGCATCGCGGGGAACGATTGCAGGTTCCTCACTGGAACTTCCGTTTGCGGCGTAGCGAGCCTTTAGACGTTGAATGTGCTTTATTTTTTTGTGTGGAGGGCTCAAGGCATGACCAATCATCGTCCCTCGACGCGTTCATCCCGACGTGTTGGGATGAACTTGCTCGGGATGACGATTGTCATTATCACGAAAAACAAAGGCAGCATCTTTGAATAGCCCTTGGGATGACGTAAACTATTTTGTGAGCAGATATAATTTTCTCTGTGCTCTCTGTGCAAAAACAGGCTTCTGCTCCGGATGATGAAAGAGAAGCTGAGTACAATGTACTACTCCAGACAGGCATCATGACCTTAGATGATTCACAGGCATTGATTCATTCATTTCCCACGCAACATGGAAAGTTTTTTCTGCTTTCCGGTGATGCACCGATATTCCGTCTCTCTCTCTATCTGGCAGCACTGACAGTGCGCACCGGCGCATCGCTTGCCCTCGTCGACGGAGCGAACCGGTTTGATGTGCATGCGATTACTGCGCAGGCACAGCGCTGGCAAATACCACCGCAGCGTCTGCTGGAACGCATCTTTATCTCGCGTGGATTTACCTGCTATCAGATGGAAGCGGCCATCACCGAGCGTCTTCCGGCATTTCTTGCACAGCGCGGCGTGCGTGCGGCGGTCATTCTGGGTCTACTCGATTCTTTTTACGACGAACAGGTAAAATTTCAGATTGCGTGGGCGATGCTGCAGCGCATCATCGCGGCATGCCATGCAATGAAATCAGACGGCATCTCGCTGCTGCTGGCGTGCAGGGAATGGGATGTTCGTCCGAAAGAACGGAATCAATTTTTACAGATGCTGCGTGAGGGTGCCGATCACACCTATCGTCTGACAGCACAGGCAGAAATGCACGGCATCGGCGAACAGCACGCCATTGCGCAGCCGCACATCGTTCAAAGTTCTGCAGCCACACGAAGAATGCATAGGCCGGACGGCAGCCGTAGAAGCGGCAGTGCCTGCGATGAAACAACGGGAAATTTATTCTGACGAGGAGCAACGATGGGACGCACGGTTCCGACTTTTACCAATATTATCGATCACGAAGTTGACAGCTGGGCGAAGTACCGCCGCGGATTGCGAAAGGAAGATCAGGAATATTTTGACGATATCTTTCGCTGTGCTCGCATACATCTGGCGGAAAATTTTTATGCCATGCGCACCGTGCCGTTGGAAAGCATCCTGATGTCCGTCGTGCTCGAGCAGCGCAAAATGATACGTCAGCTGCAGGACCGTTTGGATACCGTGGAACAGACAGTGTATGCGGCAGGGTCGGCGGTGCAAACCGCAACGGCGTGTGTGACAGATGGAAAAGATCATGAATACTGATTGTACCAAAGAGCGGGTGCTAAGAACTTCGACTACGCTCAGTGCAAACTCGCCGAAGCGTCCCAAATGGATGAGACTCGTTTGCCAAGACAGTTTGCTGAGCGGTTTCCAATAAGGTAAATATGAAATGTATCAGCGGATGGTTGTTCGATGTATATCCGTCGGCCTCAGGGATGGTCATCTGGCTGATTGATAAAACAGGAAGTTCCTGTCGGGTTACTGCTGAATTTGTTCCCTCATTTTTCCTTCATCTTTCCGCTGCGGGACGTAAGCGTGCGGACATTCTTGCCGCGCGGGCACCCGCCCGTGTCTCGCTGACGGATACCGTGCGAAAGGAATTCTATTCCTTTGCAGACTGGGCAGTGACGGAAGTCCATGTGCATGATCCGCTTCGCTTCAAAGAGACGGTCACCTATTTTGAAAGATTTTTCCCGTATTATGTTTTTTTCAATTCGGATATTCTTCCTGCCCAGTTGTTTCTCTACCACACACAACTATTTGCACTCGGATTCGGCGACTATCAAATAGACGACGCCGGAGTTCTGCGCGAGTGGACGCTTCACGACGACCGTGAGCGATTCGAGTACGAGCTGCCGCCTCTCTCCGTCATGATGCTGCGAAGCACGAATGGCTTCATTCCTCCCAAATATCAGCGCTCGCTGCAGCTTGAAGTGGAATATGACGGCTGTCGCGCTGAAATCGAAGGACAGAGCCCCCGCGAAATTCTCGGATCACTCAATTGGCATCTCCATCGCTGCGATCCCGACATTCTCGTAACGGAGTACGGGGATTCCATTCTCCTGCCGAAGATTACCGAGATGGCGCGGCGCGAGTGCATGCCGCTGCTGCTCAATCGCGACAATGCCGCCGGCTATATCACCAGCAGAGCATCGAGTTTTTTTCAATATGGAAAAATTGTTCACAAAGACGGTGCGTTTGAGTTGGCGGGACGCTGGCATGTTGATGTCGGCAACTCGTTTACCGTCAGCGAGTCCGAACTGGATGGACTGTTTGAACTTGTGCGACTGACGCAGATGCCGCCGCAGCGCCAATCGCGCGCGAGTATCGGTACCGGATTGTCGTCGCTGCAGCTCTCCTGGGCGTACCGGCATGGCATTCTCATTCCATCAAAAAAACGGGAGCCGGAGGATTTCAAATCTGCGGCGACGCTGCTGCTGGCGGATCGCGGCGGACTCATTTTTCAACCGCCGATCGGCTATCATGAGAATATTGCCGAACTCGATTTTGTCTCGATGTATCCGTCAATCATGGTGAATCAAAATGTATCGCCGGAAACCGTCAACTGTCGCTGCTGCGACAATCACGCCGTGCCCGAGCTGGAGTATTCCATCTGCCGACATCGTGAGGGTATTGTGCCTGCCACGCTGCGCGCCGTTGTCGAAAAACGAAAGCACTACAAAGAGCAGAAGCGCTTCTGGAAGGGAAAGGATGACGCGAAATATCAAAGCTATCACCGCCGCCAGAATGCGCTGAAGTGGATGCTGGTCAGCTGCTTTGGCTACCTCGGATATAAAAATGCACGGTTCGGAAAAATTGAAGCGCACGAATCGGTCAATGCCTTTTCGCGTGATGCATTGTTGACGGCAAAAGAGGTCGCAGAGGAACAGGGATACCGGTTGCTGCATGGCATCATCGATTGCATCTGGGTCACGCGGACCGGAGCAACGGAGGCGGACTATCAACAGCTCTGCAAGGACATCAGTGCCCGTGTCGGCATCGATATTTCTCTTGAAGGGATTTATCGCTGGATTCTTTTTCCGTCGTCCAAACAGGATGTACAGCTTCCGACAGCAAATCGGTATCTCGGCTGGTACACGCACAATGAATACAAGATGAGGGGTATCGAAGCACGCCGGCACGATACGCCGGTGTTCATCAAGACACTGCAGAAGGCGCTCATCGATCAGATGGGCGGGGCAGCGACCATCGAGGAACTCACTGCACTGCTGCCGGAGCTGCTGGAAACAGCACGGGGATACGTGGAGACGCTCCGCAGCGGCCGCGCCAATCCGATGGAGCTTGTCTTGCGCCGCCACATTACCCGGGAGGCGGATGAATATACCACCAATAGTGTCAGTGCGGTTGTTGCCAAAATGGTGGAGGCGATTGGTGTGCATATTGCCCCCGGTGAATCTATCGAATTTATCATTCTTGATCAGTCCGGAAAACGGAAACCTGAAAAGGCAAAGCCGCTGGCGCTCTATGCCTTTGAGGACGGATATGATATTGATACCTATGTGCTCTTTGCACTCAAGGCAATTGAAACCCTGTTACTGCCGTTTGGCTATACGCTGGAACGCCTGAGGGAAATATTCAGCCTCACAGAAAAAAAACAGTCGCTGCCAAAGAAGCCCGCCCCGATGACCGGCGATCTGTTTCAATGATTCGCCAGCCCGCCACATTTTTTTCTTGCATATTGTAATGCCTTTCCATACATTCGTAACAAGTGACGGAGGCCCGACTGCGGCCATAACTTCTTGCGCCGTCACCGCTTAGATCAACGCATACAGAGAAGCTGGTACAGTTGCAAAAAAAGCAATTTCCAGTTGTGCAGGGGAGGGGAGTGCGAGAAGGTCTGCATGCCGTTTTCACTTCTTCAATCATAATGGAGGGCACCCGCCATGCGCATCGAATTCACCGATCATTTCGTCAACGAAATCCTGGAAAAACGTCCACATCTCCGGCGAGATTGGTTGGAGTGTGTTGTTCTGCAGCCGTTAAAGGTCGAGCGATTGCGGGGAGGAAAGTACCGGATGTGGGGACGCATTCCGACCCGCCGCAAATGCTTTCTGCAAGTCATCACACTTTCCGACATGCGAACCATCAACAATGCATTCATCGATCAGGATTTTTCCTGGGAGGATCCGAAATGAATTTCAAATATGATCCCGAAACGGACTCCTTGTATATCCATCTCAATCGCTCGCGCAGCGTGAAAACCATCCGCGTGTCGGCGCATATCCAGATCGATATCGGAAAAGACGGAACACCTGTTGGCATCAACCTGGAAAATGTGTCGGACTACAGTGATTTAAGGGTGGATTTGGAGAATCTCAGAGGTCCGAAAGATTCGCTGCTTAATTAATCCCTCCTCTCACTGTCCATGGTGGCATGATGAGTAATTGCATGGCGGTGCTTTTGTTTTTCGCAGATTTCTGCTATCTTACATCATGGGCAGTGATACCGAAAACATTCTCTCTGTCATCGAACTCACCAGACGGATCAAGGGTGTCCTTGAACTGGGATTCGGCGACGTTTGGGTGACAGGAGAAGTCTCCAATTGTAAATACCACTCTTCCGGCCATATTTATTTCACTCTGAAAGATGAATCTGCGCAGATTTCCGCGACGATGTGGCGGAGCAGGGCTTCTGGACTTATTTTCCGGTTGTCCGACGGAATGAAAGTGACCATCCGGGGACGCATCACTGTCTATGAACCCCGGGGGAATTATCAACTCGATTGTTTCCAGATTCAACCGGCCGGCCGTGGTGAATTGCAGCTTGCTTTTGAACGCCTGAAGTTGAAACTCGAAGCCGAAGGCTTGTTTGCGGAGGAACACAAACGGGCAATACCAACGTATCCTGTGCACATCGCCATCATTACTTCGCCGACGGGTGCGGCGATCCACGATCTGCTGACCGTTTTACGCCGCCGATTCCCTTGCGTGGAGGTGACACTGTTGCCCGTCCGAGTGCAGGGAATTGGCGCCGCAGAAGAAATTGCAGACGCGCTCCGAACCGCAAATGAGCTTCTGCTGGCGGATGTGATTATTGTAGGCAGGGGCGGTGGATCACTGGAAGATCTTTGGGCGTTTAATGAAGAAATTGTCGCGCGCGCGATCTTCGATTCCCGCATTCCCGTCATAAGCGCCGTTGGACATGAAGTCGATTTCACCATCGCGGACTTTGTCGCAGATCTTCGTGCGCCGACTCCTTCTGCGGCGGCGGAACTGGCTGTTCCGGACAGAAGAGAACTGCTGGAATCGCTGGCCGATGCATCGCTCTCTGCGGCACGGTCCCTCAGGCGCAGTGTGCAGGATGCAAAAAATAAACTGGCGTCGCTCACGGGCAGCCATTCGTTTCACCGACCGATTGATCTCGTTCATCAACGCAGTCAACGGATTGATGAGTTGACGCACAGACTGATGCAGTCACTGGAACATGCGGCCACGTTGCGCCGCCATGATGCAGGATCGCTTCAGAAACGTCTGGCATCGCTCAATCCAGCAGCAGTATTGCACCGTGGGTATGCGATTATTCGTGATGAAAAAGGGAATCTAATTGCATCGGTAAAAAAAGTCTCCCGCGATAAGAATATTTCTGTAAATTTTCAAGACGGCAGCGCAGATGTTGTCGTCCAAACCATTCACAATTCGTAGGCGCACACGGTGGCAGCCAAAAAAGAACAAAAGCGCTCTTTCGAGAGTCTCATGGCGCGATTGGAAGAAATTGTCGATCTTCTGGAACTGGGAGATCTTCCTCTCGACAAGGCCATTAGCCTGTATGAAGAAGGTGCGAAGATTTCGGCGGAATGTAACGACTTTCTGTCCAAAACAGAATTGAAAATAAGGAAACTGACAAAAGATGTCCGTGGTGTTGTGGGGAGCGCTGACTTCGAGGAACAGGAAGAGAATGGCTAATTATCGTTATCTTGATAAAATTCATTCTCCCGCGGATCTCCGAAAGGTGTCGGTGCAGGATTTACGCATTGTCTGCCAGGAAGTGCGCGAATATCTCGTGGATTCCGTTTCAAAAACCGGAGGACACCTTGGTGCCGGGTTGGGCGCTGTGGAGCTGGCGGTTGCTCTTCACTATGTATACAACACGCCGGAAGATAAATTGATCTGGGATGTAGGGCATCAGGCCTACCCCCACAAAATTCTGACCGGCAGAAAAGAGAGATTCGATACCCTTCGGAAGCTGAACGGACTTAGCGGCTTTCTCAAGAGAAGCGAGAGCGAGTACGATGTGTTTGGCGCGGGGCATGCCTCGACGTCCATATCCGCCGCACTCGGCGTGGCGGCAGCCCGGGACTTCTCCGGAGAGAAATACAAAGTTGCAGCAATCATCGGCGATGGCTCGATGACGGGCGGCATGGCGTACGAAGCCATGAACAATGCCGGCATGTTGCAGAAGGATATCACCGTAATTCTGAATGACAATCGCATGTCGATTGCGGAGAATGTGTGGACACTTCACAATTATTTTTCGGAAATGCTCACACATCCGACATATAACAAGTTCAAGGCAAACGTTTGGAGTCTTACCGGGAAGCTCGATACGTTTGGCGATCGGCTTCGCTCGGTTGCACAGCAGTTTGAGAAGGGTGTAAAAGCGGTTGTGACACCGGGTATGCTCTTTGAAGCGTTGGGTTTCCGGTACTTCGGTCCGTTCAACGGACACAATATCGTAAAGATGGTCGAAGTGTTCCAGCATGTGCGCGAGCTCAGCGGGCCCATTTTCGTCCACGTGATCACGGAAAAGGGAAAAGGCTACGCGCCTGCGGAAAAGGATGTCCAGCGGCTGCATGGCGTGGTTCCGTTTGACAAGATCACGGGAACATCGCCGAAGGATATGTCGGCACCTCCTTCGTACACAAAAATTTTCGGCACCGCTCTCGTTGAGATCTGCAAAACGGATTCCAAGGTGGTGGGAATCACTGCGGCAATGCCCGACGGAACGGGAATCGACTTGCTGCAAAAAGCGTTGCCCGGACGCGCATTTGATGTAGGCATTGCCGAACAGCATGCAGTGACTTTTGCCGCCGGCCTTGCGACTCAAGGGTATGTGCCGGTGGTGGCGGTCTATTCGAGTTTTCTGCAGCGGGCATACGATCAGATTATCCACGATGTCGCTTTGCAGGAATTGCATGTTGTGTTTGCGCTGGACCGGGCCGGCCTCGTGGGCGCCGACGGTCCGACACATCATGGTGCGTATGATCTTTCCTATTTGCGATGTATTCCCGGCATGGTGATCATGTGTCCCGGGGACGAAAACGAATTGAGGGATATGCTGTACACCGCCATCCGTCATCAGAAAGGACCGATTGCTCTTCGCTATCCCCGCGGCAATGCATTCGGTTTGCCGAAAAAAGATACATTTGACCTGATTCCGATTGGAAAAGCAGAAAGAGTTCGGGAAGGAAAGGACATTGCAATTCTAGCGGTCGGCACTATGGTGCATAATGCACTTGGCGCTTCAGAACAACTCGCCGCCCAGGGTATTGACGCTGAAGTCGTCAATATGCGATTTGCAAAACCGATCGATACGGATATGGTGGAAGCTGTCGCACGGCGCTTTTCCACGATAGTAACAGTCGAAGAAAACAGCATCATCGGTGGATTCGGATCCGCTGTTGCTGTACATATCGCCACACTCCGCGGAACGAAAGCCGCTGTGCATGTGCATGGTATTCCGGACGAATTTGTCGAACAGGGATCTCCGGCGGAACTGCATGCCATCACACGCCTCGATGCAAAAGGAATCGCAGTGATCGTGAGCAACGCACTGCACAAGGGACAGGAACAGTGATGACTCCCCGCTCCGCCGATAGACGCTACATGCAATTGTGCATCAAGCTCGCAAGGCAGGGTGGGAGTGCTGTTAGTCCAAATCCGCTGGTGGGTGCGGTTCTTGTGCGCGATGGCGAAATTCTCGGCAGGGGATTTCACGAAATATACGGAGGCCCACATGCAGAAGTGCGGGCGATTCAGAATGCTCTGTGCCGCGGACACCGACTCACAGGAGCGTGTCTCTATGTAAGCCTGGAGCCCTGTGTCCATTTCGGCAAGACTGCTCCCTGCGTAGATACCATCATTGAGCATGGCATCGGGGAGGTTGTGTTTGGTATGACAGATCCAAATCCGCTGGTCACCGGACGCAGCGGGGAGATTCTTGAAGCCAATGGCATCTCAACCCGCGGCGGGGTTCTCGGGGATGCATGTTCCCGTCTGAACGAACGATATGCCACCTGGGTCAATAAGAAAAGGCCTTTTGTTGCAATAAAGAGTGCGCAATCCCAGGACGGGTTCATCACTTCGCCGCATCAGCGGGGGCGCAATATCACGTCCCGCCCGTCACGGGTTTTCGTGCACGAGTTGCGCAGTCAATACGACGCAATTCTCGTTGGAGCAGGAACGGTGATTGTGGACAATCCGGAACTGACGGTGCGACATGTGAAAGGAAGAAATCCCCTCCGCATCGTTGTGGATGGGCTCTTGCGGACGCCGCTGTCGAGTGCGGTCTATACCGATGCATGCCGCGTGTTGACAACAGTGTACGCGGATGCAAGACAGGAAGTATTCCATAAAGAGAAAATTCATATCCTCGTGGACAGAGGCGTGCAGGTTGTGCTTCTGGAAGCTCGTGACGGACGTATTCCGGTTGCGAATATTCTTGAGGATCTGAGGAATAAATATGTTGCTTCGGTCTTTGTCGAAGGCGGAGCTCAGATGTATGATGAGTTTTTGAAGGCGAAGGTGGTTGATAAAATGTACGTTTTCACTGCGTCGTGTCGTCTGCGATCGGGTCTGCAGGGAGTGCATGTCGGTCATCTCGGCGCACGGGCACAATTGCAGATGAGGCGCATCGGTGATGATCATTTGATCGAGGCATCGATTGTCGGAGGGCGCCCATGAGAGTTTTCGTCATCATGGCGCTGATGTTCTGCAACTCAATATCAGGGACGACATCAGGTATGGACCGAAATCGCAAGTCTCTCAAAAAAGCAGGCGATGCAATCGATTCTGTGATTGCAGCAACGCCAGGCACATTTGCAATTGCATTTCTGGATCTGCGCACAGGAAAAGCACTCTACCGCAATGCGACAATGGAATTTCATGCTGCGAGTACCATGAAGACCGCCGTCATGGTCGAAGTATTCCGACAAGTGCGCGCCCGCAAATTTTCACTGACGGATTCATTGCTGCTGAAGAATTCCTTCAGGAGCATTGTGGATGGCAGTCCATTTTCGCTGGAAAGTTCTAGCGACAGCGACGACAGTCTTTATGCAAGACTTGGTCAAAAAGTACCGATGCGAAAACTCGTGCACGAGATGATTACGGTGAGCAGCAATCTCGCGACGAATCTGCTCATCGAAAAAGTCAGTGCACACAATGTGGCCACAACGATGAAAACGTTGGGAGTGCCGCATATCAAAGTGCTCCGTGGGGTGGAAGATGCAAAGGCATTTGATGCGGGATTGAACAATTCCACCACCGCGCGTGATATGATGCGTTTGATGGAATTGATCGCCCGGGGACAGGCAGTGAGCAAGTCTGCCTCCAAAGCAATGACGGACATTCTGCTCGACCAAAGATTCAATGAGCGGATTCCAGCTTCGCTGCCGCCGTCCGCAAAGGTAGCGCATAAGACGGGTAGTATTACTGGTATCCAGCATGACGCCGGTTTTGTCATACTGCCCGACGGCAGAAGATATGTTCTGGTGGTTCTGAGCAAGGAATTGAAAGATGCGGAGGCGGGCAAAGAGAGTATTGCGGCAATTTCGAAAATATTGTATGACTATGAGGTGGAATGAATGTTTACCGGCATTGTAGAAGAAATGGGGAAAGTGAAATCCACGAGTCCTCGTGGCGACGGCCTTCGTTTTGTTTTTCAGGCCCGCGCCGTGATGAGGGGACTACGGCGCGACAATAGCATTGCCGTCAATGGAACCTGCCTGACGGTCGTCAGCCGTACGACGACATCGTTTGCGGTTGATGCAGTAAAGGAGACGCTGATAAAGACCAGTTTGGGTGCGTTGCAGGTGGGCTCATTTGTTAACTTGGAACGGCCCGTGTCGCTCCAACAGCGCCTCGGGGGCCATCTCGTGCAAGGACATGTTGATACCACCGGAACGATTGTGAGAAAAACGGATTTGGAAGCGAGTTGGATGTTCAGAATCCGCTTCGCGAAAAAATTCCGAAAGTATCTGATACCGGTGGGTTCCATCACCGTCGATGGCGTGAGTTTGACCGTTGCGCGCCTACATGCACAGGAATTTGAAGTGGCGATAATTCCCTATACGATGGAACATACGATTTTCCGCACGTATCGGCCGGGTTCCCATGTGAATCTGGAATTTGACCTGATTGGAAAGTATATTGAATCACTCCTTAGACACTAGGAATCATGAGTACTCTCAAACAAAAATTGTTGGTCGTGATTCAGTCGCACTTCGTCCGCAGGACGATGATCGTGTGCGGCGTCTTCTTTATTGCGCTCTTCCTTCTGGACGAAATACTTATGCCTTGGTATGTTAATCAACGTGCTACAGTAACTGTGCCGGACGTTGTGGGCAGGAAGAAGGAAGATGCACTGAGAATGCTTGAGGCGCTGAAATTGGAAGCCCGCGAAGGCGACACCCGTGTCGATGCACAGTATCCTGTGGGCACTGTGGCAGCTCAGAATCCTTTGGCGCAGCAGGTAGTGAAGCAGGGCCGTCGCATCTATTTGACCATCAGCGGTGGAGAACAGATGGTGAGTGTTCCTGCCCTGCGTGGCAAGTCGCTGCGGGATGCCAAATTCGCGCTGGAACGATACGGATTGAAATTGGGAAGTGTCGAGACAGAGCTCTCGCAGGAATTTCCGGAAGGCACCATTGTTTCACAGAGCGTCGTACAGGGAGCAATGGCGAAACGGGGAGCGTACATCGGCGTGGCGGTTAGTGGCGGCGTCAATACCGATAGCCTTGTCGTACCGGATCTGCGAGGGAAGAGCCTGGAAGCTGCGGAGAAGATGCTCACAGCGCAAGGACTTTCGGTCGGGAATATTACGTATCAGGTAAACACGGATCTGCTGCCGAATACCATCCTTGATCAATTTCCGCGGCCTCGAATCATCCTGAACGGCGCAAAGCCGGTCGATCTTTTTGTCGCGGAAGCACCAGGAGATAACAGACCACAACGGGAAAACTGATATGAAAAAAGTCCTTCTTGCACCATCCATTCTTGCAGCGAATTTTTCGGATCTCGGTGCAGCAATCCAGGCTGCCGAACGGGGAGGGGCTGACCTCATTCATCTCGATGTCATGGACGGACTTTTTGTCCCGAATATTACGTTTGGCCCGGGAGTTGTTGCGGCAATCAAACGTACAGCATCGCTTCCGCTTGATGTGCATCTCATGATTGAACAACCGGAGCGCTATCTTGCCGAGTTTCAAAAGGCGGGCGCGTACTATTTGACGGTGCACGTCGAAGCATGCCGGCATTTGCAACGCACCGTAACCGCGATCCGGGAATTGGGAATGAAGGCAGGTGTCAGTCTGAATCCATCCACATCTCTCACTGCCATTGAAGAAATACTGCCCTACGTGGATCTCGTTCTCGTGATGTCCGTCAATCCCGGCTTCGGCGGTCAATCGTTCATTCCCACGACACTCGGAAAAATTTCACGCTTGCGCACCATGTGTGATAGCAGGTCGCTTTCAGTGCCCATCGAAGTCGATGGAGGAATCGACCGATCTAATATTCGAAGCGTCGTGAATGCCGGTGCAGAGATCATTGTCGCCGGCAGTGCCGTGTTTGGTGCGCCGGATGTTCGTGAGGCGCTCGCGCAGTTGCGTACCGAAGCGGGACGAGTAATTCCATCCTGATTTTTCCCCTCCTTTCATTCCTTTTCATCGAAAAAATGTATTGACTTATTTACATCGATACCTTATATTGTAAGGTAATAAACGTCTTGCGCTTAATATATTAAGAGAAAACTATGGGAAGTCTTGACGAGATAGATATTCATCTTATTGAAATCCTTCAACGTAAAGGAAGAACCCGCAGAAATGAGCTCGCGGAAGCGGTCAAACTTTCAATTCCGTCGGTGAGTGAGCGGCTGCGCAAGCTGGAAGAGCACGGTGTCATTGTTGGATATTGCGCCTACCTTGATCCGAAAAAGGTCGGGATCGATATTACCGCATTTATCACTGTCACCGTCGATTCGTCCAAACATTACGATTCGTTCCTGACACATACGCAGGAGAGCGACGAGATTCTGGAAGTCCATTCCGTGACCGGGACAGGGACGCATCTGCTCAAAGTGCGAACCGCGACCACATCCACGCTGGAGAAGCTCCTCGCCAAAATTCAGGCTTGGAATGGCGTCACTCAGACAACTACAAGCATTGTTCTTTCGACAACAAAGGAAACATTTGTTTTAAAAATTAAACCAACGAAATAATAACAGCACAACGATGGAGGAACGCATGGCTAAAAAAGCCGCAACAGGCTTATTGAAAGTATTTTCGATGGTCAAAGACCAGGGAATCAAAATGGTAGATTTTAAGTTTGTGGATTTTCCGGGGCAGTGGCAACACCTTACAATTCCGATAACAGAGTTCTCTGAAGGAACCTTTGAACAAGGAGTGGGTTTTGACGGTTCCAGCATTCGCGGCTGGAAGCAAATTCATGAGAGCGACATGCTCATTATACCCGATCCCCAGACGGCTGTCGTCGATCAGTTCTGTGCGATTCCTACTCTGAGCTTGATCTGCAATGTGTACGACCCGCTCACAAAGCAAAAATATGATCGTGACCCGAGGAACATCGCCCTGAAGGCGGAGACGTATTTGAAGCAAACCGGAATCGCCGACACCGCCTTTTTCGGCCCGGAAGCGGAGTTCTTTATTTTCGATGATATTCGCTACGATACCAATGAGCGCTCCAGTTACTATTTTTTGGATTCATCGGAAGGGAAATGGAACTCCGGCCGTGATGAGAACCCGAATCTTGGGTACAAACCGCGATTCAAGGAAGGCTACTTCCCGGTTCCTCCGACAGATTCGTTGATGGATCTTCGCAATGAGATGACCCAGAATCTGCTTGCAGCCGGCTTGCATGTGGAAGCGCAGCATCACGAGGTGGCGACGGCCGGACAATCGGAAATTGATCTCCGCTATGCACCGTTGGTTTCTGCCGCCGATGGTCTGCTTCTCTTCAAATATATTGTCAAGAACACGGCACGTATGCATAACAAAACCGTTACCTACATGCCCAAGCCGCTTTTCGGCGACAATGGTTCCGGCATGCACGTGCATCAAAGTCTCTGGAAGAATGGTAGACCACTCTTCTTCGGCAACGGCTATGCCAATTTGAGCGAGATGGCGCTGTACTATATCGGTGGAATTTTAAAGCACGCGTCGGCACTCTGTGCGCTTACAAATCCGACCACGAATTCATACAAGCGTCTCGTGCCCGGGTTTGAAGCGCCTGTGAATCTTGCCTACTCACAACGGAACCGGAGCGCGGCCGTACGTATTCCTGCCTATTCGCAAAGCCCGAAAGCAAAGCGCATAGAATATCGCACGCCCGATCCTTCCTGCAATCCGTATCTGGCCTTCTCGGCGATGTTGATGGCTGGACTCGACGGCATCATGAACAAGACTGATCCGGGAGATCCGCTCGACAAAGACATTTACGATCTCACTCCTGAAGAGTTGAAAGAAGTGCCGTCAGCGCCGGGATCACTCGAAGACGCTTTGCAGGCACTTGAAACTGATCATGATTTCCTCCTGAAGGGGAATGTCTTTACGGAAGATGTCCTGGATGCGTGGATAGACTACAAGATGACGCGCGAAGTGAAAGCAATAGCATTGCGCCCGCATCCGTACGAATTCCATATGTATTACGACATCTGACTCACTTCAGATTCTCCCACGACCCTGTCCGGAATGTTGCTGCCGGGCAGGGTCTTTTGTTTTCCGGATTGCTTCTGCAGCGGATTTTGTCTATTTTTTGGCATTCTAGAAAGCACATGTGCCATGACAGAGACTAGATATTCTTCCCTCCGAACGTCGGTGGTGGAAGAAAAAGTATTCTCCATCACTCTTCGAAAAGCCGCTCTCGACGACAATAGCGTCAATGAGCTTGTGCATGCTTTTACCGTTGCTGTCAAAGATTCAGAAATTCGGTCGGTTGTGCTTGCAGCAGAAGGTGAACATTTCTGTGCGGGCATGGATTCTGCGTATCTCCGAACCGCCGCGGATTCGGATTTTGAAAAAAATCTGGATCAATCTCGCCAGCTCATACAATTGTTTTCCCTCATAATGTCGATGCGAAAACCTGTGATTGCGTCGATTCAGGGGAAAGTTATGTCGGAAGGCGTGGGCCTGGCTGCCGTATGCGACTATACTGTAGGTTGTGAGAATACAGAGTTCTGTTTTCCGGATCTTGCACGAGGTGCCATGCCTGCGGTTGTACTCCCGTTTCTGATCAGGCGGATTGGTGTCGCAACATGCCGGCGCATGCTTCTGGAAGGCTGCAGCGTGAAGGCCGATGACGCGAAGCAAATCGGATTGTTGGACTCCATCGTTTCAGCAAATGAAATGCGTGAGAATGTACTGGAGATAGCGCGGCTAATCTCAATAAAAAATAGTGCTAATGCGGTTGGCTTCATGAAGGAGTTTCTATCAAAAAGCGAAGGCATGTCTCACGCAGATGCTCTTGACTATGCAGTCCATGTTAATGCTGTTGTTCAGATGACGGACGATTTTAAAAAGGGAAATTGATATCGAGAGGTAGTTTCACATGGATTTGGCAAAGTACATTCGTAGCATACCGGATTTTCCGAAGAAGGGAATCATATTCAAAGATATCACAACCCTTCTGAAAGACAAAGATGCTTTCACCGAGGCAGTGGAGCAGTTGTATTGTAAATACCGCGACGCGCGGATTGACAAGGTTGTTTGTGTCGAATCCCGAGGATTTATTCTGGGAGGAGCACTGGCGCTAAAACTGGGAGCTGGTTTTGTTCCGGTCCGCAAACCAGGAAAACTGCCTGGATCTGCAGAGCGACAGGAATACCAATTGGAGTATGGCACGGATACCATCGAAATTCACAAAGATGCAATAGCGCCGGGTGAACGGGTGCTGTTGCACGATGATCTGCTGGCAACAGGGGGCACCATCGAAGCAGCGTGCACCCTAGTGGAAAGGCTGGGGGGCTCGATTGTCGGCCTCGCGTTTCTGATTGAGCTGTCATTTCTGGAACCAAGAAAGAAATTGAGTGGTCGTGATATTTTTTCGTTGATCACCTACCATTCGGAAGAATAGAAGATATGCGTACTATCATCGAACCCTTCAAGATCAAATCGGTTGAACCGATTCATTTTACGACTGAAGATGAACGTGTCGGTATTTTGGCCGTTGCCGGCTACAATCCTTTTTTCATTCACGCCGACGATGTTCTCATCGATCTCTTGACTGACAGCGGAACGGCCGCCATGAGTGCGAAGCAGTGGGCAGGGATGATGGAGGGAGATGAATCCTACGCAGGAGCGCGCAGTTTCTTCCGTTTCGAGAAAGTGGTCAAAGATCTTACGGGATTTGAATACGTGATTCCGACTCATCAGGGGCGCGCGGCGGAGAGAATTCTCTTTTCTATAGTAGGCGGCAAAGGAAAATACATCCCGAACAATACGCACTTCGACACTACCCGTGCGAATGTGGAATTTTCCGGTGCGGAAGCAGTCGATCTTCCGACGGGTGAGGGGATGCAAACGGCCCTCATTGCGGATTTTAAAGGGAACATTGATACTGCAAAACTGGAGAATTTAATTCGTGAAAAGGGAGCGGAGAATATTCCACTCTGCATGCTGACGGTGACGAATAATTCCGGGGGCGGCCAACCGGTGTCGATGAAGAATATCCGGGAAACAAAACAGATTCTGAAGAAATATGACATTCCCTTGATTCTGGATGCCTGCCGATTTGCGGAGAATGCCTTCTTCATCAAACTACGCGAGGAGGGATACTCCCAGAAGACACCGCGTGAAATAGCACAGGAGATGTTCTCCTATGCCGACGGCTGTACCATGAGTGCAAAAAAAGATGCCATCGTCAATATGGGCGGATTCATCGCTCTGAATGATGGGGAACTTGCTACAAAAGCGCGGAATCTTCTCATCATGACGGAAGGATTTCCGACGTATGGCGGCCTTTCCGGTCGCGATCTTGAGGCAATTGCACAAGGGCTGCAGGAAGTGCTTGATGAGCATTATTTAACGTACCGCATAAGATCGATCCAGTACCTGGGCGAGAAGGTCTCTCAGGCTGGTGTGCCCATACTGCAGCCGCCCGGTGGTCATGCGATCTATCTGGATGCAAAACGCTTTCTTCCACAAATACCCGCTGATCAGTATCCCGGACAGGTAATTGTTTGCGAACTCTACAAGATAGGAGGGATCCGGTCAGTGGAAATTGGAAGTGTCATGTTCGGAAAATACGGAGCGGACGGGAAACTTATTTCGCCGCCGATGGAACTCGTCCGTCTTGCAATCCCGCGCCGGGTATATACACAAAGTCACATCGACTACGTCGTTGAATGTGTCCTGGAAGTCTATGCGCGAAGAAGCACCATGAATGGATACCGGATTACGTATGAGGCGCCCCAACTCCGGCATTTCACGGCGCGGTTTGAACCCCTCTAAAATTCGTTGCAAGAGACTGCTTTTCTGCGTACCTTGATACGATGAATACAGCAGTCGTCATTCGTGGGACAACGCTCCAGTGTACCGTCTGTACATCGCAAAATGACGATTTTGCCATCATTTGTGGCACCTGCGGAAGTTTTTTGCAGGCTAGGGTGGCGAATCTTGATTTTTTTGCCACCGTGTGGTCTCTGATCGAATCACCCCGGACTGCCTTTCGACGGATTGTCATTTCAGAACAGAAAAACTACGTCATTTCCATGATGCTTTTTCTCGGCATTGGGATGATGTTTGTTCTCTTGTCGCTTCGTCATGCGGGCGCTGAATTCGACAATCTGCTCTTTCTGATGTTGTATGGAATTGTCCTCGGCGCCGTCGGAGGAATTCCGTTAGGAGTAGTATTTGCAGCGCTCATTCATGTCGGATGCAAGTTCTGGAAAGGGAGGGCGGCATTCCGGAACACTTATGCCGTCGTGGGATGGTCACTCGTCCCCGTGATCCTGTCGGTGGTCATTCTTTTGCCGATTGAATTGGCCTCGATGGGGATGCTTTTATTCATACCTACTCCCACTGCAGCTGCAGTCAAGCCGGTTGTGTACTATACGCTGGCGGGATTGGATATCGTTGCGGTTCTCTGGACCGTCGGCCTTGCAGGATATGGCTGTGCCATTGCACACCGGCTGCCGTTTTGGAAGACGTTGCTGACGACAGCATTTGTTGCTGTGGTTCTTTCGATCTCTGTCTATGGTGCATGTGCCCGTTGGATTATCTGATGCGCCCGGAGGAATTCGAAAACATTGTGGACGAGGCGTTTCATAACCTTCCCGCAGATTTCACCGGGAGCGTTGAGAATGTGCAGATTGTTGTGGAAGAACAGCCGGACGACGATGCGTGCCGAAAGGTGAAGGCAACACGGGATTCGCTGCTGGGTTTGTATCAGGGAATACCTTTGACACAGCGGGGAACATGGTATGGCATGTCGCCGGTATTGCCCGATAGAATTACGCTGTACAAAAAAAATATCGAACGGTTGTGTTCATCCGACGAAGAGGTGCGCAAGCGGATATACGAAGTACTCTGCCACGAGATTGGCCATTACTTCGGCATGAATGAGCAGCAGATCCGAAGCGCGATGCGTTCGTGGGAAGGGAAATGAGATTGGAAATCACATTATTTACATTATCATAGAAAGGATTCATTCATGGCAAAGGTTGTACTGACAATGCAGTACGAAGTGGCAGAAGAAAATCGCCAGGAATATCTCTCGGCTGTGGAGAAGTTGAAATCGCACTATGCAGCAAATCCGCACGTTGTCTATTCCGTGTTTGAGCAGAAGGGAAAACGGAATGCGTTCGCCGAAATGTTCGTTGCGCAGTCCGAAGAAGCGTTCAAGCAGTACGAAGAAAGCGACGACGAAACAGCAGATACGCTCGCCCAGAAAATTGCAGAATTTTCCAAAGGCGGAAAAGCAAAATATTCAACGCTCGTTGAGGCAGTCTAACAGCTCTGCAGCAGTCTGCGTGGACTTGGCCCACGCAGACTGCTCTCGTTTCCAGCGCATCTAATTTTTTCTGCTTTCCAGTTTTACTTTCGCCGTATTCGTCGCCCCGCCGCGTTTGTACACAATGTCCACCTCATCATTCACTTTGTAGCTCTGCAGAGCATACATATAGTCGGAAATATTTTTGATCTCATGTTTGCCGAAGCGGATAATCACATCGCCGCCGAGCAAGCCGGCTTTTGCGGCCGGACTGTTTGCACTGACGCCGGAAATTTTAAAACCATCAACCTGCTCGGCAAAGTCCGGGATAACACCCGAATAGACGCGGCCGCCGCGGCGATCACCACCGGAACGTTCGGCAGATTCCATTTTTTTGAAATCCGGCCGAACCGCAGCGGTGTCAATGTCCTGGGCCAGAGAGGCAACATATGACACGACTTGCGCTTCGCCGTCAAAATTAATCTTGGATGCCACATCCGAGGGTTTGTGGTAATCTCCATGAATCCCGGTAAAGAAAAAGAGCACCGGAATATTTTTTGCATAAAAGGCTGATTGATCACTTCCTCCGAATCCGTCTTTCACTAGTGTCAAAGTAAAAATCGAATCGGCGTTGTAGCGGGGAAGGAGCGTATTCCAGAGGGAAGACGTGCCGCTGCCCTGGACAGTCAACTTCTTGTCCTGAAGGCGGCCCACCATGTCAAGATTCAGCATGGCGCGAAGCCGTTCCAGCGGAAGCTGTGAATCTTTCACATAATGGGAAGAGCCAAGAATGCCCTCTTCTTCGCCGGAAAATGCGATGAAGACGATGTTTCGCCGCAGAGAAGACTTGTGACTGGTGAATCGGCGGATCAATTCCATCACACCCGCGGTACCGGATGCATTGTCGTCGGCTCCATGATGAATCGCATGGACACCGGGAGCCATGGACTCCTCACCGCCATATCCCAAATGATCATAATGGGCACCAATGACAAGGTATTCCGTTTCCGAAGTATCCGTGACTTGCAACAGACCGACGACATTTGACGATCTGCTTTTAATTTCCACAACGTCGGTACGGAGTTCGATGTGCAGATCTGCCAGAGTAATGGAACGGGGATGGCGAGATCGATTCAATTGTGCCTGCAATGTATCAACATTGAATGCATCAAGCCATTGCGCAGCAAGTGATCGCTTGATGGAAAGAACGGGAATCCCACTGTTTCCTCCGCCATTGTCAACACGGAGTTTCAACAACGCATCAGCCGAATCATCCAACGAACCCGAGAATAGCAACAGAGCCTTTGCGCCTTTATCGCGCGCCGTCATTGCCTTGTAACGTGCTGAAGAGAACTTGTTGAAATCTGACTTGACGCTGTCTCCGGCGGGGGAATAACGCAACACGAGAACGATCTTGTCTTTGACATCAAGTTCGGCATAGTCGTCGTAGTTCAGATCAGGGGCAGATATCCCGTAACCTGCAAAGACCACTTCCCCGGCGGTCGTGGCATTGGAAGAAAAACCAAGCGGAACAAAATCGGTGTCGATGGTAAAAGCATACTTTTTCCCCTCATGGATGGAAGAAAGAGCATTTGTGCTTCCCAGAGCCACGCCGGAGATGAATTCAAATGGCTGGAAGTACGACCCGCTATCACCGAACCGGTGGAGCCCACTTTTCCGGAAACAGTCCGCAATATAGGCTGCGGCCTTTTCTGCCCCGGGAGTTCCTGCTCTGCGCCCTTCCAATTCATCGGATGCAAGATACTCGATGTCTGTCCGCAATCGTTTTGACACCTCTGCCTGCTGGGCAAAGCACGTAACCGTGCAGACGAAGACTGCCAGGAGGGTGATTGTCTTATTCATAGAGAGTCGCCTCATGATAATGGGATAAGGAACAACTAATTTACGTTAGGTGTTGACTTTTCAGGTAAATCAAAATAGCTTTTCCGGTACTCAAACTCAAGACATCGCATGAGGCGAACGATCAAACATTCAAGTATTCCGGCATATAATGAACTGCTCAAGCCGTCTCTCACGTTCATGTCAACACTAACGGGAGTTGGAGGGTTCGCTCTGGCCGTCCCGGGTAACTGGAATTCGTTCATCGTTCTTCGATTGCTGGTCATGACTCTGGGTACCTTGGCCATCGGTGGAGGAGCCGCTGTACTGAATCAGTTTCTTGAGAGGATGACCGATGCTCGAATGAAGAGAACAGAGAAGCGGCCCATTCCTTCCGGGAGACTTTCCGGAGGCAGCGCGTTGGTGTTTGGAGCCATTCTCACCCTTGCCGGTCTTGCGTATTTTCTTTTTTTCGTGAATCTCCTCTCGGCTGTTGTTGCAGCGGCAATCTCAGCAAGTTATCTCTTGCTCTATACGCCAATGAAGCGGCGTTCGTATCCTCCACGCTCGTCGGCGGCATTCCAGGTGCGTTGTCTCCGGTACTGACTGGATTGGTGCCTCTGGGATATATTGTCGCGGCCCTGCTGCCGGGGATGATATTCTTTTTTGAGGGACTGCGATTTGCCAAATCGACCGCCGGCGCACCGGCGGAGAACGACACTGCGATTGTCAGCAAGCGCGCGCGACATCTCTTTTTTGCTTTTCTTGCTTACCTACCAATCATTTTCTTGATCTTGCTGTTCTTCAAGTTCTGACTGATCAGGGGAGAGAGAGGATGATTTTGGAGAGGAGGGCGGTGAAGTTTGCCGTTACCATGTTTGCCACATCGGTTACTTCCTGGTGATCGAGTTTCGTTGCACTGAGGCCGGTGGCGAGATTCGTGACACAGGAAATTCCCAGAACTTTCATGTTGTATTGTGTGGCGATCATAACTTCGGGCATTGTGGACATTCCCACTGCATCTGCACCGGCGGCGGACATCATACGTATCTCGGCGGCGGATTCGTAACTAGGCCCCTTCGTCCAGCAATAGACTCCCTCCTGGATCGGGATATTACTTTCACGAGCGATCCTCCGTGCGAGAGTGAGAAGATTCGGATCTAGACCGGCTTGTGCAGAAGCTAACCGGGGAGCAGCTAACCCTCGAAGAGGATTCTCCATTGCCAAGTTGATAAAATCTCGAATCAACATCAAGTCACCAGGCCTAAACGCTTTGTTAATAGCGCCTGCGGCATTTGTTAGTATCAATGTTTCTATCCCCAATGCCGCCGCAATCTGAATCGGGTAGATTACTTTTTCAAGATCATTGCATTCATAAAAATGAATCCGACCCTGGAAAGCGAGAAGTTCTTGAGATTTTTTGCCATCGGAAGAAAGCGTTCCAAAAACGAGACGTCCGGCATGGCCGGGAACTGATGAAATCGGATAATGCGGAATGTCACTGGTATTGAGTGCGATGCGATCATTCAGATTGTCTCCAAAGTCCCCCAATCCCGAGCCCAAGACGATTCCAATCTTGGGATGCCGCGGCGCGATCTTTCTGATGGCTGTAACGGACTCTTGAATTATTTGTTCCAGGTTCTGCATGGGTCGCGGCATCATTCTTTGGGAGGTTCAAAACAGTGGCGACAGCGGGCCTCGTAGACTTCTTTGGCACCTACGACCACGCGTTCGTGTGAACTTGAAGTTCGTTGCGTACGGTCCGCCGGATTGCCGCAGATAACGCAGATGGCGAGGGTCTTTGTGATGTATTCTGCAACGGCAAGCAGCTGGGGGATGGGTTCGAACGGCTTTCCCCGATAGTCCTGATCGAGTCCTGCCACAATAACGCGCTTGCCGGCATTGGCAAGTTTCTCACAAACGTCCACGAGATCTGCGCTGAAGAATTGGCCCTCATCGATGCCGACCACCTGTGCGTCTTTGGCAAGTTCCAGAATTTCTGATGGACTGTCCACCACCGTTGAATCAAGGGATTGCTCGCTGTGGGACACGATGTGGTTCACACTATAGCGATTATCGATTCGCGGTTTGAAGATGGCGACTTTTTGCCGGGCAATCTGTGCACGGCGCATACGCCGGATCAATTCCTCTGTTTTGCCGCTGAACATGCAACCGGCAACAACTTCGATCCATCCGGTATTTTTTGGACTTGAATGAAGGGTAACTTCCATATTTTTTGCGATTCGGATGATTGTAAGTGAATAATGAATGCGAATATAGACAAACGACATCCGAAAATCAAGAATATTCTTGATTTTCCACGCGAGTTTCGCTATACTATTATCAATGTAAGTCGACGCTCGCGGAGCGTCCTTTTTTTGATTAAGAACAGGATTGCAACCATGTACACTTTTCTTGTTGGAGTAGAAATTCTCGTCAGTATTGTGCTCGTTCTCGTGATATTGATGCAGAACAGCAAAGGCGGTGGCCTCGCGGGTTCTTTTGGAGGCGGGAATATCGGAACGGTGTTTGGCGTACGCCGTACGGCTGACTTTTTGACCCGTGCAACAACCATTCTCGCAACCGTTTTCATCGTGTTGACACTCGTGATCAATGTTTTCTTTTTGCCTGGCAAAGGAAAGAGTGCGAAAGAGAGCATTATCCAGAGCGGTCAGAGTTCTGTGCCACCGCCGCAGTTGCCGCAGCAACAATTGCCGCAGCAGGCGCCGGCAACGAAATAAGTGCACCCTTTCCCGGAGATTGACAACTCAGTCATTGGGATTGGCTGCGATTAATGTGTTGCACGCTAATCCCTGATCTCCATCGCGGAACCGGAAGAATATGAGTTTCTGTCATTCAGCGATTCCGTTATACCCTAATTCCAAAGTAACACTGTGTGCAGTTCCAGCCAGTCCGGAGGCAGTATGAGACTTCGTCCCCTTATTCTCGGTCTGATTCTTACGCTGTCGGTAACGACGTTCGCCCAAGATACGCTATTCGCCAAAAAAGCCGATCTCGCCGCCAAGACAACGGAATTAGGAAAGAGCATTGTCCAGCTGCGTCGCACGAGTGCAGAACTCAATCGAGTTTTGAGCAAACAACAGCGAAAGCTATCTCAAGTAGAGGACCGTCTCGCGGAAGAGAAAAAATATTCTACGCAGGTTGCAGACTCCTTGAAGGCGGTGGTAGGCCTCGTGCAACAGGGAACAGCGGAAGCGAAGGTGGGAGTGTCGGACGTGAAGGCAACAATGAATCAACACATGCTTCTGTGGATCGTGGCAATTCTCGGCTTGCTCTTGTTCGGTGTAGTGTTGAGCGGGTTGCTGCAGAGGAAAATGGTCAGCGGCATCATGACGCTTGACAGGAAAATTGACGCAGCAAAGCAGGAGCTGGAGACAAAGACAATCAAGCTCGATCAAAAGGTAGTCGAGCTGTTGGGGACGCAGCTGCTGCTTTTGAAAGATGAACGATCCATTTCCGGCAAGTCATCCAAAGGCGGGGCGACAACGCCGCAGACGTTGATGGGTGAAATCCGGACTATTCCTGTTGAGCGATCGACACCTAGGAGCGGAGGATTTATCCAGTGCGAGGGAACGACTAGGAAAGGAAAACGTTGCACACGAAAAGCCGTTCCGGATTCACGGTATTGCACGCAGCATACAGCATGAGACTCCGATTTTTCTTGATCGTATTACTGAACGCTTGTTTTGCGCTTCGGTACCTCCAGTGTCAGGAAATTGATTTCCTTCCGCGTAGATCGACAGGCACCCTCTGCTCTCACACCGGATTCGCCGTTTCCTATGTGGAAAAATATCACCTCTCCGAATGGGTTGCCTACCCGTTAACCGATTCCATGATCGTCGGAGGCGCAGAACGGTCCAACAGATTTCTCTCTGACCCTGATTTGCCGAACGGTTCTGCAAGTCCTAAGATGTACGAGAAATCAGGTTACGACAAAGGTCATCTGTGTCCTGCGGCAGACATGAAGTACTCATCCGAAGCGATGCTGGAAACATTCTACACCTCCAATATCGCACCGCAGCTTCCCCGATTCAACCGCATCGCCTGGAAGCACCTTGAGGAACAAGTTCGTTCATGGGCCAAACAATTCGGTACACTTATCATTGTGACAGGTCCGGTACTTCGGGATAGTTTGCCATTCATCGGAACGACGGAACATATTTCCATCCCGGAATATTTCTACAAGGTCGTTCTTGATAACACTCTTGCGCATCGAAAGGCAATCGGGTTCGTAATGCCGAACAGGGAATGTGGGCCGGATCTATCGGCCTATGCGGTGTCCGTCGATTCCGTGGAAGTATTGACGCGGCTGGATTTTTTTGCGACGCTGCCGGATTCTGTGCAGCATGTGCTGGAATCCCATTGCGACACGGAGGTGTGGGGGATAGGAAAAAGAGAAACCCATACAACGAAAAAGAAGATGTATTGATGTTTTCTTTTTTTTTTTGTATCTTCAAAAACATGAAACTCGCACCCATGGCTCAATTGGTAGAGCAACTGACTCTTAATCAGTGGGTTCCAGGTTCGAGTCCTGGTGGGTGCACAGAATCCCGAAATCGAAAAGGTTTCGGGATTTTTGCTTACTGCATATTCGTATGAGAAAGAGATAAGTTCTTCTCACAACGAAGGATATCTAAGGAGATAAAGAAGTGCGTTTAGCAATGTTGAGAGATCGTCTGACTGTTCATGTTCGGAGAAGTTGGATTCTTTCTTTTTTCCTTTGTACAGTCGCATTCATTGAGTCTGTATGGATCTTGCGATCGAATGGTTTCTACTATATCGATGAAGGTGCACATTATCTTTATAGTCGATTTGTGCTCAAATCACTCGCTACAACAGTTGAAACATGGCACAGACCCGGGAGGCTTTGGCTTTTTGCTTTGCCTGCACAATTCGGACACACATTCACCATGTTCTTTTCGTTGGGTCTTTTTCTTGTTGTTCTGTATGTTACGTACCGAATTGCGGTGCTAAAGAAAATCAAGCATGCAGAGTGGGTGGTTCTTTTCACGGGTCTTCAACCGGTTCTTTTCGATATCTCCTATTCTTGTTTAGCAGAAGCGCCGACCGCGTTGGTCCTCGTCGCATCATATTGGCTTCATCTGAAAGGGGAGCGTGGATGGAGTTTGTTGGTGGCATCACTCGTTTTTCTGTTCCGGTTTGAGATGTATGCGTTTGCATTTTTGATTTTCCTTCTCCCTCACGGGAAGAAAGAGTGGCGTCTGTTGCCTTTGGTTCTCGTCGGTCCGGCGCTGTGGATAGGTTCTTCTGCGCTGATTTCCGGAGACGTGTTTATGTTCTTCAAAGAATGGGCGCATTTTTCCGGCCTGGGAAAATTCATTCCCGGTGTTACAGTGACTCACTATCTTGAACACTTACAGACGATTTTTGGATTTCTTCAGGTTGCGTGTTTTTGCGTTGGAATCATATTGATCACCGGCGCGCGAAGGCATCGTGAGTTTGCCGTTATCTATGCTGCAATTGCGTGGTGTCTCATTGTTAACACGTTGGCAGGCGCCGAGGCATTCCACTGGACCGCGAGCATCGGCGAGTTGCGCTACATCGCGGTAGTCGGTCCGTTTTTTGGGATTATCGCGGTTTATGGTTTTTCAGAGTTACTCGAAAAAGTATCTTCGTCAAGGATGCATATTCTGTTCGCTTCATTGACATTCGCGATACTCGTCGTCAATTGCATCGCAACGGCACATCCGCGAAGGTGGCCGCCGTATGATCAGATCGTCATTGAGATAACGCACGCGGCAAGAACAAAATATGAACATCTCGTGATTCTCAGCAACAATTGGATTGTCCCATATGTCATGGACGTTCCGCCGACAGGAGGACGCATGTATGACAAACTGAATAAGAGCACGCTTGCGCAATATCAGAACTGTCTCATTCTTTGGGATCCATTCTATTCCCAATCCCTGTTTTCGCAGACCGAATTATCGAGAGAGGAAATGCTTCAAGGCGAAGGCGTTGAGGTGCTCGAGAAGCGGGTGTACGGGAAGGCTGAGTATTTGCTGCTCTATCGCCACGCTCGAAAGATTGGAGCTGCTGAATAATGTCCAGAGCAGGAAGTTCTTGAGCATGATGAAACTGGCAGCGGATCAAATTTGAGTGGTGACCTTTCGGGGAACATCAATGGGCAGTGTCACCGTAAACCGTGTTCCTTGTTCGGGAGAAGAGGTGAAGGCGACCGTTCCGCGCAGTATCGTTCAGTCAGGAGGCGGATGCTGTAGGTGCCCAATCCGCGGTTTGAAGCTTTCGTGGAAAAGGAACGCTGGAATATTTGCAGTTGCACTTCACGTTTCATAGCAGTTTGATTGTGAACCCAGAATGTGAGGTGCTGTCCTTCGTGATCACAGCCCATGCTTATTGTTTGGCCCGTTGTTGATGCTTCGAGGGCGTTTTTCAGCATATTGCCAAGGACTCTCCGGAGGAGGAGGCTGTCTGATTCAAAAGTTATTTCTGCAGCAGTGTCAGCAAGCGCTATTGATTTCCCATCTGCAGCAGGATGGGTGGCGTACATTCCGCACCATGCGCAAGATTTCAAGAGAATAGAGCGGTGAGATCTTTGCTTCCAGTTCATTGTGTTCGGCGGCAAGCAATTCCCGTTGTGCTCTGATCTCGTCCACCAGCATACGCGAAAGATTTTTCATGAGCGGACGGGATTCGGTTACCTCCTCGGGAGTTGCTTCTTCGAGAAAATCGATGTAGCCTACAAGGCCGCTTGCAGTATTGAGAATGTCGTGGAAAAAAATTCGCTCAATCGCCTTCCGGCGTTTCTCATCGCTGATATCAATGAGGGTAGTGATAGAGAAAAAAACATCCTCCAATCCGAAAGGACACGAGGTGATCCTGAGATCCAGCGGTTCATTATCGGCGGTGCGCATGATCCGGACTTCCTAGGTTGCCGGTGTGCCGCTCAAGCTGGATATGATAGCTTTTACGGCACCGCAGGTGGAGCAGTGTTCCGTTGTGCCGCAGCCACCTGTCATTTCGTCGGCATGCACGCATCCAATTGCTTCTCCGGGCCTGGCACCGAGGAGGCTGACAAGGTCAGGTAGCCCCAGGAATTCAAGTAGATGATGATTGGCAAAGATGATCTGTCGCTGTGGATTCAGAACCATAACGAGCGACGGTATTGCATCGATCATTTCCGAATAAAACGGCGACGTCTTGAAGACACCGGTCTGAAGTTCAAGTTCGTGACGTGGCAAGCGTTCAGCGGGCGTGAACTGTGTTTCGGTGGTGGATTCGACCGTTTAAGGTGCCTGGCGGAATGTGGTACTGTATAATAGAAAAAACGGGATGATGATCCAAACCGATGTGGTAATATTGGGTGCCGGCGCCGCCGGGCTGATGTGCGCGATAGAAGCTTCAAAACGCGGCCGACGTGTCGTTCTCCTCGATCATAACCAGGAAATCGGTGCAAAGATCCGCATATCCGGTGGAGGCAAATGCAATTTTACCAATCGCACTGTTTCCTCCGAGAACTACCTATCAAATAATCGGCATTTTGCTGCCTCCGCTTTAACTCGATTCACGCCCCAGGATTTTCTTCGAATGATTGAGTCCCATCATATCGCGTATTCCGAAAGAGACCATGGGCAACTCTTCTGCTGCGACAGTGCATCCCAAATTAGCGATATGCTCGTACAAGAGTGCAGAAGCAGAGGAGTATCGATAATCACGGGATGCAACTTGGGAGCGATTTCAAAGGGGAGATCGTTCATGGTATCGACCGGCGCGGAAAAATTCCAGAGCGAAACGCTGGTTGTGGCAACGGGCGGACTCTCTATTCCTGCATTGGGTGCGACGGATGCCGGATATCGCATTGCCGCGAAATTCGGAATGGCCTTAGTCCCTCAACGGCCAGCACTCGCTCCGCTTATCTTTGATAAGTCAGAATCCAAGATATTCGGAAATTTAAGTGGAGTTTCAGCTATTGCAGAAGTCACCTGCCACCGGACAATGTTTCGCGAAGCCGTTCTGATCACGCATCGTGGGCTGAGTGGCCCGGCAATTCTGCAGATTTCATCATATTGGAGAGAAGGGGAGGCTCTAAGTGTGAATTTCTTTCCCGGCATTGACGTTATGACTATACTGATAGGAGGATGTCCGACTAGGAAAAAACTCTCTACATTCCTCTCGCAGTATGTGCCGACCAGGCTGGCATTTGCAATTGAGGAAAGAGCTGGCGGTCCATTTGAGTTGAATAAATGCACAAAGAAAAAATTCCTGGAAATTGATCATAGAATTCGGCACATGGAATTCTTGCCGATCGGTACAGAAGGATTCAAGAAAGCGGAAGCAACGCTCGGCGGCGTTGATACAAACATGCTTTCTTCAAAAACAATGGAGAGCAAGATGGTGAAGGGTCTCTTTTTCATTGGCGAGGTGGTGGATGTCACCGGCTGGCTTGGCGGTTACAATTTGCAGTGGGCATGGTCTTCGGGTTGGGTCGAGGGACAATACTGCTAGACTTATCTCTCTGAAGGGATCAATTTCTTCTTGTGTGACAATATGTTGCATGGTATATTTAAATCAAAAGGACAAACATGAAAATTGGAAAGAATCCTCCGAAGGCTTACAAGAATCTGGGATTTCTTGCTGGCAAGGATGCAAGGCCGATTAGGATACTCTCAGAATTTTTGGAACCCCTCAGCCGTTTTCGGTATTTCAATGTGAAAGATACGGTTGTTTTTTTCGGATCTGCGAGAATCAGATCCAAAGAAACGACCACAGCGGAGCTTCGCAAAATTAACGCATTGATAAAGAAATCAAAAAAGCCATCCAAAGTGCTTCTCGAATCGCAGCAGCAGGCAAAGCGCGCAGTTGAGATGTCGGATTATTATGAGGATGCCGTTGAACTTGCACGCATGATTACGAAATGGTCGAAGTCGTTGAAAGACAAAGGGAGATTTGTGGTGTGTTCGGGAGGCGGACCGGGTATAATGGAGGCGGCGAATCGGGGTGCAACGCTCGCAAAAGGAAGATCGCTGGGCCTCGGCATCAGCTTGCCGATGGAACAATACCCGAACAAATTTATCACTCCAGAGCTGAATTTGGAATTTCACTACTTCTTTATGAGGAAGTACTGGTTCATGTATCTCGGCAAAGCCCTTATCGCTTTTCCCGGGGGATTCGGAACTATGGACGAGCTGATGGAGCTTTTGACGCTGCTCCAGACCGGAAAAATCAGAAAAAAGATGACTGTTATTCTGTATGGCCGAAAATTCTGGGATGCAGTGGTAAATCTGAAGGCTCTTTACGACATGGGAATGATCTCAAGGGATGATTTTGATCTCTTCAGCTTTGCCGACAGTCCCAGCGAAGCATTTGAGATTTTGAAAAAAGGACTGACAAAAAACTATATCGATCCAGATCAAGACGATCTATGAAGGTTCTGAGCGAAACGGAGATAAGAGACGTTAATTCGCTGATTAAACTCCTCGATGATGAAGATAATTCTATCTCAGGAATTGCGCTTCAACGTCTTGTTGAAAAAGGCGAGGACGTGCTGCCATATCTTCAACATGCAACGGGTGCCGTCGAAGCCAACCATGAACGGCGCATCATCGAAGCTTTCAGTTCCATTTCCGATTCGATTCTAAAAAATCTATTACGGGAATTCAGGAAGAATTCCGTGGGAGATGTTGATCTCGAGAGAGGTGCGTTCCTCATTGCGCTGCATGGGTATCCCCAGGAGGACATGCACCCATGGATAGATCTTCTAAGCACCTTTGCGATTGAACTGGATCAACGGCTGAGCGGCATCTCTGATCATGATGACATTGTTCGCACCATCAACGATTTCTTCTTTGTCGAGAAGAAGTTCTCTGGAAACCGAACAGCGTATTATGAACCTGACAATCACTATTTGAACCGGGTGTTGGCACTACGGACAGGTGTTCCGCTTTCTCTTGCGGTGGTCTATCTGCTCGTAGCGTGGCGAATCAATATACCGATGCAGGGTATCGGACTTCCGGGACATTTTGTATTGCGTTATGCGATGCAGCCGGAAGATGTCTTCATCGATCCATTTAATGGCGGACGCTTCCTTACAAAGGCCGAATGCATCCGCTATGTGGAGGATGCCGGATATGCGTTTAAAGAGGAGTTTCTGAAACCTGTCTCGAATATTCAGATTCTCGAAAGAATGCTCCGAAATCTGATTGTGGCGTTTGAAAAAGACGAAAAGCGTGAAAAGGTTGAGTCATTGCGTAAGTGCATTGATATTCTCAATTCAAATGTGTAGATTATGCCATGGGGGTGACTGGTTTCGACGTGGCAGAGGAAGGTTAGATTAGCATACCGTGCTCTCCGAGTTGCACGTAAATAAAGCGGAAAACCAATAAGTGCAGACTACAACTACGCACTCGCAGCCTAAGTAATTAGATTGCGCATCCTACGCATCCTCGCCTGACGGGGTGCGCTAGGGTGTCGACTCAGTCAGGCTCGCCGGCATAGTGGTCAGAGCGATGCAGGTTAAATACTAGCCTCTGAATAGTCCTGTGGACGACGAGTCCGTTCGGGCGTCGCAGGGCGAAAGCGTATAAACGGACTGAGTATGGAGAAGGTCTAATGGTCTTCGCCTCGGACCGGGGTTCGACTCCCCGCACCTCCACGAACGCAAAACCTGCTGCACAACGGTGTGGCAGGTTTTCTGTTTTAGTCCATTTCACTAAAAGGAGCAAACGCGTGATACATTTTTCAAAAATGACAGGCGCAGGCAATGATTTTGTTGTTGTGGACAATCGAGAGCTCGTGATTCAGGATCCCGAACGCTTTGCAAAGACCGTCTGTGACCGGAGATACGGCATCGGGGGAGATGGTGTGCTTCTCGTAGAACGAAGTACAAAGGCCGACTTTACGATGAAATATTACAACGCAGATGGCAGTTGCGGCGGGATGTGTGGAAACGGTGGCCGTTGCATTGCACAATTCGCAAAGTCAATCGGCATCGTCGAAGAGAACAAACTCGCATTCGAGGCTTTGGGACATGTGTATTCGGGCACGATCGACCACGACATCGTTTCGTTGCGGATGAAGGATCCAAGTGCCACGTCGCTTGGCGAAAAAATTGATGTTGATGGAATGATAATCACTGTAAATTTTGTGGATACCGGTTCGCCGCATTGTGTGATACTTGAACAAGAGAACCCAAGCCTGCTCAGACCGGATTTTTCAACTGCTGAGATTTTTCATTTAGGACGTAAACTAAGATATCATCAACGATATGCGCCAGACGGAGCCAACATTAATTTTGTCCAGCTCATAGATACAACATCGATAAAAATAAGAACTTATGAGCGCGGTGTTGAAGATGAAACTCTTGCATGTGGCACAGGTTCAATCGCATCTGCCGTCGTTGCAGCGATGCTGAAAAAGTGTGCATCACCGGTCAAAGTGCATACTCGAAGTAACGAGATCTTGACGATTTCTTTTTTAACGCGCGAAAAGGAAATTTCAGAAGTGACTCTTAAGGGAACAGCTCAATTGGTCTTTCAGGGCTCAATAGACTTTAAATAACAATTCAGGTGTTTTTTGAAAACTGTAGACAAGTTTCATTTCATTGTTAATAGGGCTGCGAATAGGGGCCGAGCCGGCAGTATTCTCCCGATTTTGGAAGAAAAACTGCGAACAAGCGGCACTCCGCATCAAATTCATCTGACGGAGTTCGTCGGGGACGCAACAAACATTGCCGCAAGGATTCCGGAGGGCGCATGCGTCGTGGCCGTTGGTGGCGATGGCACGATTAACGAAATCGTCAACGGGATCTATGGGCGAAATTGCCCACTAGCGATCATTCCTGCCGGCTCAGGTAATGATTTTGCAAAGATGTTCCGTCTTGAAAAGAATGTCAGTGACATGGTGAACAGGCTGGCCGAGTATGAGACTCGCCTCATAGACGTCGGATATGTCGAACTCCAATGCAAGAATGGAAAAGAAACAAAGCGATATTTTGCAAATGCCGTGGGAATCGGACTAGACGCGATGGTTTCGTACATTAACTCGAAATTCACCGTACTAAAAGGCTTTCCTGCATATATGGCGGCTGCGCTGAAGGCGATTGCTACGTACCGTCCGCCGGAATCGGTAATCCGCGTGGGAAATAAAGAATGGACCGGCCAAAAGTTGTTGATCGCTGTCGGCAATGGAACGACCGTTGGAGGCGGATTCAAACTGACGCCAAATGCCACACTGGATGACGGGTTGTTGGATGTTTGTTGGGCTAAGAAAATGCCCATGAGGAGGATTGCCAGAATTCTTCCTACGGTGTTGAAAGGAGATCATTTAAAGTTTTGTGAAGTAAGCTCCATGAAAACGAAGTCGATCAGTGTGGAGTCAGAGGCTGGAATGCCGGTGCATATTGACGGAGAGATGATGGGCCTGGATGTGACGAAACTGACAATATCGATAGCTGAAAAGCAGATAACTTATGCCGGCTAGTTCATAAAGATAAAGCACATAATATATGTTATGTATAATAGGCTATTTCACGCAAGCGGATCTGCCAGTAATTCTCTAATAGCTTCGTTATATATTTCCCTCGCCTTTCCAACCTCTAGCACTATCTTCCCGGAAATGTTAATAAAACTCTTCTCGGTTACAACTCCGACTTCGGAGACAATCAGATCGTGTTTCTTTGCGGCCGCATTGATCTTGGCGGTGTTCATCGGATTTGCAGATAAGACGACGCGTCCTTGATCTTCACCGAATGCTGCAAAATCGAATCGTACATTATTGAGCTCCGGAAGTGTTACGTTGCATCCCAGTCCTTCCGATGATGCCATACAGGATTCTGCCAGAGTCACGGCGATGCCTCCATCCGACACATCATGCGCAGATGCCGCTAGCGATTGCGAAGCTAAGTCAATAAGGAATTGTTGAAGCCGATATTCTTCAGCAAGGTCGCAATAAGGTGCATCGCCCGCACAAATCCCGTGAATCGACTGCAAATACTGACTTCCTGAGATATCGCCGCGATTTGTCCCGACAAGAAGGATCAGATCGCCGGGTTGCTTGAATTCTGAGGTCATGACATGGTCTTCGCCTTCAATCAATCCTACCATCCCAATAACGGGCGTGGGATACACAGACGTTGCGGGACTCTCATTGTAGAAGCTCACATTGCCGCCTGTGACCGGAGTTCCGAAGATCCTGCACGCGTTGGCCATGCCGGCAATCGCTTCTTTGAACTGCCAGTATATTTCCGGCTTGTAGGGATTCCCGAAGTTAAGACAATTGGTGATACCAAGCGATGTAGCTCCTGAGCAGGCAACATTTCTAGCCGCTTCAGCTACAGCGATTTCTGTCCCCTTTCGCGGATTCAGGTAGACATATCTTCCATTGCAATCTGTCTTCATCGCAAGAAGCTTGTTGGTTCCTTTGATACGAATCACCGCGGCATCTGATCCCGGCAGTACAACCGTGTTCGTTCTAACCATGTGATCGTATTGCTCGTACACCCATTTCTTGCTAGCGATGTTTGGCGTCGCCAGAAGCTTCCCGAGTACGTCTGTCATATTCTGAGGCTCAGGCAAAGTCGAGGCATCAAAGCGCCTTGTCTCATTCAGGTATGCCGGTTCTGCGACCTTGCGGATGTACACCGGAGCTCCACCGCCCAAGACGAGTGACTCGGCGGGTACTCTCGCCTTGAGTTCTCCATGTTGGTGGACGGTCATAAAACCGTCGCCAGTTACTTTCCCGATCACAACAGAATGGAGATCCCATTTTTCGAATACCGCTTTGATCTTTTCTTCGCACGCCGGTTTTGATACCAGAAGCATCCGTTCCTGTGATTCAGAGAGCATAATCTCGTAGGCAGTCATTCCGGATTCCCGGATGGGCACTTTGTCGAGATCGATGTCCATCCCAGATTTGCCTTTAGCGCTCATTTCAGTGGTTGAACAAGTTATTCCGGCGGCGCCCATATCTTGAATGCCTACGATGTACCCGGCGCGAATTACTTCAAGAGTTGCTTCAAGCAATAATTTTTCCGTGAACGGATCTCCAACCTGTACCGAGGGTCGTTTGGCCTCGGACTTTTCAGAAATTTCTTCAGAAGCGAACGTCGCACCATGGATGCCGTCGCGGCCAGTCGATGAGCCTACAAGGATCACAGAGTTGCCGTTTCCTTTTGCCGTCGCTGAAGCAACTTCTGAATGCTTTACAATTCCAACCGCCATTGCATTCACCAGCGGATTGCCTGCATAGCAGGGATCAAAGTACACCTCACCGGCGACCGTCGGAACGCCAAAACTGTTGCCATAGTCTCCTATCCCCTTTACGACATGCTTGAAGAGGTGACGCGATCGCAGATCCTCCAGATTCCCGAAACGCAAAGAGTTCAGCGCGGCTATTGGACGGGCTCCCATCGTGAAGATGTCGCGTAGGATGCCGCCAACGCCTGTGGCGGCACCTTGGTACGGTTCTACAGCCGAGGGATGATTATGACTCTCGATCTTAAAAGCGACGGCCAAGCCGTCTCCGATATCTACAAGGCCGGCGTTTTCTTCACCGGCGCTGACCAGGAGTTTTCCGCCTGAACGCGGAAGTGTCTTCAACAGTGCGATGGAGTTCTTGTAGCTGCAATGTTCGCTCCACATTACGCTGTAGATGCCGAGTTCCGTGTATGAAGGAATGCGGCCAAGGATTGAACACACGCGTTCATATTCCTCAGCGGTGAGGCCGTGACTGAGTGCAAGTTCCAGATTGACAATCGGTTCAAGTTTCATGTCTGTGCTCGTTGAGTGATAGTCAGCAACAATTGTCCTTTTTCGACGGCTTCCTTTTCCTTGACGGAAAGTTTCGTAATCTTTCCCGTAAGAGGAGATTTCAATTCATTTTCCATTTTCATTGCCTCTAGAATTAACAGTCCGTCTCCCGTCTTAACCTCTTGTGATTCAGAGACTTCGCACCTGGAAACAAGACCGGGCATGGGGGCGCGCAATTCGAAAACTCCCTGTGTACCGTGTTTTGCACCGAGCGTGGTCCGGATAAGCTTACTTTCAGCCGTCTCAAGCGTGAACAGAAACGTTCGGTTTCTGATTGTGCCCCGATGGCGGCCGCTCTCCTGTTCCTCGGAGACAATAAAGGAATGGCCATTGACTAGCACATGCACCCGTCCGTCCGGGAGTCTTGTCGCGTCGACCTTGCAGGAAATGCCGTTGCAAGCGGCATGAGACTGAAGATCTACTTCCCAGGATAGTTCAAGAGCTGTTGAGGATATCGAAAATTTCTTCATCGGTTTTTCCATCCTCCCGATCGCTGCTTCCACTTCGATGCATTCGCTCCGGTAAAGGCTCTACCAATTATTCCGGTTGTTGGTTGTTCCAACTCCAACACATCTGCAGCAATTCCGGCCGCGCTCAATTCATCCACTGATGGTTCGATCGTGCTTTCTCTAAAGAATTTCGCAATGAAATTGACGTCATACGTGCCGCTGGCAAATTGTGGCTGCTGCAAAGCCCAGAGGCAGAATGGAATCGTTGTCTTCACGCCCGCAATGTGGTAGTCTTCAAGAGCCCGCACCATTTTAGAAGTACAGGCATCACGGTCTTTGTCCCACGCAATAAGTTTGGCAAGAAGCGGATCGTATAGTGGAGTCACTTCCATTTCGACCGAGATGCCTGAGTCGTTTCGAATTCCAGGCCCTTCTGCCGGCTGATATGCCGTAATATGCCCGGTTGAAGGAAGGAAGCCGTTGTCAGGGTCCTCTGCACAGATGCGGCATTCAATTGCATGGCCTTGCGGGTAAATATCCTTCTGCGCGATTGAGAGCTTCTCTCCTTCTGCAATTCGAATTTGAGCTTTGACCAGATCGAATCCGTAGACCATTTCGGTGATGGGGTGCTCGACCTGAATTCTCGTATTGACCTCGAGGAAATAGAATTCGCCGTCCGCGTCCAACAGAAACTCAACAGTTCCAGCGCCGGTGTAAGAACAGAGAGAAGCAATGCGGACTGCTGCACCGCCCATGGCTTGACGGAGTTTGGGAGTTAACACCGAACTGGGACACTCTTCAATCACCTTCTGGTGGCGTCGTTGAATGGAACATTCCCGTTCGCCAAAATGAAGAACCGTGCCATAATTGTCGGCAAGAATTTGAATTTCAATATGACGCGGATCTACTAGATATTTCTCCAGATACACACGGCCATCGACGAATGATTTCAAAGCTTCAGATGATGCCCGCTCAAGTGAATTCTGCAGCTCTTCAGGCGTGGAAACTATGCGCATGCCTTTGCCGCCGCCGCCGCCCGCTGCTTTGATCAGGATGGGAAATCCGATTTGTGCTGCGGTGGTAGCGGCAATCGCTGGATTCGAAACTGGTTTGATCGTTCCCGGTACGATGGCAAGATTTGCAGCCTGTGCAAGCTCGCGCGCTGACGTCTTGGAGCCAAGTTTGCGGAGGACGTCCGGGCTCGGCCCGATGAAGGTTATTCCGGCAGCGATGACGGCTTCCGCAAATTCCGCGTTCTCTGAAAGGAATCCATAACCGGGATGAATTGCATCAACTCCACACGTCAAAGCAATCTCAATAATCTTGCGGCTATCAAGGTATGTTTCCGTCGGAGTTGTTCCATCGAGAAGGTATGCCTCATCAGCATGAAGCACAAATTGAGCCAGGCGGTCCGACGGAGCGAAAACGGCGACAGATTGCATCTTCAATTCCCTGACCGCCCGCTGGATTCGCAGTGCAATCTCTCCCCGATTTGCGATCAGGATCTTCTGAAATCTTCGAATGGGCGTCATAGTTTCATTTCCACGATTGTCACTCCACTACCTCCCTCATTCCATTCTCCAAGGCGGTGACTTAAGACTCTTGAGTCATCCGAGAGGAACTGTGTCACTCTCGTTCGGAGGACTCCCATTCCTTTTCCATGAATGATATCCACTCGCTGCAGTCCGGAGAGCATCGCGTCATCCAGAAATTTGTCCACAGCTTCGACTGCTTCATCTCCGTACATTCCTCTCAAGTCCAATTCACGCTTCGCTTCTTTCAGCAGTCCTTCTGACCGAACCTGTTCCCTGACAGTCCTCTTGCCAATCACTTCGATATCGTCACGTTTTACTCTCATCCGGATGGAGTTGAAAGCGACAAGGACTTCTCCGTCTTGGTCCAGCTCCTCGTACACCTCGCCGACCTGGGAGCCGGATTTGAGTCTCACAATGCTTCCTTTGGCAAGCAAAATCTGCTCACGCCCTAAAGGAGCTTCAACAGTATCTTCCCCGGCTTGTTCGACTTTCGCAATTTCGGCCGAAATATGCCGTACTGTCGCTTTCGCTTCCCTGATCGAACTCTTCTCAGCCTGTTTGTCCCTGATTTCCCGCACGGCACTCTCAATAGCCTTGTTGGCTTCCGAGACAATCGCCTTTGCATCAGCTACAGCCTTTGAACGGATCTCCTTCATTTCAGAATTCAATGACTTGATCTTGGTTTCGAGTGTGGCTTTTAACTCCTTGTATTTCAATCGCTCAACTTCGATGGCCTCAAGCTTTTGCTCGGAAATTTGTGACCTTCTTTCCAGCTCAAGAACAAGCATTTCCATGCGCGATTTTTGGTCTCCGACATAGACGGCAGCTAGTTGGAGCAATTCCTCGGAGAGGCCAAGACGCCTGGCGATCTCAAAGGCATAGCTGCTCCCAGGGACACCAAGCCGGAAATGATACGTTGGGAGAAGCGAGACGTGATCAAATTCCATTGCTCCATTTTGCATCCCTTGGTTTTCATGAACAAAGGCCTTTAACGAACTCTGGTGCGTCGTTGCGATCGCCAATGCGCCGGCGGCATGGAGCTGGAGCAGAAATGCAGCCGCCAACGCTCCACCCTCATTGGGATCGGTTGCGCCTCCAATTTCATCGATCAGTACGAGGCTTCTCTCGTCGACGTGCTTCAACAGATTCCCCATCCGGACGATGTGAGAGCTGAACGTGCTCAAGTCGTTTTCTATGGATTGATCATCCCCGATATCCGCATAGAGCCGATGTATCATCGGAAATTCAGAATCGGGCGAAGCCGGGATGTGAATACCGCTCTGCACCATGAGTAACAGGATGCCGACCGTCTTCAATGTCACGCTCTTGCCTCCGGCATTTGGACCGGAGATGAGGATCGTCGAGAATCTTCCTCCAAGTTCCAGATCGAGCGGCACGACGGACTCACGCGGATGACGCATAAGCAGAATAGGATGTCGGCCCTTCAGAATTTTCAACGATCCTGATTCTTTGAGAAATGGTGTATTCCCTTTGACGTCAATCGAATATCGTGCTTTTGCATATGTCAAGTCTATCTGTTCCAGCAGACTGCAATTGAGCTGTAGTTCCTGATGCCGCTCACCAACCATTGCCGTGAGCGTGTGAAGGATCCTCTCGATTTCGCGTTGCTCACGGAAATGGAGCTCCCGAATCTCATTATTCATCGCAAGCGTTTCAGCCGGTTCGATGAACACGGTCAATCCGCTCCCGGAAGAACTGTGCACAAATCCGGGAACTCGATTCTTCTGCTCAGTCTTTACCGGTATGACAAGGCGACCATCCCGCGTTGTGACTATTTCATCCTGCGCGAATCCCTGCGCAGCAACCTCGCGAACGATGCGGTCGAGCTGCTTTCTGAGTGCCGTATACATCGATGAGATATTACTCCGAATCAGGCGGAGTTCTTTGCTGGCGCTGTCTTTCACTATGCCATTTTCGTCGATCGCTTGTGAAATATTATATTCGAGAATCTTGTCTACGAAAAGGCGCGAGCAGAGCCGGTCGATGGCCGGATAGGATTCTTTCCTCTTTTCAACGAATTGACGGATTGTGCGTGAGGCTTGGAGTGTTGAGCCAACGGCAAGCAGATCCACCGGATTTAAAACGCTATTTTCGACACGAGCTTTGTTTGAGATTCCGCGAACATCTTTGATTCCATCAATGGGAAATGCGCTGTCACTTTCCAATAGCCGTTTGAGTTCTGTCACCCGCTCATGTTCGGCGGAGACAGTAGTCAGATCGGTGAAAGGTGTGATGGATTGAGCTGCGGTTTTCCCGAGTTCCGACGAGGCGTAAAACTCGATTCTCTGGAGTACTTTTTGGAATTCGAGCTTTGCTGCAGCGGCGATGTACTCGATCATAAACCGGTACTGGACAGAATTTCTTCGTAAAAATCATGCGAATCGGGAATCATCGTCATTGCGCTGTCAAACAATTTGGGAGCAAAATTCCTGAGAGGCTTGTACAGGATGGAATCGTCGCGCACCTGCTGCGAGGGAACCTGTAATGAAATGCTGAGAAAGATCAACATAACACTGACAAAAAGCGCGCCTTCAAAGACGCCGACAAACATACCGCCGATATGGTTCCAAATCCCATCAACCATGCGCTTGATCACCAGGCCGTAGATCAGAGACTGAATCATCATAATGCCAAGGACGATAATCAAAAAAGCCGCTCCGGCGGAGATGGATTCTGGAAGCTTGAAGGAACTGAGAATCGCGTGCGATACGGTAGTCGCGTACATCGCACCGACAAAAATGGCAATGATCAAAAATAACAGCGCCATCAGTTTTTTTAGCAAACCGCTGCGCCAACCGAAAAAGCCGAAGACGGCAAGTGCCAGCAGTATCCCCACATCAAAATTCTCCATTTCAGGCTCCGAGTTTCTCTTTGACAAGATCCGATATCACCTTGGAATCCATCTTGCCCTTCAGTTCTTTCATCGCTAGCGGCATTACCTTGCTCATTTCCTTTAATCCCGCTGCGCCGGACTGTGCTATGATGCCCGCCACCACCGCTGCCGCTTCCTCCCGGGACATTTGCTTCGGCAGATAGGCGGATATGATTTCCAGTTCCTTCGTTTCCTGTTCGACCAGATCTATCCTGCCGGCTTCAGCATACTGTTCGATTGCCTCTTTCCGCTTTTTGACTCCGGAAATCAGAATGCCCAATTCATCGTCGGCGTTCATTTCGCGATTGAGTCCTTTTTTTTCGAAATCAATGATCTGGGCACGAAGCATCCGGAGTGTTGCAAGCTTGATCTTGTCGCCGGATTTCATTGCCGCCTTCAGATCGTCATTAATCTGCTGTGTAAGTGCCATCGCTATTCTTCCCGCATTGTCAGAATCTTCTGGATATTAGATAATGTAATATATTACATGACAGTGGCAAAATCAATCCGGACAGGAACCTTGTTTGCTTCTCATACGTTTTGAACGTATATTTCCGGAAATTATGGAATCGTTATGCTGAAAAACTGGATCGACTACAGAAACATTCAGACCACAGAAGCAGGTATTACTGCTCTGTACACGGACTATCTCACCAACTTTGAGAAGGTGGGATTCTACTACGCGGGTCCTTTTCAGGGGCGGGAGCCTTGGAATGCGGCCATCCACCGCACTCTTGCGCGTGAACGCAACCGGTCAATGCTCCGTCGCGTGCTCTCTGACCAGAACAAGGAGTATCTTTGCGGAGTAAAGACTCTCGCCAATATCGATCTACTGGGAAATGAAAACACGCTTGCGATTGTGACGGGACAACAAGTAGGGATGCTGACGGGTCCGCTCTACACCATTTACAAAGCGATCACCGCCATCAAATTGGCGGAAATGCTTTCAGTTGAACATCCCTCCTACAACTTCGTGCCGGTCTTCTGGATAGAGAACGAAGATCATGATTTTGCTGAAATAAATCATGCGACGGTACTTAATCACTCGCATGAAATTACCACAATAGAGTACCTGCTTGGCGGCAAGACACTGGAAAAAAATCCGGGGCCGGTCGGTGCCATACCCATTGATGGGTTCATCGATCAGTTCTTTGAGCAGCTTGGTGCGCAACTGCAGGAAACGGAATTCAAGAAACCGCTGCTGGACATGCTGCGTGCGCATTATCGCGTCGGCACACCCCTTGGACGGGCGTTTGCAGGACTGATGAGCGTTTATTTCGGCGATACCGGCCTGGTGTTTATCGATCCCTCCAATCCGGAATTTAAAAAACTGGCAAAGCCGCTTTTCGCCGCGGAGCTTTCTTCCATTTCCAAAACGAGTCAGCTTGTAATCGAGCAGAGCGCCGAACTGGAAGAACGGTATCATGCACAGATCAAAGCGAAGCCGGTGAATCTCTTCATGCTTCACAAGGGGGGCCGCTATCTCATCGAACCCCGTGAACACGATTTCAGCCTCAAAGGAACCCGGCAATATTTTTCCAAGGAAGAAATGCAGCGCATCGTCGAGGAAACTCCGGAGCTCCTGAGTCCCAATGTTGTTCTACGTCCGCTGTATCAAGACCTTTTGCTGCCCACGCTTGCGTATGTTGGCGGCCCTTCTGAAGTGGCGTATTTTGCCCAACTCAAACCGGTCTATGAGCGTTTTGGAATTCCTATGCCGGTTATCTATCCGCGTGCCAGCGTGACTATTGTCGAAGAACGGGTGAAGGACATTCTTGAAAAATTCCAGGTAGAGGCGGAGGAGATGTTTAGTTCATTGGATCCTGTCCTGATGCGCATTGCCGAACAGGTTTCAGAGGTGAAAGTGGAATCATTGTTCGATCAGCTCATGGTTCGTTTTCGCGAAGCTGTTACGGAGGCGCGATTCGGCATTCAACAAATTGATCCGACGCTTTCCGGTGCCGTCGACGGCCTTCTCTCCAAGACGGAAACAAATATTGCTGTACTGAAGGATAAGACGCAGAAAGCGCAACAACGACGTCAGGAAATCTCCCTGCGACAGATTCATAAGGCGTCCTCTCTCCTCTTTCCCAATGCAAATTTCCAGGAGCGGGTATTCAGCACCACGTATTTTCTGAACAAATACGGTCCGGATTTTATTCAGTGGCTGATTTCGGAAATAGGTGTTGACAGATTTCAACACCAGATCATTCTGGTATAGACGACACTGTCGAATTCGCACGACTTGCAACTACTACTCGGCGTATTTTTTGAAAGTGTCATTTCCGTCCGAAGGATCCTCCGGACATGTTTTTAGCGGAAATTCATGTCTCTTCGCTGGATGTCCCGTTTCACGGGACATGATAGTCCGCTTGAAACGAGAGATGGCGGCAATCACGCTGAGTAGTTACCAGAGAACAATATCAAAAAAAGAGCGCCCTGTGCAATGCGGAGTGCGCTCTTCTGTTTTATGGAATTTCGTGTGACTAGATGACGGCCTCTGTTGCCTTGTCGAAGAAACGTGCTTTGGACATATCAAAAGAAAACTTTAACGGCATGCCTGCCGTCGGTTCTTCCATTGAAATAATGCGTGCGACGTACTGCGTGCCGCTTCCGCTCGTGAAATAAACGAAAATTTCATTTCCCATCGGCTCTACCACTTCGACCATGCCTGTGAACGATGCCGGGCCCCGAGACTGTTCGTAGTCCGCGATATGCTCCGGACGGATACCGAGCCACACTTCCTTTCCGATGTACGGTGCGATCCGGGCTTCCGCTTCTTTCGGTACGGGCAGGACGAGCGTCGAGTTCTTCTCCGCGAACAGTGTCCGGTCGTTGTCGCGTTGAATTGAACCGTCGACAAAATTCATAGCGGGACTTCCGATGAAGCCGGCTACGAATTTGTTTTCCGGATGGTTGTAGAGATTCAAAGGCGTGTTGATCTGCTGAACCACACCATCCTTCATGACGACGATTCTGTCGCCCATCGTCATTGCTTCTGTCTGGTCGTGCGTCACGTAAATCATGGTGGCACCAAGCCGTTGATGCAGTTTCGAGATTTCCGTACGCATGGCGACACGCAATTTCGCATCGAGATTGCTGAGCGGCTCGTCGAAAAGGAAAACCTTCGGCTTGCGGACAATGGCACGACCGACCGCAACGCGCTGGCGCTGGCCGCCGGATAATGCCTTCGGTTTCCGGTCCAGATAATCCTCTATCCCGAGAATCTGCGCCGCTTCACGGACGCGCGCTTCGATTTCCTCTTTCGGATATTTGCGCAGCTTCAGGCCGAAGGCCATGTTTTCATAGACGGTCATGTGCGGATAGAGCGCATAATTCTGAAAGACCATCGCGATGTCGCGGTCTTTCGGCGGCACATCGTTTACCACTTTCCCGTCGATCGAAATCGTGCCAGAGGAAATTTCTTCAAGGCCGGCAACCATGCGCAGCGTCGTGGATTTTCCGCATCCCGAAGGACCAACGAGAACCACAAATTCCTTATCCTTGATTTCTATGCTGACATCGTTGACGGCAACCACGCCGCCTTCGTATTCTTTTCGAACGTTTTGTATCGTTACGCTGGCCATGGTTCACCTCGGGAAAAAGTAAAAGGACAAAATGATAAAGCCAAAAGGAAAAAGCAGCCACAGACCTTATGTTTGAGAAGCAAGACTCACCGTAGTTGCGTATCTTTTCACTGAACAGAACACAGAGCCACGAATGAGAGCACAGAGAATATTCCGAATCAGGGGCTCGCGATACGTGTTTTACGCAATTTCAATTAATCAGAGAAGATAATGCATTCCAGAAACCGGGATAAGAAATCTCAACGCATTCGGGAGCGTCTATCAAGGATTCTCCCGGTGTTGCGACTGCCGCAATGGCACATGCCATTGCAATGCGATGATCACTGAAACTTCTCAACTCCGCACCATGCCGTGGTCGCTTCGGAACAAATGCCATCCCGTCCGGATACTCGTCAACAGCCAGGCCCATCGCGCGGAGGTTGACACAGAGAGCATTCAATCGGTCACATTCTTTGTGGCGCAATTCTTCCGCATGATGAAGGATCCATTCTCCTTCCGCAAAGACCGCAGCAATTGAGAGAATGGGTATTTCGTCGATGATGTTTGGGATCAACGCTTCATCAATACCACCGGGATTGCGGAGCGATGAACTTTGCACTCCAATATCTGCGAGCGGTTCACCGCCGACGGTACGTTCATTCAGGAGCGTGATCCGTCCGCCCATCTGTCGCAAGAGTGTGAGAAATCCAATACGTGATGGATTCAGGCCGACATTACGAATCAGCACTTCGGCGTTTCTGGTAATGAGTCCGGCCACAATGAAGAATGCAGCAGACGATGGGTCGCCCGGCACTTCGTACAAGGACGGAGAGACAACATGATTGCGTGAACTCTGCACAATCCGCTTGCCGCCCTTCAGTTCCACCGGAAGATTCAGCATTCGTTCCGTATGATCGCGGGATGGGATCGATTCAATCACCTCGGTAGTTCCATCGGCGAAGAGGCCGGCAAGAAGTACAGCCGATTTCACTTGTGCGCTCGGTACAGGTAAGGTGTACGAAATTCCAGCAAGTCCTGGCGCGGGATCGATGGCCAAAGGAGGTTTGTCCTCCACTGTGCCGGCGATGCGTGCTCCCATTCCGCGCAGCGGTTCGATGATGCGCTTCATGGGACGGCGCACAAGATATTCATCACCGCTGATAATTGTTGGGAACGATTGTCCGGCCAGAATGCCGGAGAGCAGACGGATGGTTGTGCCGGAATTGCCGGCATCGAGCATCTGTTGCGGTCGGGAAAAACCGGTCTTCCCTTTGCCATGAACTCTTAGTACGATGCCGTCGTCGTCTATCTGTACACCGAGTTGACAGAGACATGCCAGCGTGCTTAGCGGATCTGCAGCCCGGAGAAGGCCGCGGATTTCGGATGTGCCTTGCGCAAGCGAAGAAAACATCAATGCGCGGTGAGATATTGATTTGTCCCCGGGGACAGATATCTCGCCGTGCATCGACTTCGCCTGTGTCAGACGGATGGAGCTCACTCCACTTCTTTCGTTTCCGCTTTCTTCTTATCGGCGAGCAAGATTGCTTTCCGGCTGAGGTTCAGCCGTCCCTTATCGTCGATCTCCATAAGTTTTACGTCGAACGTATCGCCTACTTTGAAGTGGTCGGCGACTTTTTCGATGCGCTTGGTATCGAGCTGCGACACATGCACGAGGCCTTCTTTGCCCGGTAGGATTTCGCAGAAGACGCCGAAGTCCATTACTTTTTTCACCGTAGCTTTGTAGGTGCTTCCCACCTCCGGGACGGCAGTGATGCGGGCGATGAGCCGCTGTGCGGCGTCGCTTGCTTCGCGCGTCGTTGCTGCAATTACCACTGTGCCGTCGTCTTCGATGTTGATTTCGGCGCCGGATTCCGCGACGATGCTGCGGATGTTTTTGCCGCCGGGGCCAATGAGCGCTCCAATCAAGTCGACAGGAATCTTGATGGAGGTCATTCGTGGCGCATACTGACTGAGATCCTGGCGTGGTTGTGCGATCGCCTGCTCCATGATGGAGAGAATATGCATGCGACCGGCCTGAGCCTGTGCGAGGGCGGATTCCATAATCTCCGCTGAAATGCCCTGAATTTTGATGTCCATCTGGAAAGCAGTGATCCCGTCTCGTGTTCCCGCGACCTTGAAATCCATATCTCCGAGATGATCTTCATTGCCCAGGATGTCGCTCAGAATAGCAACGCGATCGCCCTCTTTCACCAATCCCATTGCGATACCGGCAACGGGCTTGCGAAGCGGCACGCCGCCGTCCAGCAATGCAAGCGTGCCGGCGCAGACTGTCGCCATCGAGGATGAACCGTTGGACTCGAGAATATCGGAGACGACGCGAAGAGTATACGGAAATTCTTTGTCGCCCGGTAAGAGCTTAATCAGGGAACGCTCTGCAAGATTGCCATGACCGATTTCACGGCGTCCGGTGCCGAGACGTCCGGTTTCGCCGACACTGAAGGGCGGGAAGTTGTAATGGAGCATAAACCGCCGCGTGGTTTTCGGAAGAAGGCCGTCGAGCATTTGCTCGTCGAGCTTGGTGCCGAGCGTCAACGTGGTCAATGATTGGGTTTCGCCCCGCGTAAACAGCGCTGAACCGTGTGTCCGCGGCAGTACGCCGATTTCGCAGGTAATCGGACGAATGTCCGTCAATCCGCGGCCGTCGAGGCGCTTCTTTTCCGTCAGAATCATTTCCCGCATCTCGACTTTTTCGATATCGTGCAGAATCTGGCCGATGACTTCTTTCTGTTCGGTATATTTCTCCGCGAGCGCTGTCGTCGTTTCGTTGACGATGGCAGCGTTGGCATCAGCACGCGCTTCTTTCGCAAGAACGGTGTGCACCGTTGTTTTGATTCTTTCGGCGGCAAGGGCTTTCACCTCTGCGAGCAATTGAGGATCGATCTGGTCGAGAACGATCGGACGCTTTGCCTTCGCTACGGCCGCTGCTAATTCCTTCTGCAGCGTGCAGATCTTCTTGATTGCTTCGTGACCGAATTTGAGGGCAGCGAGCATGTCCGCTTCCGAAATTTCCAGCGACTCTCCTTCCACCATCACGATGGATGTCTCGGTGCCGGCAACGGTAACATCCATGTCGCTGGTTTCGAGCTCCTGGAAGGTCGGATTAATCTTGAATTCTCCGTTGATGCGGGCGACGCGTACCTCTGCGATCGGGCCGTCAAACGGAGAATCCGACACCATCAGCGCGGCGGAAGCAGCGCAAGCGCCAAGCACATCCGCATCGTTCTGCTGGTCCGACGAGTAGACTGTCACGATAACCTGCGTTTCGTTGTGATAGCCTTCCGGAAACATCGGCCGGATCGGCCGGTCAATGAGGCGGGAGGTGAGTACCTCCTTGTCGCTTGGGCGTCCTTCCCGTTTCAAGAAGCCGCCGGGAATTTTTCCGGCCGCAGACATTTTTTCGCGGTATTCCACCTGAAGAGGAAAATAGTCCGCGCCTGACTTTGCTTCTTTCGATGCGACGACAGTGGCAAGCACCATCGTGTCGCCGTACCGTGCCATCACTGCACCGTCAGCCTGTTTGGCAAAGCGGCCTGTTTCGAAGGAGATGACATCGTTGCCGATTGATATTTCTTTTTTTATGACCATAAGAGTACTCTCGATTCTTGTGAAGCGTTACTTTCTGATTTCCAATTCTTGAATTATTTTGCGATAGCGATCTATATGCCTTTCCAGCAAATAATCGAGAAGACGGCGGCGTTTACCGACCATCCGGAGCAATCCGAGGCGTGAATGATGGTCCTTCTTGTGCGTGCTGAAATGTGACGACAGTGCATTAATATTCGCGGTCAGGATGGCAATCTGGACTTCCGGAGTGCCGGAATCGTTCGTGCCTTTACCGTATTTGTTGACGAGTTCGGCCTTTTGGCCTTTGGTCAATGACATATTGACTCCTTCATGATAGGTGTGATTGTGATAGCAGTATTTTCCCTTTGTATGAATCTTTTTCCATTTCTCTCATTAATTCCGGAACTGATGCGAATTTTCGTTCCTCCCGAATGCGTGCGATGCAATCAACACGCATCTCCCTGTCGTACAGATCGCCGTCAAAATCGAAGAGATATACTTCGCACTGACGGAGGTGTGATTCGAAAAACGTGGGAAGAACTCCGATACTCAAAAGGCCGCCATATTGTTCTTCGCCAATCCCTGCCTTCACCGCATACACTCCATTCGCCGGCAGAAGTTTTTCATCCGTGGGGACCGCGAGATTTGCGGTGGGAAATCCCAATGAGCGTCCCCGTTGATCGCCAAGCTGCACCGTCCCTTCGATTCGGTACGGACGGCCGAGCATTTTTCGCGCAGCGGAAACATCGCCGCCATAGAGCGCTGTACGAATGCGTGAGGAACTCACGACTATGCCGCCGATGGCAACGGGTTCTTCGACGCTCACGGCGAAACCGAATTCCGTGCCGAGATCCCGCAACTCCTGAGAACCCGCTTCACGATTCTTGCCGAAACTGTGATCGTAGCCTTCCACGACTTCTGCGATTCCAATGCCGCCGATGATGTACGTTTTATAGAAATCACGAAACGGAGTTTGCGCAAATGCCGCTGTGAAAGGAATAACAAGCACCAGATCAACGCCCATGGCTTCAAACAGGCGAAGCTTTTCAGGTAGCGGTGTCAACAGGCGGAATTGATATTCTTCATGCGTCTGATCACTCTTCCGCGTATGAAAAAGAACATGTCTCGGATGTGGTTCGAACGTCACCACCACGCTGCGTCTATCCGCTGCCCTGGCTCTCCGGACGACGTCGCTGATAATTTTTTGATGGGCAACGTGCACACCGTCAAACGTCCCGATCGTGACCACGGAACCGGACTGGCGAGGGATTTCCTCCAGACTTCGCGCGATGATCATTGCGCATTCCTTCGGGCGACACGCATCGCGCCGATCCGGTTGCACAATTCCTCCACGGTCAAGGCCTGCTCCACACGAAAAGCACCAACCCGGGTCCGGCGAAGTTCCTTCAAGTATGCGCCGCAGCCGAGTTTCCTGCCGCATTCATCGACGAAGGTGCGCACATATGTTCCTTTCGAACATACCATCCTGAATGTTACCTGTGGCGGAGTAAAATCCAATAGCTCGCATTCACTAATCAGTATTTCCCTCGGCTCACGAACGACTGTTCTTCCTTTCCGTGCATATTTATATAGCGGCTTGCCGCCATATTTCAAGGCTGAATACATCGGCGGCACCTGCAGCTGGTGTCCTGTCATGGACGCCAGTGTGTCGCGGATCAGATCCACCGTGATGCCGCTCGCGTCGCCCGAAACAGTCGCCAGCGTTTCCGAATCAAAGCTGTCGGTCACGGAACCGAGCTCCATGGTCGCAACGTACTCTTTGTCGTCCGCAGCAAATGTTTCAATTTGTTTTGTCTTCTTGCCGGTACACAAAATCAACAAACCGGACGCACGCGGATCCAACGTACCGGAATGGCCGACCTTTTTGACGCGCAATTCGTTCCGGACGCGATGGACCACGTCAAATGAAGTCCAATCCAGCGGTTTGTCGATAAGCAGTACGGCACCTTCCTCAAAATTCAGGTCGGCTGCGGCACTGTTGCGTTCCAGCACGTCACTCAGGTTGTGGGTCATCCTTGTGAATCTGTTTGATAAGGTTTTCCAGATTTTCCACGCGATCCATGGTGTCATCCTTATAAAACTTCAGCGCCGGCATAAATTTCAACGTCAGCCGGGGCGCCAGCAGGGTACGGATGTGTGCTTTTTCCGACTCCAGACGAGCCAGCGTCTTTTCTCTCTGTTTTACGGATCCGAAGATGCTGACGTAGACTTTCGCAAGTTTCAAATCTGGCGTCATACGGACTTCCGTTACGGTGGTGAATCCCAATTCTCCGCCGCTGTAGTTGCGGCTGATGATCGTGCCCAGCTCATGACGAATGACCGATGACACTTTTTCTGTTCTGACAGACATTGATTACAATTTCCGTTTTGTTTCGACAAGTTTGAATGCCTCGAGGATATCCCCCACTTTGAGATCATTGAAATTCTCCAGCGAGATACCGCATTCGAAGCCTTGCTCCACTTCGCGCACGTCGTCTTTGAATCGCTTGAGTGATGAAATATTGCCTTCGAAGATCGAGACACCGTCGCGTAACAGGCGGATATGATTATTGCGGACAATCTTACCGTCGGTCACATAGCAGCCGGCGATCATGCCGACCTTGGGGATCTTGAAGGTATCGCGCACTTCAACGGTGGCGGTCACTTCTTCAGACACCGTCGGAGCAAGCATTCCTTCCAGCGCCGTCCGCACTTCATTGATGGCGTCATAGATAATGCTGTACAACCTAATATCGACGCTTTCCTTCTCAGCGAGACGACGGGCGTTCAAGTTGGGACGCACATGGAAGCCGATGATAATCGCGTTCGATGCAGCCGCCAGCAACACATCGGTCTCAGAAATGCCGCCCACTCCTTTGTGGATGACGTGCACCTTGACCTCGGCGGTGGAAAGCTTCATCAAAGAATCAGAAAGCGCTTCGACCGAGCCGTCCACGTCACCCTTTACGACCATGGAAAGCTCACGCACTTGCTGGCCTGCCTGAATCTGCTGCGAAATTTCGTCCAGCGTGATAAATTTGATCTGGCGGAAATCCTGTTCGCGTTTCAATTGTTGCCGCTTCAAGCTGATCTCGCGGGCAACCCGCTCGGTTTCCACCACGACAACTTGATCGCCTGCCTGTGGAATACCATCGAAGCCAAGTAATTGCACCGGTGTGGACGGTCCGGCAACTTCCTGCCGATTACCGCGTTCATCGAACATTGCCTTGACACGTCCGCTGAAAACACCACCAATGAACGGGTCACCTACGCGGAGTGTTCCCTTTTGCACGAGAACCGTGGCAAGAATACCTTTTCCCTTGTCGATTTGTGCTTCGACGACGGCACACCGGGCCAGTCTGTCCGGATTTGCCTTCAGATCGAGCACTTCCGCTTCCAACAGAATCTTTTCGAGGAGCAGTTCGACATTTTTACCGCTGCGCGCGGATACTTCCACGGATTGAAACTTGCCTCCCCACTCCTCCACCAAGACGCCCTTGTCGGCGAGCTGCTGACGAATACGATCGGGATTTGCTTCCGGTTTATCAATCTTGTTGATGGCGATAATGATCGGCACGCTGGCCGCCCGTGCGTGGCTGATTGCTTCGAGTGTCTGCGGCATCACATTATCCTCAGCCGCAACGACCAGAACCACGATGTCTGTCAGTTGCGCACCGCGCGCACGCATTGCCGTAAAGGCTTCGTGGCCCGGTGTATCGAGAAATGTGATTTTTTTCCCACTATCGAGCGTAACTTCATACGCACCGATGTGCTGCGTAATGCCGCCCGATTCACCGGCGACGACGTTTGTACGGCGGACATAGTCGAGCAGAGAAGTCTTACCATGATCAACGTGACCCATGATGGTAACCACCGCTGCGCGCGGTTTCAGCGTTTCGGCGTCATCCGGTGAATCCTCAAGGATGTCTTGTCCGACCTCCTGCTGGAACTCAACCTGGAAGCCGAATTCATCAGCCACCAACATGATATTGTCTTTTTCGAGGCGTTGATTGATGGAGACCATCAATCCCAGCCCGATGCACTTTGCGATGACTTCGGCCACGGGTACATTCATCAAGTTGGCGAGCTCACCGACCGTAAGAAATTCTGTAACACGGAGTTTGCCTTCTTCACCTGCGGCCGCTTCGAGCTGTCTCACACGCTCCTCTTCACGTTCACGTTTCTTCTTTTTACGATTTGCTGCGCGAACACTGACGCTCGATTCATCCATTCCAGCGAGCGTCCGTTTGATGGCTTCGTTTACCTGGACGTCATCGACGGCGACGGGACGGAGTTTTCGCTTTTTCTTTTTCTTCTTTGAACTGTCGTCGGCTTCGCCTTCTGTCGGCCTGGTGCTCTTTGCCGGCTGTGTGTCTTTGACTTTTTTCTTTTTCTTCTTCTTTTTGTGTTCCTCTGCAGCTCTCGCCGATGCATCGTCCTTCGGCTTCACGACCTTGGCAGGCGTGAGATCGATTTTCCCCATTATGGTCAATCCGCGCGACTTTCGAGCCTGCACCTGCCGATCAAGCGGAGAAACGTAGCCGCTGATTGGGGGTTTGGCCGGCTCGGCAGGTTTTTCTGCTCTTGCAGGTTCCTCCACCTTCTCAACGGCTTTGGGCACAATGATCGCTTTCGGTGCCGGCGATTCTTCGGTAACCACAGTTTCCGGTGCCACAGTCACAACTTTTTCACCGGCCGGTTTGGGTTCGGAAATTTCTGAGGGCCGCTCCGGAGTTGGTTCAATCTTTTCGATGACAACCGGTTCAGGAGTTGCGCTCACCTCTGGTTTCTGCTGCACTGCCGGAGGGACTGCTGCAGGGACGGCAGATTCTGCGGGCTTCTGTTTCCCCGTATCCGCTTTCGCATCCTCAGTCTTTTCTTTCTTCGATTCGGTCGTTTTCCGCTTTGTTTCCTTGATTTCGGCAATCTTCTTTTGATGCCGTTCGGCAACATCCTTGTCCTTCTTGAAGTGCGACATGATATCTTTCATCATGTCCGGCTCCACGATGGACATCAGTCCTTTGATTTTGTACCCCTTCTTGTTGAGGAACTCGATAATGGTGTCGCTCGCGAGATTGAGTTCCTTCGCAAGATTGAAGACCTTAATTTTCTTTTCGCCCGTCTCAGCCATTGATATCCTTTGATAACTTCAAAGCCGCTGGTGATGATTAATTTGCTTCGGCGCTGGGTTTTTCTTCCACTTTTTCTTCCATCTTTTCTTCCACTTGTGCTTCAGCTTTTTCTTCGGCCACTTCTTCGTCGTCCTCGGCCTCGTCATCGTCTTCAACTTCTGCTTCCTCGAATTCCTTCTCGATCAGCGCGACGATGTTTCGGACAGTTTCCTCTTCAAGTGCGAGTTCCCCCACGAGCGCGGCCACATCGGCATCGATAACCTGCTTCGCCGTTGTGTAGCCCTGTTCTGTGAATTTTGCCAGAATCTCTTCGCCGATTTCTTCCTGGAATTCCGACAGATCCATGTCGTATTCGGCTCCTTCTTTGACGAGTTGAAGATCAAAGCCTGTTAGTTTGCCCGCGAGGCGAATATTCTGACCGCCTTTGCCGATAGCCAGGGACACCTGATCGTCCGCAACAAGGATGGTCGCCCTGCGGTTCTCGAGATCGATGTCGACGGATTTTAGCTTTGCCGGCGAGAGTGCGCGTGTAATGAAGACGAGCGGCTCCTCGCTGAAATTAATGACGTCGATGTTCTCGTTATTCAATTCACGCACAATAGCGTGGATGCGCACGCCCTTCATGCCGACGCAAGCGCCGACGGCGTCGATGCGGTCGTCATGTGATTCGACAGCCACCTTTGCACGATCACCCGGTTCGCGGGCAATTCCTTTGATTTCGATGATGCCGTCATACACCTCAGGGATTTCGATCTCGAAGAGGCGCTCCAGGAATTTTGCATCGGCGCGGGAAACGATCACGGACGGTGTTCCTGTGCTTTTGCGCACTTCCTTGATCACCGCCCGAATGGTATCGCCTTTCTTATAGCGCTCTTTTTGAATCTGCTCGCTCTTCGGAAGTATGATCTCATTCTTGTTGTGCAGAATAAGAATCTCATTCTTGCGGATCTGGTACACCTCGCCGACCACGATCTCACCCACCGAACCATTATACTCGTTAAAGATCAATTCCTTCTCGAGTTCCTTGATTCTTTGATTCAGGTTTTGTTTTGCAGTGACAATCAGCCTGCGCCCGAAATCGACAAGATCGATCTCTTCCACAAAATCTTCACCCACCGCAAGATCTTCACCGGAGATTTTCTTCGCCGCTTGCACATCGATCTGTGTGACAGGGTCGACCACTTCTTCTACGACTTCCTTTTCAAGCAGAATCTGGATATCGCCTTTGTCCATATTGACAACGACGTCAAATTTTGCAGTAAGTCCGTATTTCTTCCTCACCATCATGCTGAAGATGTCCTCAACGATGCCGGCGAGGATGTCTTTATCAATTCCTTTCTCGCGGACGAGAGAGGAAAATGATTCGACAATGTCATAGTTCATTACAAACCTCCGGAGTGAAAAATATCAATTGAATTCAATTTCAAAATGGGACTATTCAGCGAAAAAACTTGCCACAGAGAACAGCACAACGTTCTGCGCAATCCATAAATCTGCGTAATCAGCGATCCAACGTTTGCATCGACGGCACCACGTATGCTTCCACAATATCCGCAATCGCGATTGCCACGGAGACCTTCTTCTTGTCCGTCAGCGTGATCGTCGTGGCACTTGCCGCTTGCAGAATCCCTTCCATTTTCGCATCGCCATCGGACGTCTTATGGGTTACATCAAGCTTCCGACCGATGTTTTTGACATATTGCTGAGGGAGTTTCAGCGGCCTGCCGAGTCCCGGCGAGGATACCTCGAGCCGGTATTTTCCGGGCATGAAGTCCACACGATCCAGCTGCTCGGAGAGTGACCGGGAAACTGTTGTCAGATCATCTGCAGTGATGCCGGCATCCGTATCGACGAAGACCTCAAGGATTTTTGTGCCCCGTTCTCCGCGCAGATTAACTTCTACAAGGTAACCTCCGATTCCTTGAATGATCGGGAGGACAAGTTCTGCGGCAGTTTCGGCGATTTTGGATTTCATATCCGGCTTTTCGATTCCCATTTGGCGGCAAATCGTCTTCACGATACAACAGCATCTATCAAAAAAAAGTCCCGCAACCGGCGGGACTCTCTACGAAACACTGTATAATATAACAGATAGGGGCACCGAAAGCAAGACAATTAATCGCAGATTGATCGCAGATTAAACTGATTACGCTGATTGCGCAGAAATAATCGCAAATTTAGCTGATTTCAGCTTACTCAGGGGAATTGTGTTCTCGCACGGTTTGTTTCCAGAGAGCCGACATATTCTCCGCAGAATATCCCAATGCTGCCATCTGAGGAATCCATTAATCAGTGTAATCTGCGATCAGAAGAAAGCGCGTACCTCGGCGCGACCTGTGTGAACAATGCGTGAACCGGGTTCCGATCGTCCGGAATATTGCACCGAAGACTGAACATTTGAACTGATCTTATAGTCGAAGGAAGCACTCCAGAGAAATGTCTTTCCCTGGTTTCGTCCTCCGGTCAGTTCGTACGGGATGGTGAGTATGCTGGTCACATTCTCGAGGGCGATTTCCTCCCTGCTCGCATCTATCCGCAGCTGACCGAATCCCTGAAACGACTGCACAAGGCGCAGCGATTGACTGTTGAAATTCGCCGCAGTGGGCGTGGCCGTAACATGATCTTCCGAGCGGGATAACTCAAGCACAAAGCCGAGTTCCAGATTTTGTTCCGGACGGTACGACCAGTCGCTCGTGATGTCATCGGACTGTATCCGGCGTGAACGGCTGCTGACAGCCGGAGCGGTGACATCATCCTCTTTATTTGTGTACTCCGTTTGATTCGAGAAATCAGTTCCCGGTTGAAAACGCATGCGTACGGAACGATCGCGGCCATAACTTGTTTCTGTGCCCGTACTATACTGTCCCAAACCCTTCTGCTGCAACAAGCGGAAGCGGAAAGAAAAAAGCTGGTCAGTTTCAAAAAGAAAAAGATCCTGCTGAAATGTTTGTCGTCCTTGAATTGTCGTTTGCGGGCGCAAAAACTTGTCGAAGTGAAGAAGATAGATTTGGGCGAGATCGCTTTCGGAACTCTGTTCTTCCACCCGGACGAAAGACTCTGTGGAGATTTTCTGCATCGCCCGTTCGACCCACGTGTCGGGGGCACTCAGGAATCGCGATGGAGTGAGGCGCAGCCTCGCAGAGGTCTTGAGATTGATGACGGGATACAACTGGTCGCTGGGAAGTGACAAAAGAATATAGTCTCCATCGAAACGGGAAAGCGTGAATTCGCGCTCATCCGTTAGATCGACTTTGCCGTCGCCGTTTGCATCTGTCCAGACGTACTGCCCTTCCCCCTTCTTTACCTGATAGAAGACACGCTCCAATTTTGCCGACCGCTCCGTGCCGACTTCATAATAAAGATCCGCGTCAACTCCCCGCTTGAATGGTGCATATTTTGATTGAGCGCGGACGAGTATGGTCTGGATATCGCCGTTCACCCTCCGGAATTCATTCTCATATGTCTTATCGCGCATTGTCACGAGGAACGACGAAGAAAAACTATGCGTCTCTTTCACATCCGCACCGTACGATTGCGTCAGCGAGTGCGATTGGCGCTTGACCGTCCCCTGCCAAAACGCATCATCATTGCGCCATTCAAATGACGAAGAGAGAGTCAGACCGGCAATGTCTTTCGCCAAAAGGCGTGGAGCAATGCTTGTAAATCCAAAACTTCCATCGATAAGAGAGTCTGTGAGCCGATTGGTAATCTGACGGTTTTCCTGTTCAAAGAGGATACCGGGTTCGAACACCTGCCAACGGTAGCTCCCAACCGCTTTCTGCCGGAGCCAGCTGCTCTGAGTCGCAGAAAGATAATCATTATTGTCAACCGACTCGACGGAATACTCCGCTGTGGGAAGAGAATCTGCACGAAAACCGGCCGAAAACGATTTACGCTCGGCTGAGAATTGTTTCCCTCTATCATTAGTGCCGTACGATCCGCTCATTATCAACGCATGCACGGGAATATACTGAATGGATGCATCCCGGATCTCCTCTGAGGAGGATTGAACCTTCACCGTACTGTCCAGACTCCAGCGCCTTGCAAATTCGACGTCGTCGATGCGATCCAGAGGCGAAAAATTCTCATCGACATACCGTTCCGAAAGCGACAATTGCAGATCGCCGAAAGATGCCGAGCCAAGGCGGATATCTTTGGGAGCATAGACAGTTTTGAGATTGATGGCGCCGCCGCTCAGGGTTGCGCTGCCGTCAGGGACGAATCGGTTTGCATTAAAACTGCTTCCGGCCGCCTCCGCGTCGATTTCAAGAGCTTTGGACGGATGGATCATCGCCCGCACGTCGGCGAGTTGCGTCAATTGCGGAACCGGAAGGATGACAATGGGAAGATACTGGCCTCCTCCCTTTCCAACATATAAATAGTTGCCCAATGTCTTCCGAATGTAATCCCCCATGCCATCGCCGACGTACGAAAAAGAAACCGTGTAGAGTGATAGTGGCGTATATGGAGCATACATAAAAAACGTTAGCGAATCACCGCTTATCACCGTATCAGAAAGAACATACGAGCCCTTGCCCAATCCAGTGCTGCTGTCGATGCCGACATATGTGGACCCCGGTTTGGTGGCACCAGCAGCACCACCTTTTTTCAACAGATCCTTGTCGCCATCTGTAAGCGAGATATCGATTGGGGCTTCGGGATCGTCACCTTCCCGGAGGTATGTAACGGTGAATTCCGTCGTGTTGGCGAAGAGTTGAGTCTTGCTTTGCACCGCCGTGAAATTTCTGGTGAAATTTCTGTCCGAATATTCAAAATCGACGGCAATCCTGGAAGCAGATGTGATCAACCGCTTTGTGGAAAATGTGATTTCACTGGCTCCATAGTCAATCGAATAGTCATTGCTCTCTCCGCGAACGAGTAGTTCGCCGTTGAGAAACACCCGGTCTGTACCGGCTATCACGATAATATTGCGTTCGTTGTTTTTTCCATAGAGACGATATGGGCCCTGAACAGCTTCAAGGCCTGCAAATTGCTGATTGGCAAATTTGCCTCTGGCGGTCGCCGCAGCTACTGTGCCGGATCCCGAGAGAGAAGTTCCTTCGAACTTAAATCCGCCTTCCGCACCCTGGAGCTTCCTGTTCGTCTTTGAAAACTCTCCTCCCCCCAGGTCAAAATAGAAATCACCCAGGGTTGCCGAATAGTTCTGGCTCTTTACCTGCACAAAAACGTTGTCTATTTCCTGCAGTGTCTGTGTGTTGCCCTCGGGCTGCAGCGGACTGTTTTCATCGGTCAGTGCGGCCACGATGTCCACATCATCCGAAAGCTTGCCGGCAAACTGAAGGCGGAATCCGGAATTGAGTGACATGTCCCGGTTTGTACCAACAGTGAACCCGCGAAAGATGGATCCGCTCTTCTGCATATTGCCGCCAAAGGCATCATCCAGATTGAACAAAGGTGATGATTGCACTGCCACTGTTTTTTGTTTGGTGATCGAATCTGTTCTGACAAGGAGTTCACGATGTCGATAATATTCTCGAAATGTAAAAGGTAAGTATTTGTAAACAATAAGTATGGAGATGTGTTCTGATGTTTTTACTGGAGGTCTGCGTGACTTCACGAAGAGATTGCCGGAGCGATAGTCTAGTTCATAGTATTCACTTCCCTGCAACCGGATGGAATCAGCAAAGACCCGCTCGGAGCCAACGAGTAGAAATGAATGTGAGAGACGCAGAAGTGTATCACGATCCGGCTTCACTTCAAACCTTTCGGAGGTCAACGAAGATTGCTGAAGTGATCGTGTATCGTTGCGACGCGACTTAACGGGCGCGACACCGGCAACTGAGTCGGCCGATGAGGATATTCCCTGTTTGGGTCGTGAAAAGAGCGGTTCCCAACAACTGAGAATTGTGAGGACGACCAGGAAAAGTGTGCTACGGCAATTTTTGGGGTTCATTCGTCCGTAAACGTGCGCGCGAAGACTTTTATCAGCTGTATTCCTCCGCGCACCCGCTGTGTTAAATTTGCGGGATAGAGAAAGCGAATTGCTCCCAAAAGTCCCTGATAGATTCTCTCATTGTGAGGATACCACCACATATTTCTCTTCACAAAGGGGAGAATGTCTTTGACAATGACTCTCGGCCGGGTCATTTCTTCGAGTCCAAGGCGGCTGTGTGTGCGGCCGATTCCGGATTCCTTGAAACCGCCCCAGGGGGTTTCCGCCAGCCCATGACTCATTAAGTGATCGTTGATCATCACAGAACCGACTTCAAGACGGGATGCAATGGACTCTGCCCGCAAAGAGTTTCTGCTCCACACCGACGCGGTCAAACCAAGGGATGAATTGTTGGCTGCGGCGACAGCTTCGTCATCCGAAGTCACTTTCCCCACGGCAACGACCGGGCCGAATATTTCTTCATTCAGAAGACGCATATCCGAGGTAAGATTCTCAACAATCGTGGGTGCAATGAATCTACCCGTTTGCGGAACTGTCGCAAAAGTGTGCAGGATGGCTCCTCTTGCACGCGCGTCGTTGAGGAGCTCCTTCACTTTGGCGTACTGTTCATCTGTCGTGAGAGAGCCGATCTCTACATCAAACCGCGTATCTTCTCCCACTCGCAGCCGCGCCATTTTCGATTTAAGGAGGCTGAGAAATTTCTCATACACCGGCGCCATGACGTAGATTCGTTCCACCGCTGCACATGATTGTCCGGCATTTGACATCCCGGCCCAAAGCGCTCCATTGGCAGCTCGCGTGAGGTCGGCGTCATCGCATACGATCATAGCATCGTTTCCACCAAGCTCCAACGAGAGTGGTAGCAAACGGGATGCTGCCTTTGCCATGAGCTCTTTCCCCACGGCAACCGATCCCGTGAAAAAGAGCTTGTCAATTCCACCATTGATGAAAGCGTCACCTGCAAGGGTACCCGGCAAGTCAATGAGCCCGAACAAACCATCGGGTAAGCCACCGGCTTCCACTGCCTTCTTGATGGCGACACCAACTTCTTTGGTTTGTGATGCGACTTTCAGGACCACTCCATTCCCCGTCAGGAGAGCCATCGCGATCTCGTGAAAAGGAATTGCGAAAGGGTAGTTCCATGGACTGATGATACCGATAACTCCCATGGGAACTCTTTCCAGGTAAGACACCTTATTTATCGTGAGTATGCCTCCACCGCTAATCCTTTTTCGACGTAGTATACTGTTCGCCTCAGATGCATAGAATGAAATTGCCATCGCAGTCGAGAGGACTTCTGTACTCACGGCGTCAATCCGCGTCTTGCCGGTTGCCCGGGAAATGCATTCGGAGAGTTCTTCGGCATGTACCGAAATGTAGTCACGGATCTTCAGCAGAGAAGCTGCACGATCCGAGTAGCGGCGACGCAGCCATAGCGCCTGTGCTTTTCGTGAGGCGCCGACGGCTGCTTTGACGAGTTCTAGCGCGCTATCTTGCGTTGCTGTCATAATTGGATACTCCTATTCATCATGGATAATGAATTGGGAATGCTCGATTGTTCGTCACTCCTGCGTCCAAAGGATCCCATTTCGCTAAAAGCGGGTCAATGACTCGTAGAGCCAACGGCTATTTGAGAATCCAGTAGTTCCCTCGTCATTCCCGCTTACGCGGGAATGACGAGCTTTTTGAGTTAATGCAAATCGAGGAACTTCATTGTCTCTATCCAAGCTCTCACCTGCCCTTAAACGTGCTCATTCCTTTGGGGATGCCAAGAAATGTCAACGCCATTTGGAAGACACCGTCCGGCAGAAGTCCCCTCATCCTGACTGCCAAACCGACAGTCCATGGACGCTTCGGTGAATTGCGTCCGCGCTTCAACGCTGATTCGACAATTGCCTTTGCGATCACGTCATGGCTCTTGACCGTGGGAACAATCAGGTTCCCAGGGAATCCCAACTTGGCACCTTCAAACATACCCTTAGCAAGATAAGAAGGATGAATCGAAGAGAATTTTACATTCACTTTGTTGAGGTTAGCCGCTTCAAAGCGAAGCGATTCTGTAAGACCCCAGACGGCCCATTTCGATGCTGCGTATGCGGCGAGTCCAGGAACTCCGATGGTGCCGGCCGCGGAGGAAATATTGACAATATGCCCGCAATTCCGCTCAAGCATCTCCGGAAGAAATTCATGAATCGTGTAGAAGAGTGCTGACACATTGACGCTCATGGTTTTTTCCCAATCTTCTACAGGGCGGTCGAGAAAATTTCCTCCTGCAACGTAGCCGGCATTGTTGATTAGGATATCGACCTTCCCCATCTCCGTTCTGGCAAGCATGGCAAGTTCGTGCACTCTGGACTTGTCTGTTACATCACAGACGTGCCCAAAGAGGCGGCCGGGTGAAGCCTTGAGAGATGTAATAGCCTCCTGCAGGGCTTTCTCATTGAGGTCCCAGATAGTGACATTACACTTTTCTGCAAGTAGGCGCTTTACGGTGGCATAGCCAATTCCCATCGCAGCACCGGTGACAACGGCACATTTTCCCTCGAGATTCATAGTGCTCTCCTACTGTTGTGTCATGCAAGTTCTTTGAATAAGTGATTTTACTCACTGTTGTTACGCAATGGCATCATTGCAATGGTTTTAGACCGCTCCTACGGAGCTTGCGTTCGTTGAGATGATGCGTTCTACAAACAGGTCGTCCCTACGGGACTCCAAATGCTTCAACAATGCTGGACAGAGCGCAAATTCACTCAGCTCCGATAGGAGCGAACTGTTTGTAGCAAGGGGCCTCCATGCTTTGTCAAGCCCCGTAGGGGCGGCCTGATCTTGTTCTGCGTAACGTCAGTTACTCATTCATGTTATCATGTTACGCAAACATGTTTCTTCGCTGTGCGGCGTTCCGGCAACCAAATGAAAGGATCACCGATTGCGCAGATGCTTATATTGCTATTTTTCTGCGTTAATCCATGAATTTTCGTAATCTGCCTGCTCCGCCGAGCTCAGCGAGGCGAGCGATCCATGTCCTTTTGTCTGATCCATGAATGTGCGATCGATTTGGCGATTCTTTGCCCATCCCTAACACGGTCAAGAGACAGTGCCTACATTGTCCGATTTGGTACTCTTCTATTCTGCGCAATCTGCGATCCTAGTTCTTGCTCAGTCCGTACGACACCGCCACCCCGCCAAGAACTTTTACTGCACGTTGAGAATTATACTCCGCGAACACTCTCACTTTCAAATCGTAATACACTTCATATTGCCCAGAAAAACCATAGACCGTTCTCCTTTCAACAGTCCCATAAAGAAATGGCAGCGAAGGAAGCTGATATTCATACGCAACATCGGCCAATCCACCCTTCCTCACATAATCGTAATACACCTGCACCGAAGAATTATACGTCGGCCTGTAGATAATCTCGCCATATATTTGATCTGCATTCTGGCCGATGTAATCTCCCAACAAATATCCGCTGCTTTCATAAACCTGTGTCTGCACAAAATTCGAGTACACCCAGGGAAGGATTCTCGTGTATTCGGCATTCAAACTCACTCCGTACTGTGCGAGCAATTCCGAACGAGCACCAACGGTAAATCCAAGCTGATTTCTCGCCTTGGCATCGTTAAATATTTCATCTGTATTTATTTCATCGATAAAAAGCGTACCATACAAATCCATGTTGTGCAGCCCACGATAATCAATATTCCCGAAGAATTGAGAATTATTTCCATCCCCAATCGAAGTACTTGTCATGTAATGATCAACCGCGCGGTAGAAGAGGAGCGGGTTAAGAAACATGATATTCGGTTGGATGTCGCTGTAAATTATTGATTCACCAATAGAGATATTCAGATTGTGAGTGACAGAAAGTGACAGAAGATGTGCCGCAATATATTTTTCCCGGTATATGTTTCGCGGATAGGCAGCAATGCGGGAAGAATATGTGCGAAGAGAATCGAGAACATCAGACTGCAGCCATCCGTGCAAATAGTAAAACCGCAACCAATCGGTCGGATGAAGGTCGAGCCGGAGAAAAGGAAATGATGGTGCTTTGGAAGAGAGTATAAGTTTTCCTCTGTTCCCCATCCCCCAGTTGATATAGTCCTTCCCAACGGAAAAAACACCCCATGTCCAATTAACTCCAATTGTTGCGGTAATGTCGCTGTATTGAATAGTTTTGGGATCTGGCCTGCTGATAATATTTATTCCGGTCTCCGGTGTGTCTTTCTTCTGAGCATCGATATTATCTCCCGATTCTGAATTATCATGGAATCGGAAATTAAACCCCACAATACCACCGAGCTCACCGGAAAACGCGGCCCCGGTATATGTATGACGAAAGCCATTGCCGACAATAATTCCGGCAACGGGATCAAGCACGACTGCCATGTTGGGAGATTCGTAATTGACAAGATTCCAGCGAACCCCGGTATGGATGGTACTGTCAAGCGTAAGCAGTTCGCTCTTGAAGGCTGTTTTGTGGAACTCTAATTCCTCTCTCTCTCCTTTCGACAAGAGTGAATCATTTTTTTCGATCGCGACAAGCGCGGATGCGACTTGCACTGTCGAATATGGTATCACTTCCCCATTCAGGGAGTGAAACCCCCTGGCATAGGTTCGCTGCAAAAAACCATAGACAGATTGATCCAAAGGGACATAAACAATCTGAGCCCGGCAGAAGTCAAACGTCAGAATTAGGAGTGAAAGATAGAACAGTCTGGCTATTACTCTGCTCTGTATCTTTCGGCTCGATGTTTCGACACAATTTGACTGTCTTAGTGAATAATGCATTCCGCTGCTTGTCATGTGTACGGATTCTGCTCCATTTGAAAAATGTCTTGGTGATATTGTCCGCACTATCTTGATGCAGAAGTTCCCTTGTCTTCTGGACGAATTCGTCGCTTCAGCATCCTCCGGGTTCGATGCTTGGAATACGCAATTCGTTGTATTAAAAGATACGAAAGTGAGATGGTAAATGCCAAGACGGCAGGTGTTCCTGGTTAGCATGCCCAGAAAGAGCGAAAGAATATTCCAGGCAGCAGGATACGAACGTGCCCAAGCGGAGCTTGGGCACAATATATTTTACCAGTTTAGCATTGTTCTCTGTGGCAAAAACAATCCTCAGCGTAATCCATTGATCTGCGTAATCTGCGATCTAATATGCACCGCGTCCGAAAAACACAACCGGGATCGTCTCAAACAGTATTTCAAGGTCAAAGAGGAGCGAATGGTTTTCAGCATAATACAGATCAAGCAGAATCATTTCCCTGAATTTGACATCGCTTCGCCCGGAAATTTGCCACAGACCCGTCATACCGGGCTTCACCATCCCGCGCTCCTTCACTGCCTCCCAAAATTCCAGGGATTCGGTCGCATTTTCAAAATCGTGCGGTGGCAGCGGTCGTGGGCCGACGAGACTCATGTCTCCCATAAGGACGTTAAACAATTGCGGCAATTCGTCGATGCTCAGTTTGCGTATAATCCGACCGACCCGCGTCACACGGGGATCATCTTTCAATTTGAATAGCGCTCCGTCGCTTTCATTGAAATCCATTAACTCCTGTCTAAGCTGTTCGGCATTGGTCACCATGCTTCGAAACTTGATGAAGTCAAATTCCTTTCCATTTTTAATCGCACTCCTTCGCTGGAGGAAAAAGAACGGCCACCCGCTCTCAATAAGGATCGCGAGACTTGTAAAAATAAACAGAGGCGCAAGAAATGTTATCATAATTGCCGATACAAGAACGTCAAAGACGCGCTTGATGAAATTTCGCATTGCGCGAATCTTATATCGCTCCGGAGACGAAATTGTAATTCCGGCGATATCATAGATTCTCGAAATCTTGAGGATCTCTTCCGTCTGTGACGAGACAATTTTGACCTTCACACTTGTGTTGCAGGCCAGTTCCCGCAGAAAAGAATATCCATTGAGGGCAAAATCGTCCGAGGGGATAAATATTCTGTCAATATTATATTCGGCGATAACTTTCTTCAACTCGCTGAAAAGAAATCGCGGCACAGGCACTGCGTGCTCTTTTACTTCCTTCGATATGAATCCTTTAACGCGATATCCGAGTTCGGTATAATTATCGAAACGGGCATACAGTCGCTGAGACGCTCTGCCAACGTCCACAATGAGCACATTGTGAATACCAAATCCTTTGGTCTGGAAAAAAAGGCTTATGCGCCGCAAAATCAAGCGTGCGAGCAGCAACAATACCGGCAACGAAAGTGCGAAGGTGAGAGCAGATTGCTTGCCGATGAACGTCTGACTGAAGGAATTAATGGCGAGGGCGATTAGAATGCTCAGAATGATGGCTCTCGCCACGATCAAGTTCTGAAGACGAAGACTCAGATGATAGGAACCACGATAAATGCCGAGCATCGACGCTATCGCAAGATAAATGGCGGTGAACGCAGAGAGACCGATGATCAGATGATGATCAGGAGTTGTGTAGTGGAAAACTTCGGACCACTTGAGGGAAAAAATAACAAACCCGGCGCCCCAGATAGAAACAATGTCCAGAAACTCGGAGAGCAAAATGAATACAAATCGCCAGTTACGTCTGAGCATATTTCCTGAAAGTTGGGAAGGAGGCAAACTCTATTTAGTTCCCACTGAAAAAGTCATTGCGATCGAATGTTTTTTATGTGCGAAGCAATCTTGCACAAAATTCTTGAGATTGCTTCGGCAAAAAACACCTCGCATTCACAATTTGAAGAATATTTCAGTGAAAACTATTTAGCCGTAATTGCTCGGCGCAGTACTGAACTCGTCGTTCGCGTCCCAGAAGGACCCCTTCCTGCCGTGCTCCTGGTCGATAACTCAACTCGTCCGGCAGGAATCCATATTTTTCTCCGGATGCCCGGCCATCCCAATCGCAACGGGAAACAACCGCAATTACGTTGTACATCTACAATTAGAGAATAGCAAAAAATTATCTCAATATCACCATCTTTTTCGTTGCAGTAAATGATTTTTCAGGATGAAGCATCGACTGCGCCCGGAGAATTGCGAAATAAACGCCGGAAGCACATGTGGCAGAACCCCAGGTTATTTCATAATATCCCCCGGCCTTCCTTTCATTCACCAATGTCGCCACCCGCTGGCCCATAATCGAGTAAACTTCAAGCGTTACCCTGCTATCCTCGGGAATTCCATAGCGGATTGTAGTCGATGGATTAAAGGGATTGGGATAATTCTGATGAAGTACAAACTCCGCAGGTATCAGAGTCTTCCAATTGTCAACCGCGAGGATGGTCTTTCCAGTGATGAAACGGAGTGTATCAATTGCAGGAACAAACACGCGTCCATCTGTTACACGCACTGACCACGAGTAGAGGGAAGAGACGCGCAGTACGCTCATGATGTCAACGTCCCGGACTGTGTCTCTTGTTGCAGCCATCGTCGTATCGACACCATTGCCCCAAAAATGGAGTACGTACGAAAGAGTATCCTCTACGTTTCTATCACTGGATGCATGCCAGGCGAATGAGAGCTTTTTCCCTTTGTCAATTTGGACGGTATCCGGTACGCTCTTAATCAAAGTAAATGCTGAAGGATCATAGAATGTGGGTGCGATGTGAATTGGCCATCGCTGTGCCACAATCAGTCCTGCAAGATCTTTTACGCTCAAGGCAGCGATTGTGTCGCCGACATTATTCCATCGTGGTGTTCCGGAAAATGTCCGCCGCGTTGAATCATATGCGAGCCAGGACGGTTTTGTGATGGAGAAAACTGACGTTGTGTCGCGTCCAACCAATTCGTCGGGATCTTTAACGGTCAGCATGTACAAATAGAGCGAATCCTCCTTCGCCGTCGTATCGGGCACGGAAACGATCAGAGGCGCATGGTTCACATTGCGAATCTTCAACCGATAAGACTGGAAAGCAGTTGCTCCCAGATTATCGGATACCGCCAATGTCACCGACGTGTCAACGGCATCGGCGCCTCTTGGAATGCCGCTCAGCACGCCTTGTCGTGGATCGATTGTGAGCCATCGCGGCGCGGTGCGCAATGAATATGTGAGCGAATCTCCAAATAATTTTGTGTCAACATCTTGCGCCTGCGCCTGATAGCTGTAGAGTGAATCTTCCACAGCGGTTGTTAACGGTGCGGAGGTGAATACCGGCGCATGGTTGACATGCGCTATTTCTATGACGAAGTCCTGTCGCGCGGAGGCACCCTTCGTGTCATACGCAATAATCGAGACGGAATCAGTTCCCTGTTTCCCGGACGCGCGTGATCGAAGGTGTGCCATGGGTACTGCGTCGACAGTGAAGGCATCCGCAGACTTCAGAGCGGGCACAAGATTCTTGTTCGCGATTCGCAGAGCAATTGCACTGGCATGTTGATTGGCAAGAGCGCCGCGAAGTTGCGATACAAGGCTGTACACTCCTGAAATCTTTCCTGTAAGGGAATCAATCGTCAACATATTCATTCGGGAGTGTAAAAGAAAACGGACCGTGTCTCCGTGTGTTGCCACATCGGGATCAATAACGACTGGCGCATACAAATACATACTGTCTTCTATCGCAGTCAACTCCGGCGTACTCATGAAGACGGGCGGATGGTTCAGATGCAAGACCGCGAGGGCAAATGTCTTTTCGACAACGCCTCCCTTTTGGTCAGACGCAATGAGTGTGAATGTCGTGTCGAACGCACTCCATCCTTTGGGAGTTCCGGAGATGATACCGGTGACAGTATCCAGAGACAACCAACGAGGCTGAATCTTCCAACGATATGAAATGATATCCCCAAAGAGTGTGCTGTCTTGATCCTTGGCATATACACTGGTTTGATAGAGAGAGTCTTCTGTGGCTTGTGGCAGCACTGATGTCACAAAGAACGGCGGATGATTTGTATGATTGATCGTAAGTCCAAATGTCTGGAGAGCAATTGATCCCTTGGTATCGGTTACGTGAATTGTGGCAACAGTATCTCCCACATCTTTACTACGAGGAACGCCCGAGAGCAATCCCGTGATTGAATCAACAAACAACCACGTGGGCGCGTGGGTGAGCTGGAATTTGAACGTGTCACCGAAAATCGTGTCCTGATCAGCTGCGAACACTTTTCCGTGATACAGCGAGTCTTCTTTGCCGACCGGAGCCGTCACGCTCAGAATTTGCGGCGGATGATTTACATGCACAACGGAAAGCGCAAATGCCTTCTCTGTCAGTCCACCCTTCTGGTCGGATGCGATGAGTGTGAGCGTCGTATCGAATGCACTTTTGAATCGCGCTGTGCCGGAGATAATTCCAGTATTCGTATCCAATGAGAGCCAGCTTGGACGAATCTTCCACCGATAAGAAAGAATGTCTCCAAATAATGCACTGTCCTGATCTGCAGCATAAATCTTCGACTGATAGAGCGAGTCTTCCGTCGCTGCCGGCAATATTGTCGTCACGAACTGCGGTGCGTGGTTTGTGTGTGTGACAGAAAGCGCAGCTGCTTGTGTGGTGAAACCGCCATGGTTGTCCACAACTCGCACGGTAATGGTGGTGTCTTTAACATTTACCCCGCGCGGGATACCGGAGAGTGTGCCCATCATCGAGTCAATAGTGAGCCATGCCGGTGCGTGTGCAAGCTGGAATTTGAATGTATCACCGAAGATCGTATCCTGATCTGCCGCGAACACTTTGCCATGATAGAGTGAGTCTTCCTTGCCCACCGGAGCCGTCACGCTCAGAATTTGTGGCGGATGATTAACATGCACAACGGAAAGCGCAAACGCCTTCTCTGTCAGTCCGCCCTTCTGATCAGATGTGACGATGGTTAGCGTTGTGTCGAATGCAGTCTTTCCTCTCGATGTGCCGGAGATAATTCCAGTATTCGTATCCAACGAGAGCCAGCTTGGACGAATCTTCCACCGATAAGAAAGAATGTCTCCAAATAATGCACTGTCCTGATCTGCAGCATAAATCTTCGACTGATAGAGCGAGTCTTCCGTTGCCGCCGGCAAAGTGGTCGTGACGAACAACGGCGTGTGATTTGTATGTTTCACGGTGATGCCGAAGGTCTGTGTGGCAATACCGCC
>Ga0182027_10000393_pt1 | contig 75313 bp, 46 predicted proteins | sample 712E1DmetaG_FD_121300 | JGI IMG/M metagenome (GOLD analysis project Ga0182027, IMG submission 121300) | Permafrost microbial communities from Stordalen Mire, Sweden - 712E1D metaG (Illumina Assembly) | ecosystem: Environmental > Terrestrial > Soil > Wetlands > Permafrost | place: Sweden...
CCGGGCAATCCCTCGACAAGAGACGGTTCACCGCCGGAAATGTTCACTATTTTAGGAGCATATCCGTGGAGCGTGTCGATGATCTTTTTATAATCGACATTTTCAACGTCCGTCGCCTTTCGCATGCTTGCATGATTGCAATAAGCGCAATACAGATTGCAGCGGCGAGTGATTTTCCAAGTTGCTATCCACGCGAAATTTTTTATGGTCATGACAAAATAATAGCTTTCGGTTATTTAATTATAATAATGATCGGTAAATTTGATTAAGATCTCTCACTTGGCGCTGTATGCTAAAATTAATTTCTGCGTGCCTCCAGGCGGCCTCCCCGAATTCATTCAATAGATCGCGATTGGAAACTATTCGGCCAAGGTTGTCCGTCAGCGTATCGACGTCTTTTTCAGCGCAGAGCAAACCCGTTTTGTTATGCACGACTATATTGGGAATATCGCAATGTGTGCTCCCCACGACCGGTACGCCCGCGGCTTGCGCTTCAATGACCACGACCGGCGCGCCGCCTTCGGTATCGCCGTTTGCCGCGGTAACGGAAGGCGCAAGTAGGACGTCCGTCTGTCCAAGAAGTTTGCAATACGCGTCAAAGGAAATATACCCATGAAAAACGCATCGGTCCAGTACGCCTGCCCGTTCAAGTAATGCTTTTACACGATTATAATATCCGCCGCTACCGACAATATGAAATTCAAGGTCACCGTGCTCTTTTGCCACCCGCGCAAACGCGGCGGCGGCAAAAAGCGGTCCTTTTTTTTCCCGCTCCAAGCCGACAAACATAATGTTGATGTGCAGTCCGGTTTTTGGAACTTTTAAGCTGCGGAGTCTTTCTATGTCGACTCCCAGCGGAACGGTCCTGATTTTGTTTTCCGGGCACCCTATGGATGCAAGGGACCGGGCCATAAAGGGCCCCTCAACCGTAAAAACTTCACCCCGCTCAAAAAGTTTCGCATAACGCCGTTTCCATTGGGGGAGTCGGGCGAGCTTGTTGACGTCAAGACCATAAAAAGTCGTTACCAGCGGAAGCCCCGATTCTTTGACGAGCCCAAAATTTCTCCATGACTCCCATGAAAAGTGCCCGTGAAATATCCGCGGTTTTTCCCGCGCGACTATTGCCCGGTAAGGGCCTGAAAAATACCGGGCCCGAGCACGCGCTGCAAGAAGGCTTACACGGGCGAAAACGGAGTTTTTTCTGAAAGTCGGAAATGCGGTTTCCCAAGGGAACAGATCAGGGTTTTCAAGTGTTTGACAAAGTACGATATGGCGGAATTCGGCGTTGAACCGCAATTGATGGTAGATCCAGTTTTGGGTCACCGGTAAAAAAGGATTGATAAGATGGGCGATTGCAATTCGGTCCATGATCGTGAATGTTTCCTTTATAACCGCTCGGTGTAGAATTTCTCAACTTCTGAAAAATGTTTTTCATACGAGAATTTCTTCGCGAGATCGAAAGTGGCCTGAAGCCCAAGGCGTTCCCGTAGCGCCGGATTTTGAACAAGATCGCTTACTTTTTCGGCAGCCGCGCGAATGTCTTTCCGAGGGACTAAAAATCCGGACTTCCCGTTATCGAAGCATTCCCCCACCCCGCCGCTGTCAAACGCAACAATTGCAAGCCCCATGGACATGGCCTCTAAAACCACGCCCCCAAGGCCTTCGGGAACTATCGACATATGAATGAAAATATCCATTTGTGAAAGAAACGCGGGGATACGTTCATGGTCGGCGTCATGGGAAATGGTAAGGATTGACGACAAACCAAGATTGTCCGCATACCTATGAATAAATCGTGAATATGCTTCATGACCCGATTCAATATTCCCAACGATAATAAATCTGCAGGCCCCCGGTAAAGACGAATCAATAATACGGGCCAAATCTAAAAAGTATCGATGGCCCTTTATTTTTAAAAATTTACCGACCATTCCGATAATAATTCTATGAGGATCAAAGTTAATTGCCGCCGGATACGATTCTTGACGATTAAAGAGCGTTAAGTCCGGTCCGGGATTATAAATGACCCGTGAAAAATAATCGGGCAATGAGTAATGGCTTTGAATAAATCGGGAAATGCATATCGCCTGATCGATATACCGGCGAAGAAACCAAACATACCATAAACGAGTCAATGCATGGTTCTGCGCATATCGAACGTGTGTAAGGGCCTTGACCCCGGCGAAATGGGCGCATGGATAAAAAGGGAAATCAATAATGTCCGAAAAATGAACCACCGCAATATGATTTCCTTTTATAAACGAAACGACCTGCGTTATAGCGCGGGGTAAACAGAGTAAAAACTTTATGAATCCCTTTAAATGCTTTGGGGAGCGCATCCGGTAAAACTTGATCGTTGCGATGGTAACGTCAAGGGCTTTTACTTTTGAGTAAAATTCCCCGGTTTCGGGAAGAATGACGAAAACGGAATAATCAGGATGTGAACTGAAATGCTTTATCAGCTTATAGGTGCTAATGGGCATTCCCGTATCGAATGATGCAATGGAACAGAAAAAGCAGATTCTTTTCTTCACGGTCAGGGAATGAAGAGCAATTTTTGCGTTTTTGCGGACTGCGCCGGCTGCCCGACATAATAATACATTCCCGGCACTATATTTTTGGGAGGGACCCACCGTAGGGTGGTTTCGGAACCGTTTCCGGTAAATGGATATGCATTATCGACGTCCGGGGAAAGGATCTTCATAAGAGCTCCCCTTAAGGTATAAATGAATACCTTCGAACCGAATGCGCAATGTTTGAAAATAATCTCATGATGGTTCGGATTCGCTTGGGAAAACGGATTCGGGTAAGCTTGAATGCTGTTATTGTCCGTTAAAATTGTCAGTGTATCCCCCAAGCTCATTCGCGACAGGCCCGCTCCGGTGGCAACCCAAAGATACCCGTTTTTTTTGTCGATGTTAACGTCAAGTATGGAGTTTGATACGAGACCGTTAGTCATATTAAAAATCGTTTTTACGCTGTCGGAAACGGAATATCGGATAAGGCCGTCTGCCGACGTTCCGAGCCAAAGGACCCCCTCGCTTTCCGCGGCGACGCTATTGATGGTTACCGGAACTTTAGATGTTGGTATGGAATCGAGCCTGTTGGCGTCGCTATTGTATTTGTAAAGACCTTTCGGCGTGGCGATCCAAGTGGCCCCGCTTGGGGTAGAACTCATGGAGAACACTTCACCGAAATCTGTTCTAAATAGCAAAATGGAAGTATTTCCCGATTGCAAGGGATGGCCGTTATGCGAAAAAATAAGAAGGCTGCCCTGATCGCCGCCAGCAAGGATTTTTCCCCGGGAATCTATGGATAAGGAAAAAATGTTTTGTATATAATTCGGGTCCCCATAGGGAAAATACCGTAAATAATTATTTGTAGAAGGATCAAAACAAATCAGGCTTCCCTTGATGTTATTTGCACTAATGCTTCCAAAATTCCCAAACCACATAAAGCCCGATGAATCTTGGGCGATGGCGTCGCATTTCGTCCAAGGTGTTGGAATGCTAGGATCGGTAATTTCCATAAAATCGGGCAACGACGGATCCCACCCGGTTAAATAATATCTAGTCCAAATATTTGTGGACAAATTAAACCTTTTAATTCCTCCTCCAGGCGCCCCAAACCACATCGTTCCGCTTCGCTCTTCGCAAATACCATGAAAGTGAGTATCGTCTCCGCAAACCCCAAAATTTGGCGCAGAGTATTCATTATATAATGTCCAATTTTTGCCGTCAAATGACGTGACTCCGTAAAACCAATTATCGGCTTTCCCACCTATAACTGCCAAATTTTGCGGTTCCAACCATACTAATCCATTTTTTGCCGCTAATAAGCGGTTAACAGTATTGTATGTAAGACCGGGGATGTTAATTTGGCTTAGCCCGGTTTTATTCCAAAAATTCAAATAATTATTCGACGTTCCAATCCAAAGATTATTATTGTCGTCCTTAACAAGTTTTCTTACCGGACTAGGAACTTTGAAGGCTATGCTGTTTTGTATATTTATGCTTGAGGAATCATATTGGCCGGAAGGGTTACTCGCTCGATAGATCGTTTGACCCGCCAATACCGCAGAAACGCTTTGCGGTAAAAGGACCCCGGTGGAATCAATGAATGAAACGACCGAACTCCCTAAAGTAACGGAGCTCCACGAAGAAGGGTCGGCGTAATTGTTCGTTGAAATCAAATTGCCCGCGACATTTATGCTCGCATAGCCGTTTACGCAACCGACATAAAGGGAGTCATTGTGGACCGTAATTGCGTAAATCGCCGAATTACTGAAGGTATCAATCGTGGTTGCATTGCCGATTGCCACCTCTTTGGTTTCGTCAAAAATGCTGGCGCCCTTTTTAGAGCCTATGATGATGTAATTTTTGTACGAATATAATGCCGTGATGGCCCAATTCGATCCGAAATATGAATTGTACACGGAATTAAGGCCGCTCGGGGTTTGTTTGTAAAGGTACCCTAAGGAGCTTCCTATCCAGAGGGCCCCTTGAGAATCCATGCATATCGCGGTCAAGTTAATATCGGGAAAATGAGTGATGTCGTTATAAAGAGCGGATGACTTATTTACATAATCATAAACGAAAAGCCCGCCCGACGAGGCGGCCCAGACTTTTGAACCCGAAATTACAAGGTCATTAACCGCGGTAGTTGCTTGATAATTGGTGAATAAAGAAAAGGCGTATGAGTTCCGCAAAAAAAACATGAGGACCAACGCTAAAAAACCCATCAACGTCGCTTTTCGGCAAAACAAATTCATGTTTAAACCTTGCCTCCACCATTTCCGGACGCTTTGAAATATTGAGATTTGGTTCTATTTCTATATTTAGAAATATACTTTAACTATTACGAAAAAGTTACGGGTATATTGAAGACCTTCGAGAAATTTTATGCGCTCGGTCTTCATTGGCCAATACTTGTTAACAATAAAATATATTTAAAGCAGTGCTATCGTAACGGACCGTTTATCGTTAGGGTAAGATGTTTCGAACTCATTACATTTACAAAACGCTCTTTTCGGGGCTTTGGGAGATAAAATGCTCTATACTATTTTGCGGGCGAATTTACTATTTTGCGGCCTAATAGTTTTTGCCCAATGCACCAATCAATCCCTTCGAACTTCCGGGGCCGACGCTGAAATATCGACTTCTTTGCCGATCCAATGGCAACAAAGAGCAGGCACGGTTTGTGAACCGGGAAGCTACCGGCGTCCCGCTATCGTCATGAATTCAAAAAAAGACGTCCTTGAAATGATCCGTATGGAATATATCGATGACGCCATGGGCGTCCGAAGGTCTTTTTTAAGAAATTATTATTATTATTCCGGGGCTTGGTATCACCAATCCACTGTCTTTGGCGACGGTGAGGATTCAGGAGACCCGGCGCTTTGCGTCAATAAAAATTTGGGCAACCTGGAAGTAGTTATCAGGCGGGGAAATCAAATGCGCCATTATTGGCGCGATGAAACAACGGGCATTTGGAATAGCGGCAAGGTTTTTGGCGACAATGTCAGGTCTGATCCGGCTTTAATTTGCAATAGTCAAAATAATAATTTGGAGGTTGTCGTTAGAGAAGGTCCGCGTTTGCGGCATTACTGGCGTGACAATGCCTCCGGAAATTGGTTTATCGATCCTGATGTATTTGCCAATGACTTATCCGGAAGTCCTTCAATGGTACAAAGTTCCGATGGAAATTTGCAGGTAGTCACCCGGTCCAAAGAACATCAAATCCACCACTATGAAAGAGTGTTTGCAGATGGCCGATTTACTTGGCTATATCGCGGTATATTTGGGTTTAATATTAAAGACGAACCGGCAATAACAATAAACTCCGAAAATAATCGACTACAAGTTATTGTTAAAGAAGGTGTTGGAACAACCGGCTTAAAACATTACGAATATTCCGGCTCTTGGAACCAAATATCGTCCATCGTTTCCACAAGGGAGTTGCACTTTCCGGCTATAACAACTTTCCAGAATCATAATTATTATGTCATTTGCCTTGATGACCCTTCGAATCCGTGTATGGTAAGCTACTTTTGTTACTTACAATAAAAAAAGCCTATTACATCGGCAGGTTAATTCCAATGTAATAGGCAACAAGTCAAATCAGCAAGTATTATCGTCCGAAACTGATTGGCGTTTCAGGCCGGACATCATCAGAGCCGTTTGATTCTGATGATGTTATAGAATTTTCAGGTCGGGTTGATTCTGAAATATTTATCGAACTTTTTTCCACTGAAGCGGCATCGGATTGGCCCTTCTCATCCGGTTTTTTTTCAATAGTTTGCTCGGATTTTTCTTCTTGGTCTTCGGCTTTCAAAACCCGTCTTTTTACGGCGAATTTTCTTCCATGCTGCAAATTCTCCGGATTTTCGATTTCTATTGGTTCAATTTCAAAAGCCGATTCGGATGGTTTTGCCTTCAATTCCACCGGTGCGATCGGCGATGGAGTATTTGCGGGAATTACGGTAACTATCGGTTTAATTTCCTTTTGTTCATCAACCGGGGCCGCTAAAACATGAGCGGGTTTTATAGGCATTTCTTCTCGAACAATGGGCTTAGGCGGTTCCGACGGTTGACGTTGTTGAAAATCCTGACGAGGCCGTTCATTTCTCCTGAATCCGTCATTGCGATCGCGAGGCCTGCTGAAATCACCGCGCTTCTGCTGCGGCCCATTTCCCATAGTGTCTTTGATTCTGCGCCGTTCTTTTTCTTGGTCGCGTTCGGCATTTTTCAATCGTAAATTGATGTCCCTCAGCGACCGCTCCATTGGGTCGGGATTTTGAGTTGGAGCAGGGGCCGGCTTGACCCGTTGTTCTTGAGGCGGCCTTCTAGTGAACCTATTTTCGTTTTCCCGGGGTTTTCTAGGATCTTTAATTTCGTGGTGGACCGGTTTTTCTTCCGTTATTACTTTGGACTTCTTCTTTTTGTCAAGAACAAGAATGATTAAAATAATCTGTAAAACGATCATCAAGACCGAGGCTGTAAGTACTATTGGTGCTAATTCAGTCATATGCATAACGCTCCATAATGTTTAAATTTTGTCACATAAGGCGTTTAACAATAAGTATCACATTACTATTGTAGACGGTATGTGTTTTTCATCGTGTTTAAAAAATCGGGTACAATTCCGGGCTTTGCCGGCCTCATTTATTGACATTTCACTTCAACGCTTTGTTTTGCAGGGAGTAAGTCACGGGGTAGCCTGATCAATAATGCAAAAAGCATGACGTGCATACATCTTCTTGTTTGTAAGTCTCCTTTCATGGCCCCAATGCTTAAGCGTGTTTCAAAGGACCCGGATTAAGTTTTCCATAATCGGCCCGCGTTTTCAAGTATGAATTCTATGATAGGCCTTCGGATGGGGTCGTCTTGGCGGGCGTGGCTTCGGGCAATTCATCGCATTTCTTTATAATCAATAAAATCGCGTCAATTCTTCGCGATATAAGATATATCTTACTCCAGGTAAAAATAAGGATGAGCACAAAGAAGAAAAAATTGACTATCCAAATTGTTCGAACAATGTCCATACAAACTTAACGCACAGGGACAGGGCGGAAAAATGGGGCAAAATCGATTCCTTTTAAATATAGCTTACCGCGCTGATTCTGTCAAGAAATCAAATTTCGGGTCGTTTTATTCGAGCAATCAGTCTTTTTCTTTATCGTTATTTCCACGGTCATACCGGCCCGAAGAGCACGCTGATGGATTTGCCCGTGTGCGAACAGGTAATGGCCTGGGCAAACAACTCGGCGACGGAAATGACCAGCATTTTCGGGATCTTTTTTTCCGGCGGAATAAATACGGTGTCGGTGACCACCAGTTTTGACAAAGGAGAAAGGTTGAGACGGTCGACCGCGTTCGCCGAAAGCACGCCGTGCACGCAACAAGCCTGGATTTCGGTGACCCCCAATGATTCCAGCGCCTTGACGACTTCCAGAATCGACCCTCCGGTGGCGATCTCATCGTCGAAAATGAGCGCGCGCTTTCCCTTGACCTCGCCGATGACGTGGTGAATGGCGGGTGTTTCGGAATCGTCGTCGCGGCGTTTGTCAAGAATGGCCAGCGGAAGCCCCAGGTTGATGGCATAATGTCCGGCGCGTTTTGCGCTGCCTGCGTCGGGCGCCACCACGACGCAGTTGTCGATCCCGGCTTCCTGATAATATTTGCAGAGCAACCGACCCGCCAGGAGATGGTCGACGGGGACCCTGAAAAACCCGGCTATTTGGGCCGTATGCAGGTTCATGGTCATGACACGGTCGGCGCCCGCGGTCTCCAAAAGGTCGGCGATAAGCCGGGCGGTGATGGAAATGCGCGGCTCGTCCTTTTTATCGGAACGCACGTAAGGATAGTACGGCAGAACCGCGGTTATGCTGTCGGCCTTGGCGTGCTTGATGGCGTCGATCATGATGAGAAGCTCCATGATATACTCATTGACTGGAGGAGAAGACGATTGGACGATGTAAACGTCCTTCCCGCGCACGCTTTCTAAAATACGGACTTTGATGTTATCGTTACTGAACTTGAGGATCTCGCATTCGCCGAGCTTGACGCCCACATGTTTGCAGATGTTTTTTGCAAGGTCCCGATTGCAATTTCCGGCAAAAATTTTAATATTACCTTTCATGGCGCTTTCCATTTGTTATTGTTGATAAAAATCAACGGTCGTTTTCTAATTAAGCGAATCAGCGGTCGTTTTTCAGGCCGTCCCACTCAAGGGCAAGGTCCATGATCGACTGTGATATGAGACGCGGCTGGGAAATTATTTTAGGCTCAAAATAAAAATCCCCCTCTTCAAGATCAAGCATGGAAAAAACCGCTTCCTTTCCGGTATAATTCCGAAAGAATGCGTCCATAACATGCCCTTCCTTGAATATGAGGTAGCCCTTTCTTCTACCGCAATATATATGCAAAATACCTTCCCGTCGGCCGATTTCCAAAAACTGAATTGCATCGATAAGCGGCGTTTGCTTTAAATTTCCGGAAAATGCAAAACTCGTTTTATAATGCTCTTCGGCGATAGGGCTTGGCCGACCGACCATTTTTAATAAAAACAGCGCTCCCGCCCCGCAGAGAATGCCCAAGAAAAGACCTCCGCTCGCGGTCACAACGATGCTATCCATTGTCGGCCGCTTCCTCGCCGTCGGTCAAATCGATCACATCTTTCGTTCTGGTCACCTGCCGTATCCCTTTAATCTTTTGAATCCGCCTGAAAATCTGTTTAAGCTGGTTTCTGTTTTGAATTTCAATTTTAAAAATACCCTGTGCGTCTTGCTGCGTGGTTTTTAAGGAGACTTCAACGACATTTGCGCCGGAGGCGGTAAGCGCTTCGGCGATTTCATGAAGAAGCCCCGGACGGTCCTCACTGGTTATTTGCAAAGGAACTATATATTTCTTCTGGTCACGCTCGTCCCAACTGACCTGGATTTTTCGCTCTTCGTTGTTCTGGAAAAGTCCGACGTTGGGACAGTCGGACCGATGGATTGAAATTCCTCTACCCTTTGTAACAAAACCGATGATGTCGTCGCCGGGAATGGGGTTACAGCAACGGGCAAAACGCACCATGAGATTGTCGGCGCCGCCGACCAGAACCCCTTTACTTTTTCCCGAAAACGTTCGAATGAGCCGGGAAACCATTTGCGACGGAACAAATCGTTTGATGTTTTTTGGCTGAAAGTAATTCATGATTCGGCTGATCGGCAGCTCCCCGGTGCCCACCAGTTCATAAAGCCGGTCAAGATTCGTGATCCCAAGGAATTGCAAAAGCGAAGAGACATGATCGATAAAGGGCTCGTTTACATGGAGCTTTTTATAGCTGATATTGACTATTTTTTTGCCGAGCTCTATGCTTTCCTGACGTCCGGTTGTTTTCAGCCACCGGCGGACCGCCGTTCGGGCCTTTGGGGTTTTTACTTCGCGCAACCAATCCGCCGAAGGCTTTTTTGAGGCTGATTGGAGTATTTCAACGGTCTCGCCGCTTTTTAGGGCCATCGTGATCGGCTCAATCTTCCCGTCGACCTTGCCGCCGATGCAGTGCAGACCTAAAGCAGTATGGACCGCAAAAGCGAAGTCCAAAACGGTTGCTCCCTTGGGAAGCGATATCAGATCGCCTTTTGGAGTAAACACGAAAATTTCCGCATGGAAAAGATCGATCTTGAAAAATTCGTAAAATTCCGTTGAATCGGTCAGGTCCTTTTGCCATTCAATAAGATTTTTAAGCCAGTTGAGCGCACTATCGTCCTTGGAAACTTTATCAAACTCGCCGTTTTCCTTATACAGCCAATGCGCCGCAATGCCGTCTTCGGCGATCTGGTTCATTTCCCAGGTACGAATTTGTATTTCAAGAATAGTGCCTTTTTCCCCGAATACGGTCGTATGAAGGGATTGGTATCCGTTTGATTTTGGCGTACTGATATAGTCCTTGAACCGGTCCTGGATCGGTCTCCAGAGCGAATGAATGACCCCCAGCGCATGATAGCAGTCCTTGACCGTCGCGGTGATCACCCTGAGCGCAAGCAAGTCGTAGACGCCTTCGAATGGTTTGTTTCGCTGCACCATCTTGCGATAGATGCTGTAGAAATGCTTTGGACGGCCCACGACCGTGGCGTCCATATTTTCTTCCAGTAGCCGTTTGCGCAGTGGCCCGGCAAAACTCTCGATCAGCGCTTCCCGTTGGTCGCGACTGTCGACGACTTTGGATACGATGTCCTTGTACTCCTGAGCATAGAGAAACTTAAAGGCCAAGTCCTCCAGCTCCCATTTTATTTTGGCCATGCCGAGCCGGTGCGCAAGCGGAGCGTAGATATCGAGGGTCTCGGCGGAAATCGCGGCGATTTTTTCGGGTTCGAGGTATTTGAGGGTACGAAGGTTATGCAAACGGTCGGCGAACTTTATAATGATGACTCGAATGTCCTCGGCCATGGAAAGGAGCATTTTGCGATATGTTTCGGCTTGACGCTCCTGGCGGGACTTCATCTGGAATTGCTGGATTTTCGTGACGCCGTCGACCAGGAGGGCTATTTCCTCCCCAAACTCCTTTTTTATGTCTTCCTTGTTTATCGCGGTATCTTCCAACACGTCATGCAAAAGCCCCGCGGCGATAGTCACGGAGTCCAGTTTCTGCTCGGCCAAAATGAGCGCCACCGACGCGGGGTGGGCCAGAAAGGGTTCCCCCGATTTTCTTGTTTGGTTTTTATGCGCTTCCCAAGAAAAGCGATAGGCCCGTTCGATGAGGTCGGCCTTGGCCTTGGGATTGACCTCAAGCACCTGCTGTACGAACCGCGCAGCGGATTCGTCGATTGTTGACAATATGGTAATCGTCGACATACGGTTTTATGCGCCCAATTTTTCTTTTTCCTTGCGAAAAGACGCCAGCTTCGACTCCACTTCGCCGAGCAAGAACCTCAGTTCGGACGTCTTCTCGATGGCGTCCTGGATCCGCTGCTCCTCGGAAGACAAATTGCTGATTTGGGCCTTTATGTCCTCCATGAGCAGGTTGAGGCTATTGATGCGGTGCTCGGCCTCTTTAATGATTTGTTTTTCCTTTCCCAATTCACGCATCCGGTTTTCAACCGCGGCCATGATTTTTTCCATTTCCTCGACCTTGCCTTTAACGGTTTCAATATCTTTTGCCCGGGAAACGATATTTTCGATATGGACTTCCGCCTTTGAAATAAGGTCCACCAAACCATCTATTTTTTTCTGGGCAGTATTGATCATTTCCCTGCCCTTATCAATGGTCTCGATCCTGATTTCCATATCACTGACCACTGTGTCCATATTCTGAATACGCGCATCGATGGCTTCTATTTTACCTGTTCGTCGTCCGATTTGTTCCATTTCGGCATTAAGGTTTTCCAGGGCCTTATCAACGGTTTTAAGCTGCGTCTCGGCCCGGGCGATTTCCGTGCGGTGTTTTTCGATCACTTTGATGTGCCCGGTCGAGACCCCAAGCACTTGTTCGAAATGTTGCCTGTTTTGTTCTATTTCGCCGTTAAAAACGGCGATTTCCTTCCGGGTTTCGTCGAGCCCTTGACGAGACTTAAGCAGAAGGTCTTCAAGGTCCTTTTTCATTTCCATGATCCTGTTTTCCTCCGCCAAGAGCGCCGATTTCTCCTGCGACAACCGCTCCATCATGTTCTTTGCCTCTTGGGATTGGACGGAAATGGCGGAAAGCTGACCGGCGAGGCCGTCGACGACCTTCTGGTCCTTGGAGAGGCTTTGGATCTTCATATTGATGTCGCCGAGGAGGTAGTTGAGCTGGTCGAGCCGTTTTTCTGTTTTGTCAATCATCGCCTTTCGCTGCAACTGGGCGTTGATGCGTTCGTCGACCTCGGTGACCATCGCCCCAAGGTTTCCGATTTTGTTCTCGACTTCAACGATGATCCGGGCCTTCTCTTCCGTTTGCTGGATGCGGTGTCCCGTTTTTTCGGATATCGCCATGAGCTCGTCGATTTTTATCGCCAAGGCCATGACGTCCTGTTCCTGGGACTTGAGTTCGACCATTTTTTGCTCAAGGGAGGCGGCGCTGGTCGTAAAAACGTCCATGTCCTGCTTGACTTTGTCGATTTCAACCCGATATTTGTAAACCTGCTCCTCTTTTTTGCAAGTATCTTCTATAAGCGCGTGCAAGTCCGTCAGTTTGCCCTCCGAAGCTTCGACGTCCTTCACCTTTTTAAGCGTGCCGTCGATGCGGGTGTCCATTTCGCCGAGCTGGGACTCAAGGCCCGTTATACGTCCGCTTATTGAATCGATCGTGTTCCATTCACGGCCGACTTCATCAATTTTAATTTTGGTCTTTTCCAGCGATTTTTCATAATCAAGGACTTCGGCATGGGTCTTTTCCAGCATTTGACTGTGTTTGTTGAGCGTGTTTAAAATCGCTTCGGTGTTCCTGGCCATGGTGTGGACCTCATGGGTGCGTTCCTTTACTTCGTCGATGTGGGCGGTATATTTCTGGAACTGCGACAGCTTGCCGTCGAGCTGCGTATCGATCGAGCGAATTTCCTCGATTTTTTCGGCGGCTTGCGACATGATTTTCTCAAAACGGCGTATCTCATTGATCGGACCGCGGCTTTCTTCAAGCATGGTATTGATTCGGCTGATATTTTTTTCGGTCTTTTCAAGTTTCGACATCCCTTCCTGCAAATGCTTGATTTCGGAATCGAGTCTCCAGGTAAGCGCATTGAGCCTTCCCGCTTCTTCATTGGCTTTTTCCACGACAACGCGCTGATTTTCCAGCGCTTTTACTTTTGTCTTGACATATTCCGACAAGCTATTGAGATTGTCGAGTTTTTCTTTGGCGAGTCGAAACGACGCCACTTCCTGCTCAAGGTGGCCCACTTGCGTTTCCACCGATTCCGCCGTTGATTTTACGTTGGAAAACGCGGTTGCCACGGAATTCATTTCCGAAGAAACCGTTGATAACCGCTTTTCCATCGTCGCGGCAATTTCGGCGTTTTTATTATGGCGTTCTTCCAGTTGGCCAAGCCCGGCGATTGCGTCCTTCAGAAGCGACGCTGCGTTATCGCCGCTCAGCTTTCCGAGGACCAGATCGATCTTGTCGTTTAATGCGTCAAGATTTTTTTCTTTTTCGGCCATTCGCTGCATGGCCTTTTCCATCGATTCGATATGTTTTTCTAGAGTGCGCATTTTTTCGGATGAAGAGTCCAGGGTAGCGCACTGGGTCACGGCCTGGTCGATCGTTGATTTTAACGAAGCATATTCCTTGCTAATTTCCGTTATGCCTTGTTGCATGGTCTCCACCGATTGCCGTTCGGTAAGGATTTGCGAGCGCTCATTGGCCACCGATGCCAAAAGGGAATGCAAGTCCGCCTTTTCCGCCTGTGCGTTTTGAAGGACCTCGCTTATTTCCCCAAGGCTTTTTTCAATCGTTTCAGCCAAGGATTGCGGGTCTTTCAGGTCGTTTTTTTTGGACAATGAGAACTTCATAATAAAAGCTCCTGTCTGGAGAAGGTCTCTTCTTTAAATATTTTCCAACGGCCGTCGTTTCGCATGAACGACAATTTTTTCGGCTTTTGCATATGAAACACGTCCGAGGTGTATTCCTGAATAAAAAGGACGACCGCCGTGGATTCTGAAAATTCCGAGACGCAAATCTTTTCCATGGACACCGAAATTAAATTATAGGCTTTAAAGGTTTTTTTCTTTTTTTCACGCCACGCGTCCCAACGCATCCCTTCGCCCTGAAAATGGTCGGGATCATAAAATTGGGAATATGCGTCGATGTCCCTGGATTCCCAGGCCTTTTTCCAAAGGGCCAAAATATCGGCGAATTCCGATTGCCTGCTATTGTATTCAGTCAAAATATGTTCCCGCATTTCCCGCAGACGACCATAATCCGGGACCTGCTCGGGGGAAGAGATCGCGGGCATGTTGACGATTATGACCGGAGTGCCTATTCCCAGTTGCAAATATCCCGCCAAAATAATAAGGTTTTGGTTATTGAGGACGACGCATCCGCGCGTCGCTTCACGCGTGGTGTCTTCCCGGGTTCCATGGATCCAAATTCCCTGCCCGGTCCGTCCCGCTTTGCGGTCGTCTTCGTTCGGATAATTGAGCATATAGGCCAAAGGGCCGTAAATCGCATTGAGTTCTTCGGTTTCTTTTCGGCCGATAATGAAATATGTTCCTTCAGGGGTCCTTTCGTCGCCGGCCATTATTTTTTGGCCATCGTTGCGACCCACGAGAATTGAGAAGCTTTTAACGACGGTCCATGCCGCGGTTTCTCCTTTTGAAAGCAAATAAAGCGTGCGGGACCCTTTATTGACCAGAATGCAATACTCCATGTCCTTTGAAACCATTGCGTTTCCAACGGAAACCTTTGCGATCGAAGACGCGGCGATTTGGGCCGGACCATCGACGGCGGGAGCTGAAGGCGCCGGAGGTTTAATTTCAGGTTGAAGGACCGGTTTTTTCAAGAGTAACGCTTGCTTGCCTATCGAATCCGTTTCGAGCATGGCGGCACTTCGATTGGCGCTTTTTTCCCGGACAGTTTGCCGTATTTTTTGCAGCGCCTGACCGATGTCGGCAAGGGCAGGGGCCCCTAAATAAATGACCGCGATTAAAACCGCGACTCCGGTAACGAGCATTGCCGTTTTAAGGCGGATGGCCGGAAACTTAAAGGTTTTTTTAGTTCCATAGGCCTTGGCGATTTCCCTACTACGTTTCCACGTGGAAATCCTAAACTCGAGACCTTTCGTCTGGTGAAGAAAAAAATATTTAATATTTTTTTTCCACATGGTTCGGCGCTCTCTTAATCGGCTTTTTGATCTAATAATTTTTGCAAAGTCGAAACGATTCGCTGCGCCGTTTCCTCGTCGGGACGGCCATCGTACCCAATACCGCGGGTGGATGAGGTTGGCCGGCAATAAAGAGCACATTCTTTATTCTCGAATAACCCAATAACCGGATTGCCGAGCACATTCGCCAATTCAAAAAAAACGGTTTTCCCCGATAGCGTACACCGGCTTTTTGAAATAAGCGCGGCGCTTCGTGAAGGGGTCATGCTCGCGAACACCGGAATTGAAAATGAACCGAGAAAATGACGCAGGGACCCATCAGGTTCGCCCTCGCAGTAGAGGTAATAAGCGCACGCTTCAATTGTTTTCAATTTCCTTATAAGCATTACCGTCCACGATTCTCCGAAGGCCTCAAAAAAGAAACCCGCGTCAATTCCGATAGTCGGAACACCGACCGGCATGCTGAATTCATGCATCACGTGCGAAATTTCATTCAAAGTTTCCTTTGCCACGCTCCAGCGCAAGCGCGAATTTTCCGATGCGCCGAAAATTCGCGCGATCATGAAATTCCGGTCGGAAAGATATTCCTTTGACGGGGCGGGATTTACCTGAATGTTTAAAAAAGGATACTGCGCCGATCCCACGTAACCCGCGCGAAAGGGAGCGGCGGTTTTACCGATCAGATAAAGCAGGGCATTGTCGGGTAGGCGCTCCAGAAGTAAGCAAAGATCTATTTCTTCCGAAAGAAAATATTTTCCCAATGCATGAAATTCGTCGGAAAATAAATATCGCTCCGATGTTTCATATTCCACCATTGTCGCTTCCGGATGAATATGATGAAAGAGCGTCGCCACGTTTTTAGTGCAGAAAATAAAGAACCGGGCATTTTTAATAAGGGAGACCAAACCAAGGTAGGTTTTAATTTGGTGAAACGCTTCAACCGGCTCTTCAGGTAAAATTACGAGCACTTTCTTAAAAGCCGAATAATTCCACGGAAAAGACAATTGCGGGCATTTAAACCGGACCCCCACAAGCCACTTAATAAATACAACCCTCCATGACGAGGGAAGCATCATGAAGAAAAAGTGTTTTGCCTTGCCGAAAACCTTTGATTTTGCCATACGCTCATTATATAATTTTGAGATGACCCTACTCTGGCGCTTGCACATGACCGGCGGCTTTTTACCGGAAACGCCCAACCTTAAGCAAATCAAGTTACTATTATAAAATATAAGTCATTAAAATAAAAGGATAAAAATCCGTCCGTCGAAGTTTTAAGATACTTGATAATCGAAGGGAAATGGGTTTTCCCGTGAAAAAGCAAATTAAAGCGGTCGTTACGCTATTGGAAACGCTGGCCTTTCTGGGGTGCATAGCGGCCGTCGATTCGGGAATTATTGACAAATGGCTTACCGGTGTACCCTTTCTCGCTTATGCCCTGACGGCCGCCGCCGTTGTCTTACTGGCGATTATTATTCTTACGTCAATAAGACCCGCCCCGCTTTTTAAGCGCCGGCGCATTCTGCTCGCCCTTTCATTCGCGACCGTCGGCTCGGTGCATTTGACCACCCAAGATTTCCCCGCATATACCGCGGCTTTTACCTATCCCCATTCAAGCTTTTATTTTCTTTATTACGCCTGTATCCTGATTTATGCGGTATGCGGGAGCGGGCCGCAATTTTTCTCCATGCTCGCTCTTTGCATTTTTGGCGAGTCGGTCAATTGCGCTTCCCACGGTTACTTTAGCGGCTTAAGCGCGGCAATGTCCTCGCATTCGTTAGGATTTTTCGCCGACCGCGGCGTGAAGCTATTACCTCCCCTGGGTTATATGTTGGGAGCAGGCATCGTTCCCTATACGCTTTCCGCAATGCGGAAACTAAAGGATTCGGCCCCGCAAAAACGCCAAATAGTGTCGCTCAGTCAACAAATGGGGCAAAACCATCCAGCTCTTGACGCCGCGTTGCATGACACGAGACGGTTAAAAAATCCGGGGAACACCAGCGTTCTTATCATGCGGCAAGACGGCGACGAGGGGTTTATCGGAAACTCGAACATCGAAAACCTTTTATCAAGCATCGTCTATTTCATGAGCAGGAATTTTAAGGCCTATTCGGCGCTCGGATTTATTTATGAGCCCGAGGCCAAATCTTTCGTTCTCAATTCATACCACTCAAAAAGCCTTTCCATAGTCAAAGACATCAGGATTCCCGAAGGCAAAGGAGTAGTCGGGGCGCTAGCGCTGGACAAGCAAGCGTTCATCAGCGGCGATCTTTCGTATTATAGCGCCGAGCTTCTTTACTATCATAACCGGGAAATGATCAATTCGGTGGTTGCCGTGCCTATTATTTCGCATGCTAAAGACCTCTTGGGAGCGCTGGTCATCGACAGTCAGGAAAATAATGCCTTTAAGGAAGACCACAAGGACATTATGAAACGATTTTCCTTGCTCGCGGCGGCCCTTATCACCAACGTTCGCATGCGATTATTCCAGGAACGCGCCGCGGCCCAATTTCAGATTTTTTATGAAGCTTCCCAGCAATTCATCAACGCCTTGCACCTCCCACAAGTATTCGACGTGCTGGTTTCCATGGTTGAAAAGCTCACTCCATGTACCCGAATTATCGCGATTTCCTTTCATGAAAACGATAAAAGCGGTCGGATTATAAAAATTAAAGGGGCTTCGCCCGATTTACAGGAAGGCTTTCAGTTCAAGCTTAATTCAGGCCTTTACTCATACGTTTTATTAAAACTGAAGCCCGTTAACATTCCGGATTTCCAGGCAATACAAGAAAAGTATTATCGCTTTTCCCCTGAGGAGCCAGCCCTTGCGCAACTTCGGTCGCTCTTAATCATTCCGATTGTGGATAATCAGTCCAAACCTTCCGGCTTGATTTCCATCGAAAGCGACTGTGCAAACCAATTTCAAGGTGATTTGGAAAAGGTCCTTGTTACGCTCGTTGGCAATGCATCGGTGGCGATCACGCGGGCAGGTCTTTATCATAATATGGAACTTTTGGCCACGACAGACGGCCTTACGCACCTCATTAACCATAAACATTTTCAAGAACAGCTTGCAAAAGAACTTGAGCGCACAAACAGGTATAAGCGTCCGATGGCTCTTTTACTCATGGACATCGACCATTTCAAGTCGTTTAACGATACCTATGGCCACCCTGTGGGCGATTTGGTTTTACGGGAAATAGCCCAGTGCATAAAACAGGCCCTTCGCGCCAATGATATCGCGGCGCGTTATGGCGGCGAGGAATTCACGGTCATTATCCCCGATAACGGCCCTGAAGGGGCGCTTGCCACCGCAGAGCGCATTCGAAAAAGGGTCGAACAAAAAATAATAATGTCCGGCGAAAACCAGTTACGGGTAACCATAAGCTTAGGTTGCGCATCGTTTCCCGCACAAGCCGCTACCCAGCAGGAGCTTATCGACAATGCCGATAAAGCCCTTTATTATTCAAAAGAGACCGGAAGAAACCGATCGACGCTCTACGTAAAAGGCATGGGAAAAAAGGATTAATCAAAGATTATCTTTCATTTTTATCGTAAGACATTATTAAATAATAAAATAAACAAATAATTTCCTTCAAGTCTGCATACAAAATAATATCGCATTAACTACAGCAAATTCAATTAATTAATATTTATAATGAAAATTTTCATTTTCTATTTACTAAATATATTTATAATCTGCTCTATCTGCTGCAATAGCAAAGAGCTTAGCGGGCCATGTTATTTGGCTATACAATACAGGCAAGAGGCAAAGAAAAATCATTCCCCAGCGGAAAAAGAGGCGCTTTTAGAAAAAGCCAATACTTTAGAGCGTGATTGCAATTTAAAAAACCCTTAATTATCAATCACTTGTACCCGGCTAATATTTTCCGGTAAGTTGCAAACCATAGGAACGAGTTTCGGCGCAATAGATCGGTTCCGCGCTTAAGCTTACAAGCCCCACTTTATTGCTTATTTCCTTTGTATAACTAAGTGAGTTGAGACATGAGGTAAGCCAAAATGCATCTGCCGCAATTCCCAAGCTTGTTCCAAGCAGCGATAATCCTACGCTCGGTTTTCCAGATAAGCTGTTGGCCATACTGAAAATTCCTGATACCGCTGAAAATCCCCATCCGACTTTATAATAAGTCCAGTTAGTGTTTTTTTCAATGGCCAGCCCATTTTGAACGCCATAATCATAGGCTTCCGAAGCTCCAACACCATTGCGGATCGGTCCGCTGATTTCAAATCCCGATGCCACTAATCCTCCTATTAACGCCCCAATAATCAAGCCTGGATTGTTATTAGTAGCACCAACAATTGCAAGGGGTGTTACCAAAAGATACTCAATACCGATTCCCACGAAAAATGATGTCGCCCCCGTCTCAGCCAATTGACGGGCCTCAACCAATTTTGATTGCATCAAAGGGGCGACTTTGACTTTTGTTGGATGTGAAACACCAAGGGTTTCCGGTTCAACCGCTTGTTTGGATGACGAATCTGATTTCGTCGCCGATATGCTGTTGAGACTTGTTTGGGCCGCCGACATATAAGAAAATGCCGCGATTAAAAAGCCGGTATAACAAAACAGAACCGAACGACGCATAAATCCTCCCGAATACTATAAAGAGTTATGTACGAAGTTTAGATGCATTTCAATTATACCTATTGAAAACGACGCCTGTCAATTGTCCTGACCTGCGTCGTTAAATATTTTTTCGCTTTGAAAATATCTTGAAGCGCGCCGTTATCTGCTGATCATCATGCGGGTTTTATAGATGACTTTCCCTGCTGACCTTATCAGTATCAGGTAAAGCCCTTCGGAGACTTTTGCCCCTCCCGCCCTTTCCCCAGACCATCGGATAATGGCGTTCCCGCCGCTTTGAAGAACGGGAAGGGTTTTAACGCACCGCCCGTTGAGGGAAAAAACCTGCGCTTCCATCCGGCCCGCGCCGAGCGGCGAATTTGCAAACGTCAACTCAATGCGGTCCAACGAACGTTTTTCGGAGAACGCAATAGCGTTTTTACCAAATGATGGCTTGACTCCCAAGGCAATATTCAAACCAAATGCAACGCTATCATAAGCAAACGACGACCCGGTGCGGGCACGGATATGTAACACATGGGGACCGATGGCCAAACTTGCCGTGGACAGACTGTCGAAAAAGCTTTCAAACGGGCCGTCGTAGGCGCTATCGAGGGATTTTAGGGAAGTTCTATATGTCGTGTCCCCGTCGAACGCGTAGTCAATGCCGCGCACGATTGCGGTCCCTCCATTGACGCTTCCGCACACGGCCAAGGCCCGTTTCGAATTTGCATTGGGGTCCTGTACTTCAAAATGCAAAATCGTCGGCGGGGCATTCGTGCTGTCGGTGTTATGATATCTTATGATGCATAGCGATTGCGGAGCAACGACAATGCTTTGCATGGAAGCGGCGTCGGTCGAATAAGAAACCGGCCCGCAGTTGGGAAAAGCGGCGGCAATACCCGATGATCCGTTCCAGGAAAATTGCGTTTGTCCCCAAGAATAAACGTCGGCTTGACCGTAAGAATTTACGTTAAGAGAGCACGCAAGGGTTTCCGGAACAAAAGAAACGTTAAACACCAAGGCGCGGAAATCCATGTCTGTTTTTATCCCGTAGGCCCGAATATTGTCGGACCTTTTAAACTGCCCGGCAATGACGGTATCTTGCTTTTGAGGGTTGATCCAAAGATTTTGGGCGGAGAAAAGCGCCCAATATGCCGCCGACGGCGCCTTTACAAATGAAGACAGGTAGGTATTCGTCAGGTTATTAAACAGGCTAAGGCTTCCGAACGTTCCATCAGGCCCCTGCGTAACGTCTTCAAAAGAGTCCCAGAAAACGCTCATGGCCCTGGATCCGAATTTTTGCGCAAGCCCGGCATACATGTTTGCGGCGAAAATCCCGTTCGACGCCTTTTGAAGCAGACTGCTTGACACAACCGATGCATTAAACTCGCTCATTATGACGAATACGCTCTCGGGGGCCGCAAGCGAGGCGGCGATCCACGTTTTAAGGCTGTCGCTCTGGTCATAAACATAATCGGCCTTCTGCATCAGGTCCGCTGCCGCGGGGGTCGTGGAATAATACGGATAGGAGTGGAAATCAATGCCGTCGCAATACTTTTTCCCATCCGCTTTTTCCTGGGCCCCTATGGTGTCGATAAATGTTTGCGCCCAGGATTTGCCGTTAAATACGCCGCTATTTTTCTGGTCGAAATCGGCGTTCGAAAGCACCGGCCCGAAAATTTTAATGGTGGAATCCACCTGCTTCATGGCTTTTGAAAATTTAAGGAATTTTTCGGCGTACATCAGCGAATTGACCGGGCCGCCCTCTTCCCATTCACCGTCCATTTCATTGCCGATTTGCCAGAATTTGATATTGTATTTTTTTACGACGTTTGCGTAATAGACCCAGGCGGCGGCCTCCTGCGGGGTCCCCGTGCCGTAATTGACGCAGATAATGGGCGACGAAGAATCGCTGATGGATTTTATGTAGCTCATGTACGTTTCAAAATCCCAGGTAAGCCATCCCGCGTAGTCGGGCCGAATGACGTTTCCCTCGTGCGTGGGCATGGCGAAAACTTGCGTTTGGTTGCACGTGTTTGTTCCCGGGGTAATTCCCACATTCACGGAAATTTGTTTTCCTTGTGAGTAAAGGTACACTTCTTTAACTTCAACGCTTTTTTCCTGGTCCTTGAATTTATTGACGATCACGCGGACATACCAAACTCCCGCCGAAGGTAACGCACTCGTGTAGATCGTTTGACTGTTGCCCGTGACTTGTTTCCGCGTTTGCCATAAATTGTCCGAATATTTAAACGGCCCCGGATAGGGCGCCGGGGACAAAAAGAAATCTATATTAAAATCAACCGCGTATTTTTCACCCCAAATGATGACAATGGAATCCACAAGGGTCGATTGGGAAAATTGCAAATAAAAATAAGGAGCGCTGCCTGAAACCAATTCATCGCTTCTCCAAAAGGTCGACGTGTCGCCGTCGGTAATTTTTGACGTCCCGACAAACCCGTAAGAACTTACCGACGTCCCCCGGTCCAAGGTCATACCCTCAAAACCCGGCATATAAACGGCTGAATCGCTTACCCAAATGTTGTCGGCGTTATAGGAGCCGCTGCCGTTCCAGTGGTAGCCGTTTGACAAGGAGCCGTTGGGGAACCTGAATAAACGGTAATTGGACGCGGACAGTCCCTTTTTAATGTCCTTATAGGTATCGGTGCTGTTCCAAATCGGTAAACAAGTTCCCGCAAGTCGGCCCTGATTTATCCCGCTTCCGGCGGACTTCAGATCAAACGAAACCGTTGCGCCGGTTGCGGCGCCCAAAAGCGCCGACGACAAGACAGCAATGGCAAAGGTCGTTTTAATTTTTTCCATGGTTTATCCTCTTGGTCAAGCGAAACACAATGTCCGCCCCAACCGGCAATGGTGCAAAAGTACCGGGGCTGACACCGGTGTCCGCCCCCATTACGAAAGGTGTATAGTCACGAAAATTTCCTACTGGATCACCGCTTCGACCCGATGGTCTTTGCCATCGGCAAACACGGGAACAACGGGGCCGACGATTTCCAACCCATCGACTTTCAGCGCAATGTCGCCCTTGCATTTATGATTGGGGTTTTTGACCGTAATGCGGTATGATGCATTACGAAAAACACGGGTAACCGTATAAGCGTCCCATGAACGCGGAACGCACGGATCGATAATGAGGCCCTTATACGTCGGCCGAACCCCAAGGATAAACTGCGTGGCCGCCTGGTATGTCCATGACGAGGTCCCCGAAAGCCAGCTATTGCGCGCAAGGCCAAACTGCGGATGTTCGTTTCCTAAAATATTCTGCGGATACACATAGGGTTCGCATTGGAATTCATCAATGCAGTCGTTTTTCATGGCCGGATTTATTTGCCGGTAATACTCATAGGCGCGGTCGCCATTGCCGATGATGGTCTCGGCGATCATGACCCACGGATTCGTATGCAGGAAAATGCCGCCGTTTTCCTTTGCCCCCGGCGGGTACGTCGATATGCCGCCTTTCGACGGATCGAATCCGTTATAACCGGGAGCGCTAAGTTTTATTCCTTTCGGCGTATTAAGCAGTTTAAAAACCGATTCCAGCGCGCTTTCGGCGCGCTCCTTAACCGCAAAACCCGAAAGCACCGCCCAAGATTGGCTATTGACATAAATCCGGCCTTGCGCGTTTTTATGCGATCCGAGGGGTGAACCGTCGTGGTCGAAATATCGTATATACCAGGCGCCGTCCCAGGCCTGCTCGTTAAACGCCTTTTTCATCGTCTCATAATATCCGGAAAAAGTCGCCATGAGCCTGGCGTTTGAAAGATACCGCGCAAGTTCGATCATGTCGAGCAGCGCTTTGCCGAAAAGACAGGCCGTAAACGAGGATTCCGCCCCGATTTTCAGGTTCACGGTATCGTTCCAATCGGCAAACCCCAGAAGCGGCAGCCCGTGTTTCCCTCGGTCGTTCCAGGTAAACTCGATTCCTCTTTGCAAATGTTCAAGCACCGTCGCCGATTCTTGGGGGCCGCCATTTTCTTCTTTTTCGTAAAACGGAACGATGCGGTCCAAAAAGTTAAAGTCGCCGGTTTCCTTAACATACGAGCAAACGGCGAGGGCCGACCACAAATGGTCGTCGCTATAGTAGCGGGGCAAGTCGGGGCGCTCGCCGGACTCGCCCACGTTTCCGATCATGGTAAGCGGATTGAACTGGTGCAGGGCGCTGCCGTTTTTTTTCTGGACCGACAAAAGCTTTACCAGAAGGTCTTTTCCCTTTTCCGGAACTCGGTCCATGACGCCCATGACGTCTTGTGAACTGTCGCGAAACCCGAGTTCCCGGGATCCGTAGGCCAGTTGATACAGCGAAAGATACCGTGACCAGTTATAGGTAATGAAGCATTGGCGGGGATTATGGATATTGAGCATGCGGTTCATGGCCGGATCGGGCGTTACCACTTCCATGCGCGAAAGGTACTTTTCCCAGAATTGCGATAGATCGTCTAGGGCGCGTAAAACCGCGCGATGATCGCAATATTTTTTGGATTTTTCACGGATGATCTCAAGCGAACCGTCCTGTCCGAGCTGGGTCACCATGGTGCGGCTTTCACCGGGGCGAAGCGTTCCGATATGGTGAAGTAGCGCCGCGATATTGTCGCCCCGCAGCGCCTCGTAATTCGACAATTCTTTGCCGTCGAGGGCCCCCGGATGGGCCCAGGCGCCATATTCATTGTCGCCTAAAAACCGGCAGCGGTCCGTTTCGAACGACGACGGGGCAAAATCGGCGGTAAAATAATTGAGCTTCGTGTCCCGGCACATAAACGGATACTGCATGAGAATGACCCGGCCGCCCTCTTCGCGCTCGCATTTGCTCTGCATGGTTTGCGGGACCCAATCGGCATTGCTGAATTGCTTCAGGGCGTCGGGATGCGAGTATTCGACAACCGGAATGCAGTCGATTTCCTGGGACAAAGCCGACTCGTTAGTGACGGTAATAAGCCTCAGCTCGACGCTTTCGTCAAGCGGCACGAAAATCGTTACGTCGGTCGCTATCCCTTTAAAGCTTGAAATAATGCGGGTATATCCTAACCCAACGCGGCATTCATAATGGTCCAAAGGGTCGAGCGTCGGCGTGAAATAGGGCGAAAAAATCCGGTATCCTTCCCCGGTTTTTACGCGAAGATAGAGCGTTTCGCCTTTAAATTCGGAAGCGGGGAGCTGGGCAATATAGCGCGTAATGCGGTTCAGTGATGGATCGCCTTTGCATAAAATCGCCCCGCCCGTGTTGTCCACAAACCCGCCGAAAGCAAGCGTGCCGATATAATTGATCCACTTGACCGGGGTCTTCGGGTCCGTTATGATATATTCCCGCGCCACATCGTCAAAATAGCCGTATTTCATAAGTTATTTCTCCGGCCCCACTATTACAATGACCTTATGTTCTTTTCCATCGCCGAAAACCGGCGCGACATTGCCCATGATTTCTTTCCCGTCAACAACCATTTTTGATACGCCCTTGCCCGTATGGGCGGAATTGTCGACGGTTATGGCATAGAGCGCGCCGCGGTACTTTCGCCGTGCAATAAATCCATTCCACGAAACCGGGATGCAGGGGTCGATGCGCAAACCGTCGAATTCAGGGCGAATGCCGAGAATATATTGAGAAATTGCCACGAAGTTCCATGCGGCGGTCCCGGTAAGCCAGGAATTCTTGGCTTCACCCATGCGCTTGGCGTCCTTTCCGGCGATCATCTGGGCATATACATACGGTTCAAGCCGGTGGAGTTGGCTGATTTCCTCGCGAAACGCGGGGGATATTTTGGAGTAATATTCCATCGCCCGCTCACCCCTGCCGAGCATTGCCTCCGCGATGATGATCCATGAATTATTATGGCAAAAAACCCCCGCGTTTTCCTTGTATCCCGGCGGATAGGAGGACACTTCGCCGAGGTTGATATAATACCGGGAATAAGCGGGGTTTAACAGCACGATTCCATGGGGCGTATCCAGGTGTTTTTTGACTGATTCGAGCGCCTTTAAGGCCTCCCCGGTTTCTTTTCCGATACCGGCCATTACGCAAAATCCTTGGGATTCGATGAAAATCTTTCCCTCGTCGCATTCCTTGCTCCCGATTTTCGCGCCGGCGTTATCGTAGGCCCGTAAAAACCACTCGCCGTCCCAACCGTGGCGCATGATCGTCGCTTGCATGGCTTCAATATGGCCCTCGGCCCGCGCCGCTTCGGCGTGTTTGCCGGTCCGCCTGCATAAAGCGCTATACTCTCGCCCGATATAAACAAACATGCCGGCGATAAGCACCGATTCGGCGGTTTTACCGTCCTTATTGGTGCAGGTCTGAAACGATTCGTCGGGAGTGTTCGAAAAGCAGTTCAGGTTCAAGCAATCGTTCCAATCCGCCCGACCGATGAGCGGCAGACCGTGCGGGCCCAGATTATTGACAACATGGTCAAATGAACGCCGCACATGGCCGAAAAGCGCATCGCGACGATTGGGGTCGCTGTCGAAAGGGACCTGCTCGTCAAGTATGGCGAAGTCGCCCGTTTCCTTTATATACGCGCAAACGCTGAGAATGAGCCAGAGGGGATCGTCGTTGAAATTCCCGCCGATTTCGTGGTTGCCTTTTTTCGTGAGCGGCTGGTATTGGTGATAGGCGCTGCCGTCCTCGAACTGGGTTGCTGCAATGTCAAGAATACGCTCGCGCGCCCGTTCGGGAATTTGATGCACGAACCCCAAAACGTCTTGGTTTGAGTCCCGAAACCCCATGCCCCGTCCGATGCCGGATTCAAAATAAGAGGCGCTTCGCGACATGGTGTACGTCACGATGCATTGGTATTGGTTCCAGATATTCACCATCCGGTCGATCCGGGGGTCGGCCGTTTTTACGGTGTACGCCGAAAGCAGGGTTTCCCAATGCCGTTTAAGGTCGGCAAGCGCGCCTTCCACCGCTTGCACGTTCGCATACGACGCGATAAGCGCCTTGGCCTTGGTTTTATTGATGATCCCCGGCGATTCCCATTTGTCATCTTCCGCGTTTTCAACGTACCCTAAAAGGAAAACCGCGTCGGTTTCTTCACCGGGGCATAGTTCGACCCGCACGCACTGCGAGGCCATGGGGTGCCATCCGTCGGCAAGGGAGTTCTTGGGGCAATTGCGCAGCACCGATTCGGGGGCCTCAAAACCGTTTGCCGGGCCTAAAAAGGAGTCGCGGTCGGAATCGAAACCGGCGATCGGCCTATTGACCGAATAGAAAGCGTAATGATTGCGGCGTTCGCGGTACTCGGTTTTATGGTAAATAGTTGGGCCGTCGACCTCGACCTCTCCGGTACTGAAATTGCGCTGGAAATTGGTCATGTCGTCGAGGGCGTTCCACAAACAAAACTCCACGCTCGAAAACAGTGAAACGGTTTTCTTTGTGGACGTCGTGTTTTTCAGGACCACTTTCTGGATCTCGACGCTCTCGTTTAAGGGCACGAAAAAAAGCGTACTGACCGAAAGGCCGTTTTTCTCGCCCGAAATTTCGGTATACCCGAGGCCGTGCCTGCACTCGTATGAGTCAAGCGTCTGCTTGACCGGTTTCCATCCGGGCGACCAAACGCACCCCCCATCATTGACGTAAAAATACCGCCCTCCCGCGTCGACCGGCGCGTTATTATACCGATAGCGGGTAATGCGGCGCAGCCGGGCGTCTTTATAGAAACAATATCCGCCGGCGGTATTGGAGATTATCGAATAAAAGTCCTTGGTCCCCAGGTAATTGATCCACGGGTAGGGGACCAGCGGCGTTGTAATGACATATTCTTTTGCGTCATCGTCGAAGTGTCCGTATTTCACAGATGTTCCTTATTTCTGATTTCTCACCTCACCCCTGCCGCTTTAGCGTCTTTCCCTCTCCTTGGCAAGGAGAAGGGAAAAAAGGCGGGCAATTTTATTTGATGCTTATCGCGGTCACCGAATACGGCGCGAACTTGAGTTGCATTGGTTCTTTTATGTCAATCGGCCTGGCGTCGGGACCTTTTTTACCGGACGCGCCCGTTAGCTCGCTCATGGTCCCTTTTCCGGTAAAGCCCGGAATTTTAAGCGTTACGAGGGCGCTTGTGGCGGGATATTTATTGACCACGATCAAATGCTTGCTGCCGTCGGCGTGCACGGTCAAATATCCCGACACGGTATTGTCGCTCATCGAACATTCGACCATTTTTCCGCGAAGGTTGTCGGAAGCCATTTTAAAGGCCCAGTACGACGGCCGCGGGACATTGTCGCCGTCGGGGGCGCCCGTGCGCGACAGATAGCCGTAATCGCCGCCTTGTTCGGTCATGTCGTTATGAACGTCCCAGTACGACGCTTGCTCGATATTGACTTTTGCAAGCATGCCCAAATAATCGGCGACGTACAGCGCATTGACAATGGAAAGCGTTTGCTTGCCGGGCTTGAAATCGACCGAGTTCCACTCGGTGAGCCACACCTGATATTGTTTTCCGGCGCTGCCGAACTCCCTGACCTGTTTGCGCACGAGCGGCAGGATTTTATCGAGGCCCTGCGCGGCGGCAAGAAGCCCCGGATCGTTTTCCTCGCCCGAATGCTGGGAATAATGGTGCACGTTGACACCGTCGGCGAGGTCCTTGGTGTATTCGAAGACCGTTTTGTTCCAGTCGCCCTCAAGCACCCACACCACGGTGACCAGAATGGTCGGGTCCGCTTGTTTCATGGCCTTGATGAATTCGGCAGCGCGTTTGCCATAGGCCTCGGCGGTGCAATGCTTGGGGTGCCAATCGCCGTAGAGCTCGTTGCCGACTTCCCAATACCTGACATTCGCCTTTTTGTCGATATTGACATACTTGACCCAATCGGCCGCCTCTTGCGGCGTACCCGTGCCGAAATTCACGGTAATCATGGGCTCGGTGTTGGTCTTTTTACAAAAATCAAGGAATTCGTCGGTCGTGACCAAATTGCTTTTTTTCGTCAACACGTCCTTCCAATGGTCTTCGTCGGCCCGCAACCCTCCGGGAAAGCGCAGGACCTTATGGTTGACGGCCTTGACGTAAACGGCCGTGGCGGGCTTGAGCAAATCGCCGTCCCACAGCGCGGCGTTGATCCCGAAAATCCCGTCGTTAATGGCGGGTGTGACCACTTTGTCAAGCGATCCGGCGGCAATAACGCTTACTTCGGTAGCCACGGGGGCCTTTTTGACCTCGCGGTCGTTGGTCAGCGTGATATTGTCGATGATAAACGTCCCTTCCGACCCGTCTCCCGAAGGCTTGATGTCGATTTTGACGACATTGTCAAGGTCGAATTTTCCGTTTTGCACGGCCTCGGGCGGCTGCCAATAGGGGAACTTATAAAAAGCCTTGAAGGGGACGAGCACTTCGCTCCATCCGCGCTCTCCGCCGCTACTGGCGATGAAGATCTCGTTGCCCGCGTCGCTTACCTGGACATTGATCGGCTGGTAGGCCTTGTCGGTGTAGAACATGAATTTAAGGCCCCAGAACTTGGTCCAATCCCGCTTCTTTCCAACGTTGGAATGGATCGAATAGTCGTACATGATGTCGCACCAGTCATTGAGCTTATAGGTAATGGCCAGCGCTTTCTGTCCGCCGTTTTTGCAGGTCGATTTGACGAATTCGAATTTGGCCTCCGATTTCGGGCCTTTCGCCACGTCCCACGTTTGGTCTTCCGGCGTTTCAAAATCATGGAGGACCACGTCGGGCTCGCTGGATTTAAATGCGGCCCAATACTCATCGGGATCGACATATCCCGGAATCGATTCGATAAAGGCCATGTCCTCCACATACAAGCGCACGGGCTGGCCGTCTTCAACCTTGTTTTCGCCCTTGTTCGTTGAAAAACGGACCTCGTTGATTTGCTTCCAGTCGACGTCGGCCACCATTTCGGCCTTTTTGTTGTCGTCCCAGTATTTGCCTTTATCAAGGAACCGACGCAGCGGGACCATGAAATAATGCCACGCGGTATCGAGTTTTCCAAAGTCGCCGAGCATGAGTTTCGATTGCACTTTTTTCCCGTCGGCCTCCAGGTCCAGCAGGCCGATATATGCCGTCGTGGTCCCAATGCCGCCTTTGGCCCAGAACCCGAGTCCGGCGGCTTTTGCCTTGCGCAGCGGCTCGATGTTGAAATTGTTGCCTTTTCCAAGAGCAAGCGTCACACCCGAATAATCGGTATTGTCTTCGTAGAGCGCCAGCACGCCCGGGTAATCCTTGGTGGTCCCTTTTTGTATTTTATACGCCGATTTCCCTCCGTAAACATACACGAAGCCGCCGGACGGGAAATCGTTTTTGAAGAGGTTTTTCACCGGCTTGATGGCGGGTTCGGGAAGGGGCGGCGAGGCGACGATCTCGTTTTGGTCGTCCCAATATTCTTCCTGTTTTTCCTGGCGCGGCTGGTAAACGTCTTTACAGATAAAAATATCGTCGACCCATGCCCGGAATTTTTTATTATCGCCTTTTTTGATTTCCATGCGGAATTCGGCCACCTGGTCCCAGTCGAACTTATTGGGAATTTCAACGCGTTTTTTCTCGTCCCAATAAACGCCCCGTTTTCCGAAATCGGCGAGTGGAATGCTGACGTGGCGCCACTCCTTGGTGATCCCGCCGTAATTATTGAGCGGCACGCGCACCACGGTCTTCTTTCCGTCGGATTTCTCGTCGTCCGCCAGCGCGATCTGCGCGATTTCGCCCCCTTCGTTGCCTTTGATCCAAAATTCAAGCGCCCCGGTCGCATAGTACGGCGTCATATCGTAAAGCAGGTTGTAAAGACAAACCGCGCCGCCCGAATAATCGGCCGGAACAAGATCGAACTGCAGGGAAACTTCGCTTTCATGGCCGGATTCTTCGGGAATAAACACGCGCGACGCTTCGGGATAAACATATGAATATCCTCCGGCAACGAAATCCTCGTCGAAAAAGCGGAAAACAACGTTTTTGTTCAAGGCCCCGGCCTTGCCTTCATCGGCTTTTTCAATCGCCGAAGCAAGAGGTTTTACCTGAAGGTGCAATCCGCAGCTTGAAAAAACGATGAGAAAAGCGGCAATACCGTAAAGCGATATTTTACCGAAGCGCATTCGATGTATCATTGAACGGTCCTTATTTTAATTGAATCGAAAATTTTTGACCCGCTAAAAGACGGTCAAAACATTCAAAGTCGCAACCCTATCACTCTATGGTCTAACCTGCCTAAGGGCAGATAAGTCTCTGTAGGCAGGAATTAAATACACTGAGGGGTATATAATTCAGCTACAGAGACTAAAACAACACTTTCATCGACAAATTAACAAACGGCTGCGCGAAATTCGCCGTCGACGATGGCGATGAAGCAGCCAAAACAGCGGGTAAATTATTGCTGTAATTGACCTGCATCTGACCCAGGCTGCCGATCAAATACGACCCTTCGGTCACTTTATATTCCAAACCGATTTCGTACATCAACTGCGACTGTTTAATGGAATAGAGCGTGGCGTTTTCGGTGTTGATTATTTCCATGCCGCCAAGGAGCGCCGCGCGTTTCCAGAATTTAAAATAAAGATTTTCGCAATAGAAATCGCTGGTTATATCGGTTTTCGGATTGGAGGTGTCCGCGGCAACGCCGTCGTTATCGGCCGTGGACCGCACAAAACTTGAAGAGACGTAAAAGGGCAATTTCCAACCGATAAAGCCCGCAAGGTCTATTTTCAGGCCGCCGCCTATTTGCGTAAACGCGGTCGCGGGCAAGGATTCGGTTGGGGAAATAACCAGCGGGTCTATTTCCTTAAGCGAGGCAAGAACCAGTTTGGCTTGCAGCAAGTTATTTAAAAAACCAATGGTTGCGTGCACGTCGATACCCGTGCGGTTCGGGGTGGCCGGGCCAAAGGGCATGACAAGCTGCAAAGCCGGATCGAGAGAGTGGCTTGCCTTGAGAGAATCCAATTGCGAATGGGTATAGATTACGTTCGTATAGGCGTTTTTCGAAAACGGCGCTTGGGCCCAATTATTGGCGTTGGGGCCGCTCGGATCGAATTTGAATACCGACCGGTACATGGCGTCGAATGTAGAATAATGCTGGGACGAAGCATTAAGCTGGCTTGTTGACCAATTATCATCTTCAATATTCATGATCCGCTTGCCGATAAAATCAGGCGATTGCGCAAGGTCATTACGATATTTTGAGCCATTATTTAAAAAATCAGCGTCAAGCGAAATATTAAACGCTTCGCCGGACGCATACACGGCCTTTATTCCCGCGCGCAGGGCATTGCCGTTTATAGTCGTCGTATGCAGGGTGTCAAGCTGGTCCGTGCTCAAGTAATAACTGCTGTCGTCGGAGGACATGGCAAGTTCCGCGTTCAGGCTCAGTTTAAAATTGCTGAGGTCCGTTAGTTTTCCTATGTCAACGCCGGCCCGCACATCGACGATACGCGTATTTTCGGCCATGGTGTCGATGACCGAGGCCAGACCGTTATAGCTGTTTTTATTGTCGAAAATCCACATAAAATTTCCGCCCACGGTCACGCCTTTTAAAAAGGTCAAATCGAGGTTGGAACCTGCGGCATATTTTTCAACCGGGGAATACTCTATCATATCGGCAAGATAATCGCCGTTGGTAAGGCTCGTCTGGACGTCGCGAAGGCGAGCCCCTAAAATTCCCGCCTGAAGCGCATTAAAAACCGGGTCGATCTCAGCGGCAAAATTAAGGTTAATACCCTCAAGCATGCGCTGATTATCGTCGATGAAAACTTCGTTCTGGGCAATGGCCCTTTCTTTGGCGAAAATATCGGGCTCATAAAGCGGGTCTATGTCGGGAGTATAAAGCGTCAGCGGCGTGTATTTTTGCTTGAAATCGCCCGCATTATACGAAAACATTCCAGCCACCGCACCATCGATGCTCAGCCAGCGCGTAAAAATGGGATTGTCGAAATTCGACATATAATTGCGCCAATCCTGATACATCCTGAAAATGGCCCGCCCCTGCGTCACGGTATTGGGCCTTGCCTTAATGTCGAAATCAACGGACGTAAATTCGGTCGACTCGTCGGTGCGCTTGGTCGTATCGGCGCCCTTGCCGGTAATGTCGGTTTTCAAATATTGTGATTGAAACTCTCCGTCGATGGATATTCCGGCCTTTGCCATGATCCGCTCAATGGTCGCGGCGACCCCGCCGCTTACCGAGGTGCTGTCGAGTCCATAGGACATTGCCGTTAACATGCCAAGCAGCGATACGACTTTCACGACTTTCATCATAACAATTCCTTTTTCGATTAAGAATTGGCCTGCCGGATGACAGGTAAGCGCCTCTAAGCTTTCAAACAAAAAAAATTGTTTGAAAGCAAAGATGCGCTAAAAATACATTTTTATTTCCAACGACAATACCGGCGTCTGCCAGTTATTGTCCGTATAGTCAACATCTTCATGTCGCATCCACTTTGCCCTCGTGTGAAGGCCGACCCGCGGCGACATTTCCCAGTCGAAACCAAGGCCCGCGGCGTAATCGAGGTAGTTGATGGGGACGTTTTCAACTTTCTTGCTTCCGTCCTGCTGCGGTTCGTTCATGTACGCCATATCGGACCTCCAATTTTCCCATCCCAGGAGGCCCAATATATAGAATTTATCGGTTATGGAAATCGCTGGTTCAAAACGGAAATACCATGACCATAAGAGTTGGTCTTTTTGGTCTAAGGCAATCGGCAAAAACGATGTCGAAACGTCATTCAACGCAAAATACCCCGACAGGAAAAAGTCGCGGTGATACCCGACAAGGCCGCTGATATCGTAGGAAAAATCCGTGGAAAAATTAAAGGTGTATTTCCTATGCACCGGAACGAATTTTGAACGGGTAAAGATGGTCGTTTTTTCATTAAGGTTTGAATCCGCCTGCGCCGCGGATTCGTAGGGAACGAACCCTTCGAACATTGACAAATAATCGCTACGCAACCCTCCGGCGTCGGGGCCCTCCGGATTTGAATAGGCTGTTTCAAGATAACTTTCATCCCCTAGGCGTTTTGTATACTTTTGGGGCAAGGACACGTCCACCAAATCATTTCCCCAACGGTTATAGGACGATTGAAAAACCGAGAAAAGGTCCGCGCCATTAAGCCGATACGGGAAAAATAAGAGGTCACGCGCCGGATCGACCTGGCAATGCTGGCCATAATCGAATTTAAGGTGACCATAGCCAATATTAGGCATGCAATTCAAATCGATACCGGTCATGTTCTGTACATAAGGAGAAGCTTCGGCCCGGCTGATGAATTTCCCCGCGCCAAGAAGGTTTGCCCCATAAGGATAAAATGCATCGGCCGGTGCGGCAAAGGAAAACGGCGAATAAAACCCTTTTCCAACATACGCCACATCCGCGCTGAACGGAAGACCCGATGTGCTTTTAATATGACCGAATACGGCCGGAGCAACAGGTGATGCCGTGTGGCTTATTTGCGTTCCTGACGAATCCACAATAGCTATGGAGCTATCGATAAAGTTCGCCGCGATTTCCCCTTGAACCTCAAGATGATCGCCAATATTTCCTTGAGCGTCAAACGAAAAAGTTTTCGGCTCCTTATAAAACATTTTCGTCGAAGAGCCATCGGTTACTTTTTGCCCGGAGGCATAGGCCCCAAACACTTTTCTGAACTGATTGTCCTCAAAAACGGAGCTGCTATAATTAATTCCGGAAAAATTTAAAGCGCCCGTGACGTCGCCGAACAATTTTGGTTTTGCTACTCTAAAAAGAAACATATGCCGGTAGCTGTCGCCGATGCCCAAGCTTTTGGCCGGAGGGGTTAGGCCGGCGTATGCCAAGTCATTGGACCAATCCACATATTCGCGTTCAAAATTATCATAATAGTCGAAAGCCCCATACGCTGCGTTGAAATAGAGGTCGAAGGGTAGGCTGATACTTTCGAGGTTAAGGCCGTCAAAAGACTTTTTATGCCACGAAGCGCGACCTTCCTTTTCCCCTTTTACAATATTGTAATCGTAATAACGGCTGACCGGCTGCTCGACTTCGTAGGGCAAAAAATCCCACACGGTATTGCGGGGCTGCGCTTTCCAAATAGTAAATGGCGAGGCCTGGATCCATTGGACATTGCCCATCGAAAGCCAAAATGAAGCGGGGACCGTCCTGATGGCCATTCCGGCAGACATGTCTTCATGAATATTGGCGGTAACGTCCATTTTATCATGAACGGTCTGGTCTTGCGAAAACCCCGGATCGCCTTCTTTGGGGGCGGTGGTTTGGGCGGATGCATTGGTATAAAGTCCGGGAAAGGTCCCTTGAAAACCGATTTTCGACCATAACACCATGCTACGATTCGGGCGAACGACCATGCCAAGACGAAGCATGGATTCGTTGCCTTCGGGGTTTGCCGTGGTCCAATCCCTATCAAGGCTTATGAAACTCGGATACTCATTGAATTGCTCATGTTGGATTTTAAACCGCCCCTCCCCGGAAAACGATACCGGAGACGCGCCGCCGGTAAACAGCGTAGACAAGACCTTGGACTCAAGGTCATTGATTGGAATCCCGGTGGTATCACTTATTTTTGCGTTGATTTCGGCTTCACCGGCGTAAAGAGCGGTAATTATTCCCAAAATCAAGACAACGGAACACATTATTTTCGAGATAGAAATCTTCTTTACCAAAAAAGCCTCCCGTTTTACAGGGCATTTTTCAAGGGGATAATAACCAAATTAGTGTAAAAATAAATAAATCGGTTCACTTTTTTTTGCCGGATATTAAAAAGGTCTTCGGCCCTTCATGATTAAACGTATTTTTATAATTTCCCACTAATCCTCAATATACTAAATTGTTACGCACACTATTTTTTTCGGACGGAAAACCTCCCATGAAAATAAAACGTCTTCTTTTAACTCCGGTATGGTCATTGGTTGGGCTCTCTTTATTAACCGTTTCGTTGTCGACTTTGCCGCAATCTTCCCGAAATCATTTCCCGGAGCTCGACTCGACCATTGAAATAAAAATCCGCGGACTCGTCGCTCAAATGACCGTTGAGGAAAAAGTGGGCCAGATGACCCAGGCCGAACGGGAGTCTTTAAACGTTGAAGACGTCAGGGTATATTGTCTCGGTTCGATTTTAAGCGGCGGAGGAAGCATTCCGCGCGACAAATCGCCGAAAGGCTGGACCGCAATGTACGACGCTTTCCAAAAACAAGCGCTGTCCACACGGCTTAAAATCCCTATCATCTATGGTATCGACGCGGTACACGGACACAATAGCGTTGCGGGCGCAACCGTTTTTCCCCATAATATCGGCCTTGGCGCAACGCGCGATCCGGGCCTTATCGAAAAGATATGCCATGTTACGGCCCTGGAAGTTTCGGCAACGGGCCTTAATTGGACGTTTTCGCCGTGTATCACGGTGCCGCAAGACATTCGCTGGGGCCGTACCTACGAGGGCTTCGGCGAAACGCCCGAATTACAGCGGATGTTCGCACCCGCGGCGGTGCGCGGATACCAGGCGCCCGGTTTTCGCATGATCGCGGCCACGGCAAAACATTTCGTGGGAGACGGGGGCACGGCATTCGGCACGGGAAGCGAGGAGGGCGGACTTCTTGACAGAGGCGACACACGGATATCGGAGGCGGACTTGCGCTCCGTGCACCTTCCCGGCTATCGCGATGCGGTTCGGGCGGGCGTGTTGACCGTAATGGCGTCATTTAATGCCTGGAACGGCGTAAGGATGCATGCCCAAAAATATTTACTTACCGACGTACTTAAAAAAGAGCTCGGATTTAACGGCCTTATCGTTTCCGATTGGCAGGCAATCGACCACATTGTTCCCGGCGACTATCGCGCGTCTTTAAAAATTTCAATCAATGCGGGCGTTGACATGGTGATGGAGCCGAAAAAATGGAAACAAACGATTGCGCTGTTAATTGACCTCGTGAAAAAAAATGAACTCCCCAAGGACCGCGTCGATGACGCGGTAACAAGGATTTTAAGGGTCAAATACGCCATCGGTCTTTTCGACCACCCCTATGCGGATTGGACGCATTTCGACACCATTGGCTGTCCGGCCCATCGCGCTCTGGCGCGTGAAGCAGTGCGTAAGTCGCTGGTGCTTTTAAAAAATTCGGGAAATATTCTTCCTTTGCAAAAAAAAGGCAAAACCTACGTTGTTGCAGGAAGCCATGCAAATGATCCCGGGCTGCAATGCGGCGGCTGGACACTCAAGTGGCAGGGGACCATCGGGAACATTCCAGGGGCAACGTCGATCTATGACGGCATCAGACGGTTAGTTCCATCAGACAGCATCATTTGGGTACATGACGGTTCGGTTGTTAAAAATGCCGACGCCGCGATTATCGTGGTGGGCGAACAGCCTTACGCTGAATGGGAAGGGGACAAAAACGCGGTTGATTTGGCTTTGGACGCGGATTCCAAAAAACTGATTTCCGACTATCGGGCGGCAGGCGTTAAGGTCATCACGGTGCTCATATCCGGAAGGCCGCTTATCGTCACAAGCGAAATTCAGTCGAGCGACGCGTGTGTAGCGGCCTGGTTGCCGGGGTCGGAAGGAGGAGGCATTGCCGACGTTCTTTTCGGCGATTATAATTTCACCGGAAAACTTGGGTTTACCTGGCCCGCGACCGCACAGCAAATTCCGCGGCATAAAAGCGTTGATCAAAAACCGCTTTTTGAATACGGATTCGGTTTGAATTATTAAAATCGAGTGGAGCCTCAAATTTAGGCATTTGATTAACAACCCCTCCGCCTTTGGCACCTCCCCTCTCAGGGGAGGCTTTTCAGAAGGCTCCCTTGAGAGGGGAGCTGTCACTGAAAGTGACCGAAGGGGTTTCTTAAGTGGACGGCGGGATAAAGCAATTAAATCATCTTTAGACAAATCAACTATCGGATTCGTCCGCCTCACCTGGCCCATTTTCGTCGAGAATGCGCTACGGATAAGCCTCACGAGCGTGGACGTGTTCATGCTGAGCTTCTATTCCGTAAAGGCAGTGGCCGCCGTCGGCCTCATCAATCAATTCGCCTTTTTCATGCAGCTCCTTTATTTAATGGTGGCCGTTGGAGCGAGCATTCTCATTTCCCAAAACCTGGGCGCGCGCAGGCAAAAAGAAGCCGGCCGTATCGCCCTGGGAAGCCTTGCGCTCGGGGCCGCGTTCTCCGCGATTTTAAGCGTCGTGATGTGCTGCTTTGCAAACCGCATACTCGGCTTTTATAAACTCGATCCTCAAGTGCATTGCTATGCATGGCAATTTTTATTCATTTACAGCGCCGGATCCGTTTTTCTGGCTATCGGCATGATCCAGAGCACGGTCCTCAGGACCCACGGACATTCACGCGAACCCATGACGGTCAATATTCTGGCCAATATCGTCAACGTGATCGGCAACTACCTTTTTATTTTCGGGCCGCTTGGCGTCCCTAAACTCGGCGTTGTGGGCGTCGCGCTTTCGACCATAACGAGCCAGGCCATGGCCTGCGCCATTTTGGCCACGCGCATTAGGGCGCACCGCGACATCGAACTTCCGCTGCGCGAAATTTTTCACGTGCCGCGCAAAGCGTTCCGTCAAATCCTTGCCGTAGGAATACCCACGGCCGGAGAGAACCTGTCATACAACATCGGCCAAATGGTCGTCATGGGAATCATAGCGACGCTGGGCACTTCGGCGCTTGCCGCGACGGTCTATGCGAACACCGTTTTACGCTTTGTTTTTATCACCTCGCTTTCCATCGGCAACGGAACGCAGATAAAGGTAGGGTATTGGGTGGGCGCGGGCAAACCCGACGACGCCTATGCAAAGGTTTTCAAATATTTTTTCAGCGGATTTTGCATTTCTTTTTTTCTCGCCCTCACGCTTTACTGCTTTAAATCGCCTCTCATGGCCGTTTTCACGAAAGACCCGGTTGTTTTGCGCCTTGTGTCAAGCATTTTTTTGGTGTCGCTTTTTCTTGAACCCGGAAGGAATTTCAATATCATCATCATACCGGCGCTTAAAGGCGCCGGCGATATAAAATTTCCGGTGTATATGGGCATGCTTCTTATGTGGGGAATCGGCGTTATGTTCGCCTATGTGTTCGGCGTCGTTTTTTCGTGGGGAATTATCGGCGTGTGGATCGCGCTGGCATGCGACGAATGGGTCCGCGGCTCCATTATGTTTTTCAGATGGCGCGGCAAGCGCTGGAAGACAAAGGCCCTGGTAACAACGCTCCATTCTGAACTCACCGCATAAAATCGACCACCAAGTATGCTATGAAAAAAATACCGACCAAAGCATTAGTCTTCCTGCAAGCCACAACTATTCTGATCGTTCTTACCACGCTTCCCGCTCTCGGGCTCAATGCCCAAAACATTCGGCTTAACCAGATCGGTTTTTATCAATACGGTCCGAAAATGGCGGCCGTAATTTCTTCGCAAGCATGGCGCTTTTCAATTAAAAGTCCTGATTTATCAATAACTTACTTCTCAGGAGCTTTACAGCAGCCCAAACTTTGGCCCGCCGCGAATGAAACCGCTGAAATTGCCGATTTTTCCGTTTTCACGCGCGTCGGGACGTATGTTCTCGACGTTTCCGGCGTGGGTACATCATACCCCTTTCGCATAGACGCGGGCGTGCATAATGATTTGATGAAGGGCCTCATAAAGGCCTTTTATTATCAGCGGGCGTCAACAAGCCTTCCCGCGCAATATGCCGGGAAATGGGCCAGAAACGAGGGACATCCCGATAATCACGTGATTATACATCCTTCGGCGGCCTCGGACACCTCGATTCCTAACGGCCGAAAAGCCGGAGATTTTTTCAGCGACCCCAAAGGATGGTATGACGCGGGGGACTACGGCAAATACACGGTCAATGCGGGCATATCGACCTATACGCTCCTGGCGCTTTACGAACAATTCCACGGCTTTTTCGATACGATTTCGCTCAATATTCCGCCCCAAAACGGGTTGCCCGATTTACTGATGGAAATAAAATGGGAACTCGACTGGCTGCTTGGCATGCAAGACCCCTTAGACGGCGGCGTGTACCATAAACTGACGTCGCTTAATTTTTGCGGGTTTATCATGCCGGAAGCCGATAATGCGGCGCGGTATTTCATCGGCAAGGGGACCGCGGCCACGTTCGATTTCGCCGCGGTCTTGGCCGTGGCCTCGCGCGTTTACCGCACAGCGCTCCCGCAATTCGCCGATTCCTGCCTTGCGGCCGCGAAATACGCCTGGACCTGGGGCAGCGCCCACCCAAACGTTGCGTTTAAAAATCCATCCGATGTGTCAACCGGAGAATACGGCGACGGGAATCTTAGCGATGAAATGGAATGGGCCGCGCAGGAACTTTATATTGCAACCGGGGACGCGTCGTTCGGCGCCCTTTCGAAGAAATTCGGCGTCGGGTTTTCCGTTCCGGATTGGTCGGACGTTGCGATGCTCGGCACCTACTCTCTTGCCTATGTAAATAAAGATTCCGCGGCCTCGGCAAGTATCGCAACACTCGCGCAGGGTCTTGGAACGTATGTCGACGGGACCGCGTTTCATACGGTCATGTACGACCAGTTTTACTGGGGCAGCAATGGCGTGGCCGCCAATGAAGGCATGGCGTTCATTGAAGCGTTTCTTGCCACAAGAAACGTTTCTTACTTTGAAAAAGCCGTCCACACACTCGACTACCTCCTTGGCAGAAACGCGCTCGGCGTTTGTTTCGTAACTGATTTCGGTTCATTGTCGCCAAAAAACCCTTCGCACCGCCCGTCGGTAGCCGACGGCATCCCTGATCCGGTCCCGGGACTTTTAGTTGGCGGTCCGAACGCGGGAAAAAACGATACCGCCGATTGCACTATTACGTATCCAAGCGCTTCGGCAAAGTGTTGGGTCGACCTCAACTGCGCCTATGCCTGTAATGAAGTGGCGATCAACTGGAACGCGCCCGCCGCGTTTCTGGCGGGCGCCATCGAGGCCATTTACGCGGACACGTCGTTCCATGTTTACCGTTATAAATACGACCCGCTTACCGCCTCCGCCGATTCGATGGTCATAAGCGGACTCGCGCCGGACCGCGTCACGGTGTCCTGGTCAACAAACCAGGCCGTTTCGGGCTCCATAAAATACGGCCTCGACAGCGCGCTCATTAACGCGAAATTGATGTTCAGCGCCGATTCACTGCTCCATACCGTGACGCTCACCGGACTTACTCCGGCCACGAAATATTATTTCAGGTTGCTGTCGGCCGATGATTTCGATTCAATTACCATTGGGTCGCTTAATTCCTTTACCACGCCCGCAAGCGCGCTTTCAAACGGGTTTTCCTTCGATCCTTCAGCACTTTCAATTACTCCCGGAAATGACCTTAAGATTTCTTTTTCGGCGCTTTCGGGCCTTACGGCGCAAATCCGCTTTTCCGTCGGAGGGAATAATAAAATCAATTCCATAGCCTGCAGTGAAAATAGCGGCATTTATTCGGCGAGCATCCCCGGACCGAACATCACCGCTTCGGGCATCCTTGTTTCGATCGCGCTCAGTAATCCAACCGACAGCATCGTTACGCAGGTTTACGCCCTTTCTCCTTCCGTATCCGTTCAGCTCAGCGATTCTTTACCTTACGCAAAAACGTATTACATGGCGTCGTTTCCGCTACTCCAGACAATCCCCAAACCCCTCGATTGGCTGGGGCCGCAATTGGGAGATACCTCGACATGGCGCTATTTCGGTTATAATACAACGACTGCGGCCTATGTCACCGGCGATTCCATTCAAAGCGGGCAGGGCAAATGGCTGTACATCGGAAAGAATTCATTGCTTACGGTCAAAGCAATGGCGCCAAAGCCCGATTCGCTTTTTTCTATCCCCCTATCGCAAGGCTGGAACCTTATCGGCAGTCCGTTCGCTTTTCCCGTGCTTTGGGAGAATTCGCTGGTGCGCTATAGCGGGGCTATCGTGCGCCTTTCCGATAACGCGGCCCAGCAACTATTGCGGCAGCAATGGTTCCATTACGTCGACACCCTGGCCGACGGCATCAACGACGGCCACTACGTCACCAACCGCGACATACTGCTCGCGGACACCACCAAGCTTCTTCCGTGGAGCGGTTATTGGGTGTATGCGGAAAAAAGCGGCGTGGAACTGCTGCTGAATCCTTTGCCGTCTTTACGGCAACCTTCCTTGGCAAAAAAGAAAAGCCGGCAAATTCAGCAGTGGAACGTGCGCTTGGTCGCCGCGTCGGGCAGCGCAATCGACAATACGACCGTCATCGGCCAGTCGATTTACGCACTGGACGCCTACGATAAATTCGACTCCCCGAAACCGCCGCAACTGTCGAACGAGGTGGTGGCCGGAATCGTCCACCCAACCTGGCCGCACGGAAAAACCGGGCTATTCAGCGCGGACATAGCGCATTATGGCGACAACAGCGCCTATGAATGGCTGGTTTCAGTGGCCGCCTCCGATAAAGAAGCCTTGAAACTCTCCTGGGAAACAACCGGGATTGTCAACGGAATTTTGACGCTTATCGATTCGATAAGCGGATTTTCGGCGGACATGTCGTCTCAGAGCGCTTATTCGTTTACCTTTGCTCCCGGAGAGCAAACGCGCCTGTTGAAAGTTACTTTATCGCCATTGACGGGAGCGTCGCTACTGGCGCTTGCGACCCGTTGGTCATTGCAACAGGCCGCGCCGAACCCTTTTAAGGCCTCGACAAAAATTCGCTTTTCCGTTCCCGTGTCAAAAACGGGGAACATCGGCCTCAGCGCGGTCACGGTTTCCGTTTTCGATATGATGGGGCGGCATGTACGGACGCTGGTGAGTGAATCCAAATGTCCCGGCAATTATTCAATTCTTTGGAACGGCGCGGATGACACGGGCAAGCGCCTGCGCCAAGGCGTTTACATAGTACATTTGAGCGCAGCGGGATTTTCGGGAAGCGTAAAAACCCATCTTGTAAATTAACTGAGAGAATAAAACAATGAAAAATCAGACTATGTCTTTAATATCGGCCTCGTCCCCTAAATCCCCTTGCGGGGGATTTAGGGGACGAAAAGGTTTATTTCTTGTATTTTGCATTCTCGGAATTACCGCTCATATCTATGGTCAAACCGATTCAACCGGCTCTTCGGTGAGCTCCGTGGTATCAGTAAAAGCGCTTCCGACAATACCTTCGGATTCGATAAAGGCCCAAGGCCGGCCCGACAGTCTTCCCGTAGCTTCAATTGCACTTGACACCGCCCATAAAACCGACACGATGGGTCAGGCCCAATACCAAGCAACGCTGCCGGTCATGCGGCGCGATGTTTCTCAGGGGATAAGCGGACAAACCGCCTCTCCCGTGCAGCAGCGGGAAAAGTTCGTCGCGCCCAAGGACACGGTAAAGCCCCGGGCCAAGGTCGACAAGATTTTTATTGTTCCTGTCAATAAATCCGCCGGAAACTCTTCAGGGAAATCCCAAATCAACAAGAGAAATGTTTTTATTGCTTTAGGGGTTTGCGCGGTCCTGGGGGCCGGTATTGCCGTCTATGCCCTGAAAAGCGCCCCCGGCAGCGGCTCGGCCGCGTCGAACACCGGAATTCCGGCCCCGCCCGCCGCGCCGTCGAATTTCGCGCCGTCGCCGTAGGCTCTATAATATTTCGGAAAAGATAATTCGCCTGACCGTTGCACGATGGCGGCTTATTTTCTCTCGTATACGATTCTTTTAATCTTCTGTTTCAAAAAGACTTGTCTGTTTAACAGATAGAGGCTTTGTTGTTTTATATGTTGTTGTAGTTGGGCTATTCAAATAACTTTCAATTCCTTTTACTTTGGCTTTTTGCCAATTATTTATCAATACATCGAAAAGCAGATAGTCCCAATTATCACTTATATAACGTTCAGCAAAAAGAGGGGATTTTTGTTTTCGAATAAATTGTGGCTCTCTATCAAAAGGGAAAAGCATAACTTTTTTAACAGCCTTGTCAACATTTGAGCCCCGTTCAAGCGCACTTGTCATTGGCGTAGTACATTCAACTTCAAACAAGAACTCAATAGCATTGTTTTTTATCCATAGAATATCAATATCGTCAACCACAGTATGATTAGAGATATTTTTAAGTTTATACACCGTATTATAGGTCAAGTATTCGCGCAGTTTCCCTGTTTTTTTCACATAATATGGCGGGATATCATGCGTTTGTTCATTCTTACCAATGTATATTTCATATCCTAAAGATTGGCCAATTTCTGCAAGTAATGCAATTATCGACGAATGTTCCCTTTCAGAATGTGCTTTCTGAAATTGAGACTTAATAAGCCAAAAACCATCCTTTATTGGAACTGCGAATATTTCTAATGCTTCACGAATACTTGTTTGGTCAGATGTTAAAGAGTTTGGGAAAGCAATACTGACAGCCTCCCAAATGTCGGTAAAAGTAAGTTTCCCTAATTCTTGCAATTTCGTTACAACAGTTCTCTCTACGCGTTCGGACAAAGGAATTTGTTCAAGGTGGGGTACTAACTTGGGATTTTTAAACCACCACATGCTTCCTTCATTTTGACCTATTTTTGACTTGACAAGAATGAATTCATTGTTTAAGTGGCGCTCAAGAATAGTTTTTACATCGAGACCGGTGTTTAATTCAGAAAAAAAACCTCTTTTAGCAAGCTCAGGGTCTACGGCATTAATGATAATTGTATACGGAGTAGGTTCACCACGTTCGGCTAATATTTTTAATGCTGTATCAATAACAATTTTTTCAAACCTTATTTCATCGATGGTTTCAGGTGTTAAAAAGGGTTCACCGGAATCTGGCTTATGAAACCGTAAATAGAAATCTCCTTGCGCAGAGCCAAATGGTTGTAGAAGAGATTTGGCTGAAGGTCTAGCAAGTTCTTGATGGTGAATTTTTTGCAGCTCAAAGCCAGAAAGAACGGCTGCCCTAATTGTCGCATTTCTAACTTTAAATGTTGGATTATGAAATGTAACCGTCATGTATGAAGTTGGTTTTAAAACGGAATACATTCGTTGAAAACTATTTCGTAACAAGGAATGATAAGTCTCAAAATCTTTATCTTGCCGCTCATTGTGTATTATTTCATCCAAGGCAATATTTTCTAAATAGCCCTTGTCCTTTTTTAGCCAGCTAACCCATAAATATGAAAGCTCGCCATATTGGATGGAGGAATCGTAAGGAGGATCCGTAAAAATGTAATCAACGCAACCAGCTTCAGCGTAGCTTTTCTCCATTTCGGACATTAAATTGATGCATGAGCCGGTATAAATGTAGATATTGGCATCTTCTTCGATAACTTGACGGAAGCTATCTGCGAATTTGATTTTATCAAAATATTTATTTGATTCCTCTTTTGCTTTAATAAGACCTTGATGTCCGAAAATTGAACTATGAAATTTAGACCAAACATTTTGTTCCATATACGGACCTGATGGATACCAATAGCTATGTTGAGTCCAAGCAGAGCTAAAAGGAGTAAAATGACCGGCCTCGGAAATCGGGTTCATGCATGAGCACAAGTGAACCATGGAAGTAAATGCTATTTTAAAAAAATCACGGATATCCTTGTTGGGTTCTTCTTCAATAGATTGCATAAGAATCGATAAAGCATATAAATTCCTCTTGGTAAATAGTTCGGCAATAGAATCGTATTTTTCTTTTTTCATAAATGGTTTTCCATTTACATGGAATAATTTTCCGCCTGGGTACCATTCCTTAATACGATGTTTTTCAATTTCCCCAAGAAGTGTTTTATCGAAGGAAATCAAATCTGTATTTTTCCTTCTTTCATCTGCACAAAAAGGGCACTTTTGATATCGAATATCAAAACATTTTCCTTGTTCCCATATTGCGCAATCGTAAATAATTTCCTTTTTACATGAGCGACATTTTGTCAGGTAAAGCTTTTCAATTTTATTTTTAACGGATTTCTCGATTTGCTCGAAAGATTGTTGAAGTTTAATTATGTTTAATGGTTTAATAGTTAAACGGATAAGTTCTGTCGCGAGAGGGGAAATATCTGAGACAATAGCTTTTTTACCTCTTTTTAGAGCCTCTATCGCCGTAATCCCACTTCCAGCAAATGGGTCGAAAACGATTCCATTTTGAGGACAATAAGTATCGATAAATTCACCAACTACATTCCAGGTTTTTCTAGACCAGTATTTGTGGAAATTATACATCGACGTGTGAGCAAGGGGCGGTATCTGGCGGTTTAGGTGCTTTTGATCGGATATTTTTATCATTGGCACCCTCAAATCCAATTCCTTTTTATTCATTTTAATCTCCATCTAAGTGGCGAATTATCCGTTTAGTAATTTCAAAAATAGCGGCAATTTGAGTTGCTTTCTTAGGCCCTATACCCTTTATTTTCATTAATTCAGAAAGTTTAATACCGGCAAGACGGTCAATTGAACCGTAACAAGAAATTAATTGACTGGCAATCTCTTCAGCAGAAATCCCTTTTGAACCACTTCCTATTACGATGGAAAGCAACTCGACATCAGAAAGAGAATTCGGACCATCTCTTCTAAATCTTCCACCTGGATGAGTTAGGATATTATTTAGCATTTAATTCCTCGCCGCATGACGTGGCCCATGTGCGACTCTTCGGTTTTAAAATAGCTTTTGCCTTTCCTGCTTTCGGCGCAAACCTAAAATATCATTCAGCGCAAAAATTAACCTCAGCCACCGCTATGACAAACTATTATTTACCTATCGGCCATTATGAATTTTTAAAAGGACTATTGTACGCCCGCCGCAACATAAGTATATTATTATACATGTTAAATTACTCATGAGCAAATTCACATTGGGGTGAAATTGATAACTTATCGGCACAGAGAACTCGAACTGGACGACGATACTGGATGAGGGCGCTCGGTTCGAAAACCTGATTGGATTTCATCTTCTTAAATGGTGCTGGCATCGGCAAGACTGCGAAGGATTGGACACGGAACTGAGGTATTTCCGCGACACGGACAAAAGAGAGATAGATTTCGTCATTGTCGAAAACGGCAAACCTGTCCGATGCGTCGAATGCAAGCTTTCTAGGCGGGACATTAACCCGGCGCTGAATTATTTCAAGCAGAGATTTCCCGCCGTTGATGCCATGCGGGTAAGCCTTGAAACCGGAACGGACATCAGGACCAAAGAAAACATCCGGGGCGTAAGCGCCCATGATTTTGTCGCGGAGTTGGTGTAACCCCCGCGTTCTATCGGTCATGGAACTACGGCGATATCGTTACCTGCAAATAATTTTTCGAGGATCGAAGAAATAAAACGGCGACATATCGTCAAGATTTACTCCTATGCGGAAATAATATTTCCCGGCGGGAAGCAAAGTATTGAGTTGCAATGTCGTGTCTTCAATCGGCAAGGAAACAATCGGATTTAAAAACGCGGCGCCGGTATCGATTTCCACGGCATAGGCAACGGCGCTTTTGACCGGCGACCATTTAAAAACAAGCGGATTAGCGACATTGGAATCCGCTGGGGAATATATGGTGATCGGTATCGTTACAAGTTCGCTATAAAGCGCGCTAACTTCATCAGGACTTAACGCGCGATCATAAAAATACAATTCGTCGATATCTCCGATAAAATACGATTCCGCTTTTATTCCATGTTTGCCGACCGTAAAAGTGTCGATGGCCGGTAGAATATTGTCCGTATAAGCGCCGGAATCCGATGGTTGGCCGTCGAGATAGAGCATGACCTTTCCGCTCGAACGAGTGGCCATTAAAAAATGCCACTTCCCGTCGGATAAGGTGTCCGGCGTGTCATAATAGCCGTGATTTCCCAGAAAAATCCGGCCCCTGCTATTGTTGAGCGTAAGAAAAAAACCGTTATTGTACGGATCGCCCATTCCCGCAATGTCAAATCGGCCGGTAAAACTGCCCGTTTGCCGGGTTGTTTTTATCATGATTCCCAGCGAGAAATCCCCTTGGGCGATTTTCGAGACGGTGTCGGACGAAACGCCGCAGGAAAGAAAGGTGGAACCGTCAAGCGTCAGCGCGCGATTTGCCCTGCCAAAGCGGTCCGCGGCGCGTATACAATTTCCGTGCAAGGCAAGATTGGGCAGGACCTGGGCCTCATTACGCACATAACTCGCGGTTACATTTGAAGAATCCATCGAACAATAAAGGAGAAGGCCTGAGCTGGAAATTGCATATGAACTCGAAATGAATACCGTTACGATGATCAGTATGCGTACCATAATTAAATCCTTTCTAATTTCTTAGCGAACTATTCTCAGTGAATTAACGAGTCGTTGATTGTCCACATCAAGTACGATGATGAAATACCCCGGCCCGACATTTGAGCCCATTTCAGTTGATTTGTTCCAAAACACCACAAAATGCCCGCCCGTCGTTGTATTTTCCACCAGGGTCTTGATCAATTTTCCTTGAAGATTAAAGACTTTAAGCGACACATTTTTAATTGATCCGGTCATAGGTATGGAATAGTCGATCCGAACTTTGGATTCTATCGGATTATAGTTCAGTGAAAACGAGGTCTTGTTGATTTTTTGTTTGTTCGAATTATCCAAAATCGGCGTACCGTTGGTTTGCACTCCGGCAAGCACCAGAAGCGATGTATATGGCGTAACAATATAATACCGCAGGCCCAGCGACGTTACTTGCTGGACCAAAGAAGATAGTTCGCCCTGGAGTTTTATTTTATTGAGAAGATCGCTAATTTTAGCGCTTGCCCAAAGTTGCGGAACTACATGGTTATTTCCCTTTGTTATCGGGAATTTAAAGGTGAAAGTGTCAAGGACCGCTTGGCGGCCCGATTGCGCCGAGAAAATGATATTTGACGTATGCGCACCGGCATACCTTCCAAAAACATTCAATTGCTGACCGGCAATAATTGTTTGAGGAAAAGATGGATACGTTTCGGATGCCTGTAGAGACCCGAAATCCATGGTAATATTGCCAAAAACCGGAAATGCCATTTGTTGGACCATTGAACCTACCGGGGAAAAAAGCGTGTCGGCCGGTTGGAGTACTACAGAAAACCCCGCATTCCGTTGCGAAAGCAGCGAAAGGAACTGATCGTCGACGGTACTGCCGATCCCAATTGAATAGAGCCCGACTTTTGCACTATTATGGGAAGTTATCGTATCGATAAGCGATGAGCCCGACCGCCTCACCGGCCAGGTCGGATAACCATCGGTCAAGAAAATGACCGCGCGTATCGAATCGGAAATCCATTGCGTTGAAAATGCCTGCATAAGCGCATCGACAGGGTTGGTTATCCCTTTGGGGTTTATAGCGGTGAGAAAATTAATCGACGAGTTTATATTCGCTTGCGTCGCCGCGTTTAAGCGCGAGTCAAACATTGAATATTTTGTTCCAAATGAAATGATATTAAAATAATCAACAGGTTTCAGCATATTCAGCACCGACATTACGGCCTTTTTAGTTTGCACAAATTTATCGCCGGCCATTGAATATGATGCATCCATGACAATGACCACATTTCTTGACTTTTGAACTCCGCTCGTAATCGGCATTGGGGTATTGAGGCGGACCATGAAATATCCCGGGTCCCCGGTACTGTCGAAGTACATGGTCGTGTCGATTCCGGGATTGTATGAAAGAGCGTCCATGGAAATTGATTTTTGAGGTATTACGATATTAAGGAGCATGTCTTTGCCGCAAAAGGCATTTTCATTTCCATAGGCGACTTTGAAAGCGCTCTTTGAAGATTGCGTGATACTTATTTCCTGCGGTAAAAATCCAGGCGCCGCTATGGTTGTTATCGTATCATTGAACGTTGCTTGAATTGTTAAGGATGTTCTTTGCGGAGCTGAATCCGAAAGTTCGGTGGTTTTAAGCTGAAAAGGAAATTGAAGCGTATCGTTTTGCTTTTTCAGGGCCTGTACGTAGGTAAAATCGATTCGCCGCTCGGACAAAGAATCTCCATTCGCTTCTATGGGAAAAATATTGATTTGATACGTATTGTCGCCGGTTTTTTTGAGGAGCGCCGGGTCGACGGTCTTTCTGACCGAATTATCATATAGTGATTGAGCGGTTGTTTGCTGAAAAGCCCGGGCAACGCAGCGAATTCCATTTATCCAAAGGGCCAGTTCGATGATTTGGGCCTCGGCGGGAAGAGAGAATTGATAGATCCCTTCTTTCCGCTGCGAAGAAGTGTTTTTGAACGTTTGGTCGATTTTCGTAATGGCGATTTGGTCATTGATCGTGACCTGCGCGTCCATCAGCTTGAGCCACAATGGAACAAAATCCTGATTTGTTCCCGGACTTCGGGCGGTAAGCGAACCAAATCCTTGAGCGCCTGACCATGTCACCACAATAATACTGCATAAAAGGACTAATTTTTTCATAAAGAACTTTCCCCCTTTGTTAGTACTATGAGGCCATTTGCATTCTTGATAATTAATATACCCCTAATCGAACAATAGGGCAATGGGGTCTGAAAAAAACCGTTTTCTGGCAGATACCGCGATTTTACTGGGGACACAGGGGTTTTATCGGGGAGCGCAAACCATGCGTCAACAAAATTCATAACGCTATCCGCCACTATGTATTTTTAAAAGGCACTGTCCATAATTTTTTCATCCTCAGTTCAGCGGAATACCGCATAATGCCGATAAATCATCCTAAAAAACAATCCTCAATATTTTCTTTTACTGACATTTTGTTGAATAGCGTTCGCCCACCCGCCGAAAACCAGGACCACGACACAATCAACGTCGAGCCTTTCGGCCGCATGAACTACGATGCGGAGCTTAATGCGAAAAACAAGGCATTGTCCGAATTCTGGAAAAAAAACCGGCTGCACGGAAACCTGCGGCCGACCGTCGCCTCGCCCATGCCGCGCCACTACCGCACCACGACTAAGCGACGCGTTTTTTTCTCGCACAATAAATTTCGTTTGCGTTTTTCGCACCATAAAGACGACGACCGCCCCGCCCTGAACCTCGGCTCCGAGCTTGAACCCCGGCAGCACGACGCCATTTACCAATTCGTTCTCGAAAAAATCAATACGCCCGCCTTTGCCCACACCGCGCGGCATTTGACCTATATCGTCATCCGCGGGACCTACGCCGAATTCTGCGTGCTGTTCAATGTAGCAAATGTAAATGGACCCATCGTGCGCAGCCTCAAGGCCTTCGCGGAAAACCTTAAAAAATTCGACGACAACATCGTCTCGGCCTTTATTTTTCACGACCCTACGCGCTCGGAATATTATCTTGACAATAAGCAAAGCGGCGGCGCGTGGAAAACAAAAAACCTCTTTGGCCCCGACACGCTCAAACTCAAGGTCCTCGACCAAACGTACCGCTACGATCCGGTATCGTTTTCGCAGGTCAACCAGTCGATCCTTGCCCCGATGCTCGAAACCGCCATGCGCCTGTGCGCGCCGAAGCCCGACAAGCGGTTCATCGACCTTTATTGCGGTTATGGACTTTTTACCAATTTTATCGGAAAGCGTTTCGGCGAGGTTTACGGTATCGACTTCGACCCGGCGTCGGTGGAACGCGGCAGGGAGACGGCGCGTTTTACCGCCCGAAAAAGCCCGCATGCGGCGCGCATGTATTTCCGTACATCCGCCATAAACGTGTCCTCGCTGGAAGCGCTGTTGCCCGTTGCCGGGACATGCGAGGAAACCATCCTGCTCGATCCGCCCCGCCAGGGGCCGGGCATGGGGGTGCTTCGTTTGTGCGCTCAGCGCGGGGCATCGCGCATCGTACATATTTTTTGCAATGTCGACCGCATTCCCCTGGATTTGGAAGAATGGCAGCGCTTCGGCTACCGCGTGTCGCAGGTGGCGCCTCTGGACATGTTTCCCGGAACGCCGAATTTGGAAGTGATGATTTTGCTAGAGCCCTTCTGAGCGCTTTTAAAAAAGCAAGGGCGTTCATGAATTGAACGCCCTTGCTTATTCAATGAAATTCGTTCCGATTTCGGTTATTTAACTGCAACGGCCACTTCCGTTTCATTCAAGCTCTGGGAAATGACCTTACCATCGGGATAGTACAGATTGACATTGTTAATCGGCTTGGGGTCGAACGACGCAACCATCCGCGACGTCTTGCCGTCGGAAAGATACCATGCCGAAGCGTCTTGCTTATACGCAAGCGTAATTGTTTTTCCCGCGTCTGGGCCTTTTGATTGGGCAATAGCGATCCGGCCTTTTCCCATGGTGACTTCATAGACCTTGCCGTTATTTTCGAACGTTTTATGGGTATCGACATCGGAATTGAGAGCGAGGGGATTGCTGCCGACCCAGAATTCAATAAGGTTGAGTACAACGACGTCGACGAAAGTGGCGATTTCATAAACCGGAAGGATGGCGAAAACCCAGAACACAATGGTGTTTAACCATTTATTGCCGAGCGAGCCGTTCCATTTATAGACCTTCTTGGTTAATTGGAAAGACCCATAGCAGCCGGTATTGGCCATGACAAACGCCGCAAGCACTACACAAGCTATAAAACGTTTCATACGACACTCCTTTAAAAAATGGTTTTTGATTTGGTTTTCGAACCCCGATCATTTCCTGGAATAAATATAGGTCAACCCTGCCGAAAGCGTCTCTTTCAGCCTGAAATTCAAATTAATGTCCCTGTCGTAATAGGCGTAGGCCGACAGATCAAGCATGAGATACTTTGCGAATGTCAACGTGAGCGTGTTTTCCCATTTCAAATGCGGATACCGCCAGTTGCCGGCCGAGTCTTCCTTTGAACTGGCCAGCGCCTCGTAGAGCCTCAGCGAACTGAGAAGCGCGGCCCCTTTTGATTTGTTCGAGGCCTTAAGGTCCATGTCGATTTCAACGCCCCCGTCATTAGTCACCTCGGTTTTTCGAACGCCGGTGGCGGTATCAAGATTGCTGCGGTTGATTACTTGACGCGCCGCCGCGCCAAGGCGGCTTGACCATTCGATAGATTCGCTTTTTTTAAGCGTGCGGCTCGCGCCCAAGGCCTCGGTCAGTTCCAACGGATTGCCGTAGCGCGTTAAAAGGCTGTCGCTTTGGTCCACGAATTCGCTGATACCGCGTACGCTCGCGAATGGATCGGCCCAAGCTCCCAGCGTCCAGCGCAAAAGTTCCTCGCCGTCAATCAGGTCCGTGGATTTCTTAGGTACGCTCCAATCCTTGCTCGTTTTGTCCTGCGTGGCGGTTTGCCCGAATTGCAATTTCAGGGTGGTTTTTGTGTCGAATTTAGGGCCTAATTGACGCTCGGCAACCCCCAAAAATTGCGAGGCCCAGGTAAACGATCCGGCTTCGCCGCCGATCCAGTTGTCGCTATAGGTGTTAAGCGCGGTAGTGAGGTTCGCGTTGATATCGATTTTCCAAGGCGCGGCAAACAAGCCAGAGAAACCCGCGAAAACGACGCAAAAGATCCGAACGGCATGCTTCATGAAAACTCCTTTAAACGAGTGGTTTGGATTTGGTTTGTAAGAGATCGCGAATTTCCGTTAGAAGTTGTTGGTCCTTGGTAACAACCATGGGCTCGGCCTCTTCTTTCTGCCTTGACTTAGTGAGGAACCCTAAAAACTTGACGATAAAAACGAAAAGTACGGTGGCGATGATCAGGAAATTCACCACTTCGCCGATAAAAAGCCCGTAGGGCACTTCTTTCGCCCCAACCACGATTTTCCAGCCAAGATACCCCTGTTGGCCGGGCAAGAGCAAACCCAGAAGCGGCATGATGAGGTTCTTGACAAAAGAATCGATGATTTTGCCGAAGGCGGCGCCGATGATGACGCCGACCGCCATGTCGATGACGTTGCCCTTAAAGGCAAAGGCCTTAAACTCCTCCACTAGCGTAACGGCCTTTTTGGTCGGGTCGATATCGCCTATTTTTTTTATCGGATTCATGAAAACGGTCCCTTTCTGTGGTAAAATTCTTCTCAAAAAGAAAACTTTCGGCTATAAATTAAATAATTTTCCTATAAAGAGCAAATTTCGAACCATCTTTATTTTCAATATGCCGGTTTCGCACTATTTATTTTTTTTCCATGAATAGAATTTTTCATCAAACGGCGCTTTTATTACCGACGGTTATTTTCCTATCTTTCTGCGAAAGCGTCCGATCTGCGCCGATTTCTGACGCTTCCTTGTCGGCCCCACGACAAGTAATTGTTATTCCGGTCGAAGGAGACGTTGATCCGACCATGGCGGCATTTCTATCGCGCGGGCTTCGCGAGGCGCAAAAGTATCCCGACCCGCTGATTCTCCTGGAAATGGACACGTTCGGCGGCAGGGTCGACGCCGCTTTTCAGATGGTCGATTCCATTCTTAACGTCCAAAAAGGCCTGACAATCGCCTATGTCAAGACCAAGGCGATTTCCGCGGGATCGCTTATAGCCCTCGCTTGCAATCGCTTGGTCATGAAGCATAACACCACCATCGGAGACTGCGCGCCCATTGCCTTAACCGGCGAAGGCGCTCAAATGCTCGGAGAAAAATTTCAGTCGCCCTTGCGCGCGAAATTCCGAACGCTCGCCAAAAAAAACGGCTTTCCGCAGCTCCTTGCCGAGGCGCTGGTAACGCCCGATTTGCAAGTCTACCGTGTAACGCTTCCCGACACCGTTTTGTTCCTTGATTCCGCGGGCTTGGCCGGACTTTCAAGGGAAATTACCGGCAAAATCAAGGAAAAAAAGATCGTCGTTCAAAAGGGCCAATTGCTTACCATGGACGATGTTGAAGCGCACCAACTCGGATTTTCTAAAATGAGCGTTTCAAGCATTGAAGAAATGCTTTCGAACCTTGGCGTCAAAAATTATCAAATTATCAGAATACGGGAAAACTGGTCGGAAGCCCTCGTTAAATTTATCGGCCTTATCGCCCCCCTACTTTTGATAATCGGGTTCGCTTCGCTTTATGTAGAATATAAAACGCCCGGCCTGATACTTCCCGGCGTCATTGGCGCCTTGTGCCTGGGACTGGTATTTTTCGGGCAATACATGGTGGGGCTTGGAACATATACCGAACTCTTGCTCATTATTTTAGGCGTCGTGCTGCTGGGTTTAGAAATTTTCGTTTTGCCCGGCCTTGCCATCGCCGGAATCGCCGGCGGCGCATGTATCATCATCGGGATCATCCTCTCGTTTCAGGATTTCGTTATTCCTTCTCCGTCAATGCCCTGGCAAGCCCGGGAATTGACCGAAAACGTCCTGCGCGTCGTGGGAAGTTTTCTTGTCGCCTTTGTCGGGGGGATTTGCTTTATCAGGTTCGCGCTGCCGTCTTTTTCCAAGGTCGTCAAGGGGCCCTATCTTCAGGCTTCGCTTAAAAATTCCCATGCGGATTCGGAGGCGGTGGCCGGGGTATCGAAAGGCGATAGCGGCGTAGTGGTGACGCCGCTCAGGCCGTCGGGAAGAATTTCCATCGGCGACCGCGTATTCGACGTGGTCGCTGAAGGCGATTTTATCGAAAAAGACGCTCAGGTTGAAGTCATAAAAATATCGCGCAGCAAAATCACGGTTTCAAGGAAAAAACATGCCTAAACAACTTCTCATCCCCATCGTTTTGCAACTTTTGGGAACGGGCGTAGTCATCGCCGAATTCTTCATCCCGTCAGGCGGGCTCTTTTCAATTGTAGCGGCAGGGCTTTTCGGCTATTCGCTGTACGGCGTGTTTGCGCAGGTGTCGACCGGCGCCGGTATTGTGTTCGTGGTCATTGACACGGCCCTTATCCCCGTGCTCGTTCTTATCGGCATCAGGACCATTGCAAAATCCCCCGCCGCGCTTAAAACCACGCTTTCTCAAGCCGAGGGCGTCACTTCACAGCCGGCCGATTTACAGGAATTTCTGGGCAAGGAAGGAAGCGCCATCACGCCCTTACATCCCGCGGGCATCGCCCTTATCGAGGGAAAGCGCGTTGACGTTGTGACGTCCGGAGAATATATCGGCAAGCTCAGCGCCGTGAAGGTGGTTGCCGTAACGGGAAATCAGGTGGTGGTCAAAAAATTGTAAACAATGTTTGAATCCGTTGGGTATTCAATTTTTTAATATCGTCCACGATTAAATCCGCCCCCGACAAATCTTGCCCCCACGAATTTTTGTTCTCGAACCCGACGCATTTCATGCCCGCGGCTTTAGCGGCGGCAACGCCGTGCGAGGCGTCTTCAATAACGACACACTCGTCGGCCGGCATATTTAGGAGTCGCGCGGCTTTCAGGAAAATGTCCGGCGCGGGCTTGCTGTTTTTAAAATCTTCTCCGCTGACAACTACCGAAAAATAGCTTTCAAAGGCGAATTTTTTAAGGACGATATCGATGGCAACGTGGGGAGAGGACGAGGCCAGCCCAATAGCCTTGCCGTTTTTCTTCAGGTCTTGAATAAGTTCGGAAATGCCCGGAATAGGATCGAAAGGGTTTTCCCGAAGAAAATCAATATTGCCCGAGCCCTGCATGTTCACGAGGGCTTCGAGCGGTTGGGAAAGACCGTACCGTTTTTTCAGGTCGGTCCACATGTTCGTGTTGGAGGAGCCGATGTAGCGTCGATACTCGCCCTGCGACACCTTGATTCCAAGATCGCTAAAAATCTTTTTATTGACGTCCCAATGAAACGGCTCGCTATCGATGATAACGCCGTCCATATCGAAAATCGCGGCTTTGAACATTAACTCTTTACCAGGCACGCGCCTTCGGCAATGGTGGCGAAATGGACAATCGCCTGGCGACCGGTTTGCCGCGCGTATTCCTTGATAATGGTTTCTTCGAAACGCTCGCGCGCGTCATTGTGCAAAAAAGTAAGCGTCGCGCCACCGAAGCCGCCGCCGGTAAGGCGGGAACCGTAGACGCCGGGGATTGTTTTGGCGATGCCTACCAGTATATCGAGTTCCTTGCAGGAGTTTTCAAAATTCACCTTTGAACTTTCATGCGATTCGTAGAGAAGTTGGCCGAAGGCCTTCATATCGCCGGACCGAAGGAGCGTTATGCCTTTTTTGACCCGTTCATCCTCGCCCACGGGATGCATGGCGCGCTTGAGATAGAGCGGGTCGAGTTTTCCTTTAGCGGTTTGCAGCTCGGCCATGCTTACGTCGCGAAGGGTCTTTTTCGAAGGGTCCACTTTGTTAAAATACTCGGCCGCGCCAAAACATTCTTTGCGGCGGTCGTTATAGGCCGAGGTAACCAGCGAATGAGATACCCCTGAAATGGTAACGGCCAAGGTCAAATCAGGGTCGGGGATTGAAATGGTTTCGTGTTCAAGGTTTCGGTATTCGATGAAAAGCAAATGGTTTTGTTTGCCGAAAATGGACGAGAACTGGTCGAGCAGGCCGCAATTAGCGCCTACGAAACTGTTTTCAGCCTTTTGGCAGACCTTGGCGAGGTCAGCGCCTTGGATTTTAAAGTCAAAGAGATTGGCAAGCGCGATCCCCACCGCAACTTCAAGCGCCGCGGACGAGGAAAGCCCGGCGCCCAGCGGTACTGAGCTGTCGATGGCTATTTTAAACGGCCCGACCGGATATCCCATGTCCTTAAGCACTTTATAGACCCCGAGCGGATAATTGACCCATGAATTTTCGCGCTGGGGAAGAACATCCTTTATTTTTACGACTTGGGAAAAATGCGTTGATGAAAGTTCGAACGTATCGGACATGGAACTTCTTCCCGCGGCAACATGCACTTCTTTATCGATGGCGCAAGACAGGGTAAAACCCTCGTTATAGTCCGTATGGTTGCCCAGCACCTCAACCCGGCCGGGCGCGCGCGAATAAACAACGCGTTCGGACCCGAACGCATTATTGTATAATTTTTTCACTTCTTCAATCATTGCGGTCATCAAGGGTCCTTTCTCTCATAGACAATATTGCCGCTCAAAATAGTATACCGTGCGAATCCGTGCAAATCAAATCCGTTGAAGGGGGTATTTCGCCCTTTTGAATAAAAAGTCGAGGAATCGACGGTCCAGCGGGCATTGGGATCGATAACGGTAATGTCCGCCACGCTGCCCTTGGAAAGCGTCCCTCCGGGAAGGCCTAAAATACGGTTAGGCATTAGGCTCATTTTTTCGACAAGTTCCGACGGAAGCAGGACGTCTTTTTCGATAAGGTAGGTCAAGACTATGGCAAGCGACGTTTCAAGGCCGATGACGCCGAAGGCCGCCGCGTCGAACTCGACGTCTTTCTCTTCCGAAACATGCGGAGCGTGGTCGCTGGCGATCACGTCGATGGTCCCATCGGCCAGTCCCGCCAGAAGCGCCTCTTGGTCTAAGCGGGTCCTTAGCGGCGGATTCATTTTTCTATTGGTGTCGTAGGCCGCAAGATCGTCGTCGGTTAGGGCGATATAATGCGGACACGTTTCGCAGGTCACCTGCACGCCGAGCTTTTTCGCATCGCGCACGAGACGAACGGACCCAGCCGTTGACACATGTGCAATATGGACGCGCGCCCCCGTATAGGCCGCGAGCATGATGTCGCGCGCGACCACGACTTCCTCGGCAACCGACGGCATGCCCCACACGCCCAAGAGCGTTGACATGGCCCCTTCGTTCATATGCCCGCCACGCGCAAGGTCGCTGTCCTCGCAGTGGCAAATGACCGGTATACGAAACGACTTTGAATAGTTGAGGGCGTTTTTCATGATGTCTGCCTTACGCACGCTCTTCCCGTCGTCGGAAACCGCGCGCGCGCCCGCGCGCACCATTTCGCCGAAGGGCGACAATTCCTCGCCTAAAAGTCCCTTAGTGATCGACCCGACCGGATAGACGCGGCAAACGCTATTCTGGGCCCGTTGCACGACATAGCGGATTTTGGATTCTTCGTCGAGTACGGGATTGGTATTCGGCATGCAGGCGACGGCGGTAAAGCCGCCCGCGCACGCCGCCAGGGTCCCGGTTTCAATGGTTTCCTTGTCCTCGCGGCCCGGCTCGCGCAAATGCACATGCATGTCCATAAGGCCGGGAACGACCCACATTCCCGAAGCGTCAAGTTCCTCCTGCGCCCCGAAATCGGGCGGCACTTCCTTGGCGCACAGCGTGATAAGCCCGTTTTCAACGCCCACCGCACAGACGTCGTCGACGCCGTTTGCCGGGTCGATGACCCTGCCGTTTTTAATGATCAGTTTTTGCGGGCACGCTCCGTCGATGGGTCGGTAAATGGTCTGCCCGTTTGGTTTCTTAAGCATTTTCGCCTCCTCCGAGCAGATAAATAACCGCCATGCGAACGGCGACGCCGTTGGTCACCTGGTCTAAAATCACCGAATGGTCGCCGTCGGCCACGTTCGACGCCAGTTCGATGCCCCGGTTAATGGGGCCGGGATGCATGACCAGCACGTTTTTCGGCAATTTGGAAAGTTTTTCGAGGTCAAGACCATAGCGCTCGCGGTATTCGCGGATGGATGGAAACAGTCCGCTTCCCTGGCGCTCAAGTTGCAGCCGAAGCATCATGACAACGTCCGCTCCGTCAAGGGCTTTGTCCATGGAGTCGGTCACCGTAACGCCCAAAGGCGCGCAGTGCTGCGGCAGGAGGGTCGGCGGCCCGCACGCAACGACCTTCATGCCCATGGTCGCCATTCCCCAGGCGTTGGAGCGCGCGACGCGGCTATGGAGAATGTCGCCGACGATAGCCACCTTAAGCCCCGTAAGCCGCCCCAGTTTCTGGCGGATGGTCATCATGTCCAAAAGCGCCTGCGTGGGATGTTCATGCAACCCGTCTCCCGCGTTAATGATGGTTGCGCCCGTGCATCGGGTCAAAAACGCGGGAACGCCCGCGGCGCCGTGCCGCACGACGACCATGTCGATTTTCATGGCCTCGATGTTGCGCATGGTGTCGCGAAGGCTTTCCCCTTTGGAAACCGAACTCGTGGAGGTCGAAAAATTAAGCGGCGAGGCGCTCAGGCGCTTTTCGGCCAGTTCGAAGGATATGCGGGTGCGGGTGCTGTTTTCGTAAAAAAGGTTGACGACGGTTATGCCTTTAAGGGTCGGGACCTGCTTTATTTCACGCTGAAGGACCTCGTAAAAATTATCGGCGGTGTCCAGAATGAGGGTGATGTCTTGTTCCGAAACGCCCCGAAGGCCCAGCAGGTGCTTGATGGTAAGTCCCATAGGTTATTTATCGGGCCCCTGTTCCATAAGCCAGACCGAATCCTCATTGTCTATTTCCATGACCTTAAGCGCCACTTCCTGATTGCTGCGGGTGGTTACGCTCATACCCACGTAATCGGCGGTTATGGGCATTTCGCGGTGGCCGCGGTCAATAAGGACCGCGCACTGTATGGTTTTGGGTCTTCCGAAATCGGTGAGCGCATCGAGCGCCGCGCGGACGGTCCGACCGGTATACAGCACGTCGTCGACGAGGACCATGTCGATGCCGTTGATGTCGAAGGGAATATTGGTGACCTTGACCGAGGGTTGTTTGAACGCCGTTCGGTAATCGTCGCGGTAGAGCGTCACGTCCAAAACGCCGGAGGCAAGCTCGATTCCTTCAAGAGCGCCCAATTTTTTTGCAATGCGCTGGGCCAGAAAAACGCCGCGCGTCTGCATGCCCACGATACCGAAATTATGTAAATCGTGGTTTCTTTCGAGGATCTGATGGGCGATGCGCGTGAGGGCCCGGTCGAGGGCCTGCGCATCCATGAGGGGTTCAAGTTTCTTCATTGGGTAGTAAAATAGTTTTACCGGTAGGCCTCAGGCAAGAACACATTATGCTGCATTCAAACATCCCGGAGAATCTTATATTGGAAATTTTTGATTCGAAAGGAAGAAAAATTGCCATTCGATCGGGCATGAAGAATATTATAATCTCCAATCGATTTCCGTGCAGAGATAATTATGCGACGGTTAGAAATCCAAAGGAATTGTTGCCGGCGAATAAAATTTGCACCTTTAAATAATTTAACCTGGTAGGGGAAATGAAGGCAAGGCCGTTTATTTATGTACTCCTTGGACTTCTTGCCGCGCTCTATTCCATAGGCATTTTCTGGGGCATGCCTTCGGAATTCTCGCCGGAAATCGATGCGGATGTCCCCTTTGGCGTTTTGTCATATTTTAGCGGCATTCATGATGTTCACAGGGCCGTTAAATATCCTGCATTCCACAAAATAACGTTACTGCCTTTTTATGGCGCCTATTTTTTGTATGCCAAAATAACCGGTAACTTCGGCCATCTCTCCTCTACATGGCCGTTTGGCTTTAAAAACCCACTGGTCGCGACAACCGCGCTCATCGTCATGACGAGAATCGTTAATTTGATCATGGGCATTGGGACTTTGTGGTGTTTATTTATACTCCTTTTGAAAGAATCAAAATCAATTTTCGGTTCAAGCGCATGCCTTTTGCTTTTTGGACTGAGCGGCGCTTTTACCTACTACGTCAAGGCAACCAATTACGACGGCCCACAACTATTATGGTGGTCGCTATCGCTTCTGTTTTTGTGGAATTACCTTTTTGACAAAGATCAAAGCGTCAAGAACCTCTGGCTAAGCGGTATTTTTATCGGAATTGCCACGGCCACAAAAGACCAAAACTTCGTCTTCGCCCTCAGTAGCGGCCTTACTATTTTATTTTTCGGCCCCGAAAACCCCGACCGATCCAAAGTGAAAGACGCCGCCCTCTATGGCGTGAATGCGTTTGCCGTTTACGCTTTTGCGGCCATTGCGTGCAATCCGGCCCTGTGGGTTTGGCATGTTAAGTATTTATTGTCAAGCGACGGAATTTATGATTTTACGAAATTCGCGGAATTCTCAAATACTCTGGACGGCCAGGCCGGCCTTTTTTGCAGGTTCGTTAAAATCTTAAGCGACCTTTGTTCACTTCCCGGCTGTATATTGGCCGGCATTGCCCTAGTTTATTTGGCGCGAGCAAAAAATTTTAAAAAATTATTCGCAATCGTTTTACCGCTCATTTGTTTCTATTTTATCGTCGTTTATCGAAACCGGTTCGTTCATGAACGCTATGTGTTGAACGCGGGGTTTCTTTTAATGGTCCCGGCCTGTTTAGGCATACTTTATTGCACCGGGGCGCTCCAACGACGTCTTTCGAGGGCCAATGCCGTCGTTATTATAACGGCGTTGACATTATGTATTGTATGCCAACTAGTCTTTGGCTTTATACCCGTTACCTATGCGCAAGCGTTTGACGTAAAAAACCGTCTCGCAACTGAATTACCCAGGTTTGTTCCAAAAGGAAGCGTCATTGAATGGCAAGGGTCGATTTTAGAGCTTCCTAATTCGGATTCCTACATGTCTTATAATTTAGCAATACCGGAAGGGGAAAAGGAATATTACCCGACGAACCGGATCGATCACGTTTTTAACCGAAAAAGCGATTCCTCGCGCTATGTTCTGTCATCGCATGATCTTTTCAAGAAGTACGAGCGCCAGCAGCTTATCGAAAAATGGTTTTCTCCCGATTGGGTCGACAAACGAAATTTAAAATTGCTTTGGTGCATTCAAAATCCGCGATGGATTGAAGATAATATTCGCGTCTATCAATCTGCCCAAGCGGCGCGGACCTTTTTGGTTTCACATCAATTTTATCTTTATATACGGCTCCCGAGTAACGCGTATTAAAAACTCAGGAATAAAATACCCAAGCGGAATTACTTTTACTTTTTTTACAAAGCAGTAAATACCATGCCCGGTATTTTTGGAATATTTTCAAACAGAAAAACTCCGTCATTAGCATCGGTTTCAGGCGGCATGCAAAATTATTTGCGGCACCGGAGTTCTTTTATGGCGGATCCTTTTTTTCAGGATGAAAGGTTGTGCGCGGGACATTGCCACACCGGAATAATCAACATCGCGCCTCAACCGGTTCAAAGAAACGATGTTTTTGTATGGCTTGACGGTGAGTTCTACAATCAAGGTGATTTTCCTCTATCCGTTTCGACGGAAAATGACGACGCTCTTTTGCTTTTGCAGAATTATACCGCGGATCCTGCATTAAAATTTCTTAATCGCTTTGACGGTGTTTTTTCCGCAATTATTTACGATCGCCCTAAAAACAGGCTTCTTCTTGTCACTGATCGCTATGGTCTTCAACACCTTTATTGGGTAAAAACAAAAGACTACTTTGCCTGGGCAACAGAATATAAGGCGTTTCTGGCACTGCCCGAATTCAAACCCTCGATTGACATCAATGGTTTGAATGAGTTTTTACAATACGGTTACTTTATCGAAGACCGGACATGGTTCGAAGGAGTATCGCTCATTGCGCCGGCCACAATTTTAACGTATGATTTGACTAACGGTAAAACATCGGCAACAAAATATTGGGATTGGCCTTTAATAAAAAAACTGCAAGGGAAAATTGATGAAAAGGAAATCGCCCAAGAGTGGGGCCGTTTATTTACCATTGCCGTCGAACGCCGCTGCGCGCCGATTGAAAAAACAGGCGTTACCTTAAGCGGCGGCCTGGACTCCCGCGCAATTCTGGCGGCAATGCCTTTGCGCGAACAAAAAATTCATGCCGTTACTTTTGGGAAAAAGGGTTGCGACGATATTCGCATAGCTGCAAAAGTCGCGGCTTTGAAAGGGGCGATCCACTCTATTTTTCATCTTGATGACTCTGCTTGGCTGGAAGCTAATCTTGCGGCCGTTTGGTGCACTGACGGCGAAATGTGCTTGTTAGATACTTATGCCAATGAATTTCTACCGAAAATTTCAGAAAAAATGTCAATCTGCCTTAACGGAATTGCCGGAGATGCAATTCATGGCGGCTCCTATATAGGAATGAAAGGGCAGCATTTTGCCGACTTGACGGACCCCTATGGATATCGTGGGAGGAGGTATATCCGACCCGGTTTTCGCTTCGACGAATCATTTTATCATGTTCGAATGCCGTTTTACGACAACGCTCTCACTGAGTTTTCGATGTCGCTACCGGACAGCTTGCGCGCAAAATCGTATATTTACAACAAGACATTACTGCTTAATTATCCAGAATTTTTCCGCGCGATTCCCTGGCAGAAATCAGGCGTACCCATTTCTTACCCGCGTTATGCCCAAAAGATATTGACCTTTGGTAGCCGCGTCTCAAGTCGATTACTGCGTACGGCACATCGATGGGGGCTGCCGCTTCATGACCGCCGCGCTTTCGCAAGCCAGCGCGAAAAAACGATTCTCGAACCGGGCCATTCATTTCTCGATAAATTATTTGCCGACAAAAATGCTTATTTCCCGGAATATTTGGACAGGGATATGGTGCTTAGGACTTGGAACGAGCATGTCGCGGGAAAAGATTCAATCAATATGATAAATCGTTATGCAACGATTGAAATCTGGCTTCAACAAGTCTTTTCAAAAACGTGGCGGCCGCAGTAAGACGAATTCCCCAAAGCTGAAATATTAGCCGTTTACCAAAGAGCTATTTTTTGACTGATCAAGGGTTTTTCATCGCCGAGAATTCTTGCAATATAAACGCCTTTTGCCAGGCTTAAGGGAAGATCGATGCCTAGTGCCGGAATAGGTTTCGATAATATTCGATGACCATTCAAGGAAAACAATTCCAGCCGGAAATTTTCAGGCATGGTTAAATGATACTTTAATGAAAGCAAACGTCTTTGGCCGGCGGAAAGCATAACTATCCCGATAGAATTATTTAACGCGGAAGGGATATTTTTCGTCGGAATATCGCCTAATATTTTTGCTACGGCGCCATAAGCGTCAAGTTTTCCCCAACCCCAATTATTGCCCGGAATTTGAAAGCCATTCGTATTCTGGTCGGTTAGAGCAGTTGTTTGCAGAATTTGCTTGACTTGATCAGCGGTAAGGGCTGAATCCGCCTGGAGCATAAGAGCGATGCCACCCGAAACAATAGGAGAAGAAACTGAAGTGCCGGTACCTGTGCAATAGCGCCCATTCGTTGAGTGCGTATCGGGCCAAATAACGGTTCGTCCAAAATCCGCCGCCAAACGGCTCATTGCTCCTACGACGAATTCCGCGGGGGCCGTAATTTCAGGTTTTATCCTTCCGTCAATTGTTGGGCCTTTCCCGCTAAAAACGCTCAACTGTCCGAGATCATTTTGCACTCCTTTATCAAAAAAAGTGCCGTCCCATCGAATAATTTGGGATTTGCTTATATATCCGCCTACGGTAATTATCTTCTTTGCCGTGCCGCCGATTTCGTTAAGCGAGGAGATATTGTCTCCTTCCTGGAACCCGGCAATGCTATCGCTAAAAAAATCCCTTTTCACAATGCTCCATGCATTGATGGTCCCGCCCGCATTATTTAAAAAAGAAAAAGATATACCAATGACCAAATCCGGATTATTCGATACGGCCTCAATTTGCATATGTGGCTTATTGTTGAGCGGGCTTTTGCTTTCCATATACGTATAGAAAATAAGCGTATCGCCTTGTTTAACGACGCTATCCGTTGCGTTGCCTTTAATAGTATCGGGAATAAAGGGGCCTTTTTCTTGCGTTGAAATCGTATTGCTCAATTTATATTTCATCGATTTACCATCAAGAATATACAGGTTTGCGGAAAACACTTTGTTCGAATCGCCCCAGATGTCCGCTCCCGAAACGGCCTGCGCCCGCGGTGGATTTTGAAGCGAATCCACGACTGCTTCCATCCAGGTGTTTATCTTTTGGCCGGCCGCGAGCGAAAGCCCGATATGTTCCCGGTTTGCGCCGTCGTTTCCAATGGCGCCGACCACAACGTGCCCGGCCTTTGCCGAAACAGCATCGATCGCTTGATCGGTCAGCGAAGTGCCGTCGTGTGGACCAACCGCTTCTCCGATACTCAGGCTCACCACGCAAGGGACTTTAAGGGAATCGGCAACGTGAAAAATCCAATTCAAACCGTTAATCACATCGGTTGAAACATAATTGTCATCATATTTGACTCCGATGATCATTGCATCGGGCGCCATTCCAAAATATGGGGTCGTTCGGTCCGAACCTGCGGCATAGCTTGCCATGAGGGTACCATGAAATTCTCCTTGCAAACCAAACGACGTATCGGCATTGAGGAGCGTCCCTGATTTGATTTTGCCGTAGCTTGTTCCATTACGCAGCATTGTGGTTGAATCGACCTGGTCCCATAGCGCGATGAACCGCGTTTTACCCTGCGCATCTAAAAAATCCGGATGGTGAATATCGAATTCGGTGTCGATAAGTCCGATCAAAACATTTTTCCCGGTATAGGTTTGTTTAAGCGATGATGGAACGGTCCCGAGGACGTAATTTACCCGGGTCAATTTTCTTGCGGAATCCATGCACATGCTGCGTATCGGGATTCCCCAGCGGGGTTCGGTAAGATAAAGACCGTCAACGGCCTCAAGATAACTTGCGCTTTCCCTGTCGCCTTGAAGCGTAACGACGTCACCGATCCGGTAAATAATGTTCCAGCCGAATTGTTGAAGCTGGGCCTCGGAAAAAGTTTTGGTATCGATGAGTGCGCAAAGTCGGACTTGTTTTTCTTGGATTTTCTTATGCAAATACGCCTGATTTAAATTTTCTTTTGTTACAGCAATAGTTCTTCGACAAATTTCGAAACCGCCCTGGAACCCGCCTAATGCTTTAGCTTGAGAAATATTCGGCGCGGCAAGAAACAAACAGAGCGAAATAAAGAACGAACAAAATAAGGCACAACGTTTTTTTCTCATTTTTAACATCGGGTTGTTAACGTGAAAGAGCGCCGATTAAAGTAATAATAACGTAAATTTATTCAGAAATGCTTTTTTTTTTAAAAAAAATCATGAAGTCTTCCTTTTTTTCACGAGAGCGCTTATAACGCCGCTAATGTCACAATATGCTTCTTTTGAACCGAAGCGAAGCGTTCCAATATAGACCATAATGCACAGCACGCTTTCCCACGCAATTATAAAAAATACATTATGTATTGTTTTATCGATACTCAATGCGGTACATCCCCACAAAACCAACGATGCCGCAAGCCCGCACAATAATGACGGCATGATTGCCCATAAATAGCGCCCGGGCGAAAGTCCGAACGTCCTTTTATTAAAAAAAAGCGACAGCGGAAACAATACCAATGCCCGAACCAAAAGGGCCTTACAGATTCCCAAAACGCCATAGTGAGATCCGATTATCACGGCCAAGGCCAAAGCCACAAAAGAAAAAAAAGCCCATTGTATCCGAAATTTTGTCATTCCCTTGGCCATCCATACTGTTCCCGGATAACTGTTAAGGCAATAGATCAATCCCATTGGTGCAAGGACCCTGATAAAAGGCGCGGCCGGCACCCATTGGGCGCTTGGATGAATAAAAGCAATGGCTTTCATAAGTTCAGGCGCCAGAAAAAACACCAAGACAAAATAGGGAATTGAAAGGGCGGTTGTCACCCGGGTCAAACGAATGAACGCCGCGCAGAGGCGCTCATTATTTTCCTGGAACCTTGAGAACGCCGACATTGCCACGCTCACCATAATAACGCCCAGCGCGAATTGAGGCAGCGTAATGACGACAAAAGCCATGCCATAGATGCCAAGGGCCGTTTCGCCGAAATATTTTCCGACGATGATATAATCAAAGTTAGAGGATCCATAATCGATGACTCGCTGAACAACCGTTCCCAATCCGAAAAGCCACAGGGCTATGGACGATTTTAAGGCCTTTAAATCGCCTTTTGTCCATCCGCCGATTCCTATGGATAGGACCGTGGTAAGCATGTTATATACCAACACGCTCCACACAAGCGCCCATACCCTGAAACCGAAATAACCTAAAAGTATTCCGGCAAAGCTCCCAACGACCGCGCTTATTGTTTCGATGAGCGAAAGCTTTCCATACTGGAACCGTCTCTGCATAAGACCGCGCTGGACAACCGACAAGCCGCCGATGGGCGCAGCCATGCCGCCAATTCTGATTAAATCAATAAGTTCGGCGTTTTTAAAAAACAGCGCAATGGCAGGGGCCGAAACAAATATCGCCCCATAGAGCCCTAAGCTAAGAACCACGATCAGGAAAAACGAAGAAGCGATTTCCTCGGCTGCCAGGCTCTTTTTTTGCACAATGGCAATGCCGAGTCCGGCTTCACTTAACAAATTAGCAATTCCAAGCACGATCGTTACAAAGCGCATAAGCCCGAAATCGGCTGGGTTTAAAAAATTCATTAAAATAAGTTGGGAGAGAAAAACGAATGCGTAGCGGATGATTTTAGATACGAGCGTCCAGAAACCCGAGCGAACGGCCAAGGCATACAACGGCTTTTCGGGCCCCGTAAGGGGTTCAAAGAATGTTTCGGTCGTTGATTTCATGATTATAGCGGGAACGCTTCGACCTTACATGTAGTATTTTAGTAAAAAAACTTCTTTGTACAAATTACCATGGAAAAAACAACCATTAAAATATATTGGGCGGCCACGATTTCCCTTATCATGTGCTGCGTGTTTAATTTTCAATGCGGCAAACACAATGTATTAGACCCCGGACCGGTCCGCTTTCATATCGTAAAATCCGGAAACGGCAGTCTCAATGTTACTTTCTCCGACACGACGGTCTACGCAGGATCGAAAATCACGCTTAAAGCAAGCCCCGGCCCCGGCTCGTTTTTTCTGGGATGGTTCGGCGATTTTACCGCAACGCTTGACAGCGTTTCAATCGAAGTCTCAAAAAATATGACCGTTACCGCGGAGTTTCGCGCGCTTCCGGAAGCATCGGGCCTCGTGGAAATCCCTTCGAAAGGCCGGACGTTTCTCATGGGATCAAACGGCGTTAATGCGCAGTCCAACGAAAAGCCCGCGCATTCGGTGAGCTTCACCTATACTTTTTTTATTGACAACTGCGTTATAACACAAAAACAGTACCTGCAGGTCCTGGGCTTAACTTCGGGATCAAACCCCGCACTGCTCAACCCCTATGGAATTGGAGATAGCTTTCCCATTTATAACGTAACGTGGTATCAGGCCGCGCTTTTTTGTAATGCGCGCAGCAAAGCGCAGGGCTTAGATACCGTATATTCATATACGGCAGTGTGTCAAACCAACCAAACCTGCCCCTATGTGCTTGAAAACCTGGTCATCAATTATGACCGTTTTGGTTATCGCCTTCCGACCGAGGCGGAATGGGAATTCGCAAGCCGCGCGGGAGCTACAACCGATTATTATTGGGGTAACGATACAACCGGCGCTGCAAATTATGCCTGGTTTAGCGGTAATGCTTCGAGCGGATGCCAAAAAGTCGGGCAAAAACCGCCCAATGCTTTTGGACTCTACGATATGGCCGGGAACGTTTCCGAGTGGGTCAACGACCAGCTCGGCCAATATCCAAGCCAACCCTGTTTTGACCCCATCGGGCCGGTAAGCGTTCCTGAGCAGCAATTCCTTTCAACCGGTCAGCGGCCCGTTCGCGGTGGATCGTGGAAAACCGGAGTTACGTTTCTCAGATCCTCATGTCGAACCTATGAATACCCTACCCCGCCAAATATTATTGAGGAATATATCGGGTTTCGGACCGTTCTGGGGGCGTTTTTCCCTCAAGCCGAAGACACCTCAAAACCATTTATCGATACTTCGGGCGTAACCGTCCCGAATACCATAGCTTCGGATTTAATAAGGGTCGTCGGGACGTCAAGCATCAAATGCGTTTTTACCAAAGGCGCGCTTAACCCCAAACTGTACTATATTGACTTTTCAGAGCCCGGACACATGGCGCATCCCTTGAATGATTCCCTGGTCGTTCACGATCCAACCATTTCCCCTAATGGAAAATATGCGGCATATAGCACTAATTTCTGGGGTTTTGCCGGACAATCGATTGCCACTATTCGACCGTTATCCATAGCGTCCAACACCAAGGCGCGCTCACCTTCCGGAGAAGCGGTTTTTCTTCCAAAATGGTGGACCGACCCGGCTTCCGGAGATACGTTTGTCGTCTATGTAAATAGCGCTTCGCAGGACCAATATCCCGCTTGGAAGCAGGAAAAAACGCTTCGGCGCCAAATTGTCGGCGGCGCGTTTTCAGGCGCTCCTGAAGTGCTTTGCGACACGGGTTCGTTTTACGGAGGCTTGTCCGCTGATGGCAGGTTTTTAGCGACCGGCTATAAAAACGCATACGCTTTTAATTTAATAACCAACGATCTCTATTGGTATTTTTTGCCGCCTATTAGCGGGCTTATTGACACCGTGCAAGTATGCAACGTGTCCATTTCTCCCCAAATAGACCGCCCTGATGAAATAATGTTTCTGGACTTCGGCTCCAACGGGAAAAACAGTTCAATCGTAGGAAAACCCTACGGCACGCATACCATAATTTTTACCTGTAATTCCGCGCTTACCAGCGCCTCTGCAATACGGTGGTATGAAATACCTACGGGATTTAGTCAGTGGAACGAAGTAAAATGGTCGAACCATCCGAATTTCGGCGCGGCAATAGCTTCCTTTTCAACTGACGCGGATTCAACCGCGATCCATATAATAAATTTAACAACAAAGGAATGCCTGAGCATAGCATCCGGCAAAGACTTAAACGACGCTTATATATGGGTGGATCCAACGGCTCCGGCGCTCGCGTCGCAGCCCGATCCTTATATCGATTTCGCAAATTACGACGTTCCCGTCGCCGCGGGGGGCCAATTGGCATTAACCGAGAAACTGAAGCTTTTTTGGTCTGAGCGCAATAGTTTGCAATGCGTTTTTGTAGGAAGTTCTCCAACGCTTTATGGAATCGATCCTTCTTATATTTCAACGGTGAAATCGTTAAATATGGGGGCGTATGCGTCCCCTCCAATAACAAGCTTTATGCTTGTTCAAAATTATGCGTTGAAACAAATTCCGGGACTTAAAATAGTTGCCATGGGATTGGACCCTGGCCAAATTCCCAGTTTTGAATTGAGTAACCCCTATTTAACAGGTTTGTCAAGAGCAATCGGCTACGAATTCGATCAAAACAACGGCTTTTGGAAAAACGGTTTGCCCTCGCAAATCCAACAAAAAATCGCGGGATTCGATTCATCTTCTTCGTGGCCTGATTTTTATTCCACGGGCTTTACGACCCAAACCGCCTCCAACGGTTGGGAGCCCGCCATAATCGAAGACGGAGACTACGATTTTGAGAATGATACTATCCAAAGAAACCTTTCCATTTTTAAAACTCTCGCCGACACGCTTGCGGCCCATGCTATTCATATGTTGGTCATTGAATTCCCCGAAAGCCCCGGTTATAAATCTACGCCGAATATCGGAAGGCTCGGGCCATACCGGACGACGTATCAACAAATCGTTGCATGGCTGCAAAGCATCGAACAGACAAATCCGTATTTCCACTTTTACGACGCCAACATGTACGGCAACCATGATTATGCCGACTCCGAGGCGCTCGACTGCAATCATCTGAGCTATTTAGGAGCGCGGAAAATGAGCAGGCGGGTGGATAGCTTGTTCGCAACGTTTTTAAAGTAGCGGCCTTTATTTCACGGGCGCGAAATAATAAATCTTGCGGGCCGCCATATCATAGAGCTGCATGACCGGCCCCGCGAGCGCACGTTTATTTTCCCGGGCAAAATTGTCCTTTACCGAATAAAACTTTTGGGTCCCGAAAACATTGGATAAAAACGAACGGACCCGGACCGTGCCGACAATCGCCGGCGTTTTAGGAAGAATTTGACTTTTGTACGGGGCCGCCACATTCGTCAGCAGCGTATCCGTAACGCATCCCGCGATGCTTCTCTGGTCCCGCGGCCCGACCGTTTTCGGGTCGTCGTAAAATATTTCAATTCCCTTGGTCGTCCATTGCATTCGTTTTTTCGTCACATAACCGTAGACGTCGCGCAGGGTGACCGTTAGCCCGTCATAGGGGCCCGTATGTTCTTTGTAAACAATCGCGTAGGGACCGACTTCCGAAATTTCCAACGACACGGCGTCGAACATTCCCGCAAAAAAATAAAGCGCGAGGAAACAAACGAAAAGGACGGCGATGATAATGCCGATAATGCGCATAACAATCCTTTGCTTTGTTATGCAGCCTTGAGGGCCACTTCTTCGACCTTTACCGATACTATCGTGGAAACGCCCGATTCCTGTTGGGTCACGCCATAGAGCAAATCGGCGGCTTCCATGGTGCGCTTATTGTGCGTCACCACGATGAACTGGGTCCGCTCGGAGAATTTGCGCAGAATGTTGACGAACCGGCCTATATTGGCGTCGTCGAGCGGGGCGTCGAGTTCGTCGAGGATACAATAAGCCGAAGGCTTGACAAGATAAAGGGCGAACAACAGCGAAATCGCCGTGAGCGCGCGCTCGCCGCCCGAAAGCAAACTTACGCCGCGCATTTTCTTGCCCCCCGGCCGAACGTTGATGTTGATGGCCGCTTCAAGGGGGTCGACGTTTTCTTCAAGCGTAACGTGCGCCTCGCCGCCTTCAAAGAGCGTGGTAAACATCGTAACGAAATTTTTCTGGACCTCTTCGAACGTGGCCAAAAATTGCGTGCGCGCTTCCCGGTCGAGCTTTTTAATCGCTTTGTCAAGATCGTCGACCGCTTTTTGCAAATCGTCGCGCTGCGTGGTGAACTCAATGAGCCGTGCATTTTCAGTCTCAAAATCGGTAAGAGCGGCCATATTGACCTGGCCCAGGCGTTTGAGACGCTCTTTAAACATCGAGATGTTTTCCACGACCGAAGCGTCTTCGTCGTCGATGGTCGGAAGACCTTCGGGCGGGGCCTCAAGGTCGATTTCATAGGCCTGCCACATGCGCTCGCGGATACGCCTTTTTTCCTGTTCGTCGCGGGTTTGCTCGATTTCCATGCCGTGGATTTTATTACCGATCTCCTCAAGCAGCGTTTGGTCGACGCGCACGGTTTTTCGGATCTCGTCAAGGTCTAATTGCATCCCCGCGTATTCTTCACGCACTTTGTCGCGAACGGACTCCAGCCGTAGCCGCTTTTCCTGAAGCTCGCTCAGGCTTTGGAGTTTGGATTCCATACCGGTTTCGATGTCCGCCACATCAATCTGCGCACGGCGTTTCTCCTCGGTAATTTTCTCTTTTTTCTGGGCAAAGGCCCTAATGTTATTTGTCAATCGCTCGACGTCGGCTTTTTCCTGTTCCATGCGGTTATTCAGGCCGAGCATTTCCAGTTCGATGTTTTTACAGTGCTCGGCATGGACATTACGTTCCTTTTGCATTTCCACGAGGAGTTCCTTGGATTTTTCAACCAATCCCTCCAAATGCGATCGGCGCACGACCAGGCCTTCCAGGAGCATTTCGCCTTCCCCGATTTTACCTTCGATTTCGGTTATACGCGCCTTGGTCAGGCGGCACTGCTCGCCGATGGTTTGTATTTTAGCGCACACATTTTTGATTTCATTGTCATAATGCTTGATCGTGGTTTCCTGCTCCTGCTGCTTGCGGCGCCCGTGATTGAGCTTTTCGTCGACTTCAACAAGGGCGAATTTCGCCTCGTCGCGGTTAATGATGCAAATTTCTTTTTCATTGATGATTGCATCGTATTCAGCGCGGAATTTTTCAATGTCCTTCGCCAGTTTTTCAATTTGTTGCTTGCGCTGCAAAAGTCCCGCTTGCTGCTTTTTGGACGCTCCGGCGACAACAACGCCGTTTTCCCGGCACATGGTCCCGTCTTTGGCGATAAAGACTTCCGCGGGATGATCGAGGGAAAGCCGAAGGGCCTCATCGGCGGTTTGCGTGGCCCAAAGATTACCGAACAAAAGGTCGGCCAAAACGGCGTTTTCCGGGCTTGTTCGGACGCTCGTCCGTAAATTCGTCGCGCCCTCGATGGCCGCTTGATGGCGCCGCGCCGTTTTCCCCAAACGCTCCAGGGAAACCATGCTTGCCGCGCCGGCCTTTTCTGTTGTCAAGTAACTCATGGCGTTTCCAAGCTGCGCATCGGTTTTGAACACCACGGTTTGAATGGACGTACCCAAAACCCGTTCGATGAGTCCTACCGTTTGTTCGTCGGCAACGGTTATAAGTTCCGCTACAATGCCTAAAACATCGGGCTTTTTAGCGGTCAAAAGCGCCTTTACGCCGGTTTCATAGCCTTCAAACGCCGCGTCCAGCCCTTCAAGGAATTTAAGCTGCGCCTTGCTTGAGTCGATTTGGGCCTCGAAGCGTTTTTCCTGTTCGACAAGCCCCTGGTATTTTTCGTCTTCCTTTTCAATGCGCGAAAGGAGCGATTCGCGCGAAATAGAAAGGTTTTGGTGCGCTTCCTGTTCCACGATAAGCTGCCGCTTACTTGTCTCGATGGCTTCCTGGTATTCCTCGACGCGGGACTCAAGCGTCGCTATTTCCCGCTGGTCGTGGTCAAGGCGCTCAATGCCGTTGGAGAGATTGGTTTTAAGGCCGCTCACCACGTTTCGCTGCTCGCCGGTTTCGTTAATGATCTCGATTTGTTCGGCAGCCAGGCGGTCGGCGTTGTGGCGATATTCCAGCACTTTGGAATCAACCGCAGAAAGCTCTTCCTTCGCCCTGCCTACTTTCTGGTCGCATTCCCTGCGTTCGGTGTCGTGCTCGATAATGGCCTTTTCGATTTGGAGCTTAAGCGCCGCGCCGTTGTCGATTTGTTCGGTCAAGGACAGCAACTCCCGCTCGCACCGCGCGATGTTTTCGGCCGAAAAGCCGCTGCGTTCGCGGGAAACTGAAATGTCGCGGTCAAGGGCGATGATTTTATCGTTTGCCGCAGCCACGTCTTTGGCGGCGGCGTCGAGTTCATGCTCTTTTTCCAGCGCCATGAGCTGCATTTTTTCGATGGTCGCTTCACTTGCGGCAATTTTGGATTTGAGTCCCGTGCGGTCGGTTTCGGCCAAAGAAAGTTGCTCTTTGCGTTTGATAAGTGATTCGTTATACGACGTATAGCGCTTATTTTCCAAACCGAGTTCCAATGATTTTAAATCGTCGAAATAGCTTTTATAACGGTTCGCCTTTTCAACATGGCGCGCGAGCATGCGCACCTGACGGTCGGCCTCTTGGACTTTGTCGTTGATACGGAGCAAGTCCTGCCGCGTTCGGTCGAGCTGACGAAGGCTGTCGCGGCGCTTTTCCTTATATTTGCCGATTCCCGCGGCTTCCTCAAAGAGTATTCTTCGTTCCTCGGCTTTATCGCTCAGGATGGAATTTATCATTGAGTTCTCGATGGTCGTATAGGCGCTATTGCCGATGCCTGTGTCTAAAAACAAATTATGGATATCGCGCAGCCGGCACGGAACGCGGTTAATGCAATATTCGCTGTCGCCGCTCCTGAAAATCCGGCGCGTGATAGCAACGTCGGAATATTCCGTGGGAAGAATATGCTTGGAATTTTCTATGGTGATCGTGACTTCGGCCAAATTCAGCGGCTGGCGCTTTTGCGTGCCCGAGAAGATAACGTCCTGCATATTGGCGCTTCGAAGCGTTGAGGCTTTTTGCTCGCCGAACACCCAGCGTATTGCGTCGATGACATTGCTTTTTCCGCAACCATTGGGCCCTATTACCGCAGTCATGCCCTCGCCGAATTGTATCTCCGTTTTGTCGGCGAACGACTTGAATCCGAAAATCGATAGTTTGCGAAGAACCATAGGGTTTTTTCCTTCTCTATATCGACAAAAGTTTTTTGGCTTATTTAACGATACAATCCATAGATGAAAGGTTAATCAAAGATACAATATCTTGCGTTATCAGTCAATGTTTAAGATCAATAATTATAGGATTTATGGTATGAAATTTGTATATAAAAAAA